>Ga0209608_1000214_pt1 | contig 62353 bp, 52 predicted proteins | sample AD_UKC130_MetaG_FD_184428 | JGI IMG/M metagenome (GOLD analysis project Ga0209608, IMG submission 184428) | Active sludge microbial communities of municipal wastewater-treating anaerobic digesters from Canada - AD_UKC130_MetaG (SPAdes) (version 2) | ecosystem: Engineered > Bioreactor > Anaerobic...
CGCAGTTCGAAAGGTATCTCCATATGCCTGTATCACCTGTTGCAGTTAAGGTTACGGTTTCAACACACCTTTCTTTCTTTTTCTGAATATTACATAGCCGGTAAACACAATAAGCAAAACGATCACCGCGACCGCTATGTAAAAACCGGGGCCAGCCGATAAGTAAATCGTCGTCGGCCCATCCGGTCCGCCAATTATTTGGATATCCATCCTACCACCCCCATTATCCTCTTTGCTTAATTTCATTTTTATCTCGTTCAGTCTGTTTTCAAACTGGTCAATGTGCAGTCCAGGTGATTCATTCTTAAACTTCCCTGCTTCACAGCAGTTTTTCGAATTCTATCTCGCAATAGTTCGTTATGTACCACTGCTCCTTCTGCCCAGCAAAAGTTCAGTGTCCAAAATATTTGCAAGGCCGGGGTCTTCATTCCTGCGCATGTATTTCTTCAAACAGCCCGGAAAGTTCCTCCCTGTACGGTTCCGGCAAACTGTCCAGGAACAGCCGCAGTTTTTGTCTTTCAGTAAGTTCATCGTCATCCGTTTTGTTGAATGACGGTATATCGCCTGTGAATGCTTCTCCCAGATCATGGATGATGCACATGAGGATCACTTTATTTATATCTGCGTCCGGGAATTCATCCTTTACCAGGTACGCCATCAGCGCCAGCCTCCAGCTGTGTTCCGCCACGCTTTCCTGCCGGCCGGAAGACGTCCATGAGTGCCTCGTGTTGTTTTTCAGTTTCTCAGCTACCGAGAGTATTTCGATCAGTTTTCTTACGTCCACTTGCCGGTCCTCCGTTAAGCAAATTTAAAATCAGCATTCCCCCGAAAGTATATGTTCCTCGATCCATTTTGCGACACCGTCTTCGTCGTTGCTGCCACAGATATATTTAGCCGCCTTCTTTACTTCTTCGACGGCATTGCTTACAGCCACGCCTATGCCACAGTTCATTACCATTTCAAGATCGTTTATGTCGTCGCCGAAAGCTGCGATCTTATCCGTACCGATACCATAATATCCGGCAACAGCCCTGAGCGCAGTCCACTTGGAAACATCCCTGCCACCTATGCTGTACAGGTCCTCACCGGTATAACGCAGGAAGCTGAGAGTCGGGAACTCCGACATTATACGCTCCACTGCGCATGGATCGCTGCTGACGAGAGATACTTTCAAATAACTCATATCGCTGTATTGTGAAAAATCAACAATCCTGTAATGCAGCATGTCCACATCCGTCAAATCGACGCTGCTCGCATGGGCAACGGATTCGCTTATGGCATGCACGCCTGAGATCACAGGCTCCTGCAGGCATCTGGCTATCAGCCGGGCTGAGACGTCAGCAGGTATCGCAAAACGGCAGATCACTTCGTCACCGGCAAATGCCGCAGCGCCTCCGTATCCTATGAATATGTCGGGAGCAAACATGTCAATGAATCTTGATGCAGACTGCCTTGACCTTGCTGTCGCATAAGCGGTCATGATCCCTTTTTCCCGGCATTTCTGAAGTACGGATGCAGTATATCCGGATATGGTTTTGTCACTTCTCAGAAGCGTATTATCAAGGTCAGTAACGATAAGCTTAATCATCGCGAACCCCACGTTCTTCTCTTCTCCTTCTGCAAACGCCCGGGAAGCTTGCAGATTTATCTGCCGGCTTCCCTGCGGTTTCCTTGTTTATCAAAGTTCTTTCTCAACGCTATCTCAGTCGGAACAGTCACCGCAGCCATCGGGACGCATTGTGCCAGGCAGATGATCCCGCCAACTGTGCCGATCGTATTCTCATCATGTCCCAGCAGCAGCAACATTGCCGGTATCGTCAGCAATAATACGATCCATCCGGTAACAAACCATACCTTTCCGGCACATCTGTGAGCAAACTCCCATGTGTCCCTGTTTTTCATGGACATCCTGGTCCTGTACCCGTGCCAGGGGTTTATGTTTTCCGGCGGTTTCCTCATAAAACTTCTGCCGAAACCGATCATCGTCACCGGTATCAACAGGTCCATTAACGTCATGAAAATCCAGAATCCCATTATTAGATCACCTGCCAGATCCAGATTTGCTTTTGCCTTACGTACCAGCAGCAAATTATTCCCGCCAGGCATACTTATTCGGAATATGCCGTAAAAAAGAGCCTCGGGAACCTGAATATGACCTTCCCGTTTTTCTGTACGGTGTAATTTTCCTTTATGCGGTCCAGGATGTCGTGTTCAAAATCCGCCCGCTTCTCTTCATCCAGTACATTGAGGTAAGGCCTCAACCCTGTGCTGCGATACCATTCCAGTATGTCGTTGTGGCTTTTCATTACATGATAATATACGGTTTCCCAAATGGCAAAGTTATCCGTGAGTTCAGACAGTACATCCGGCCTAATCGTGGTATCCCCGTTCAATTGCCAGAAGTTCCTCCCTGCCGATATAACCCGTGCCGGAAAAATCAAGCCGGACGATATACGGCATCCAGAACCAGATCCGTTTGAAACCGTCACAGTTGAAACCAGGATCGTAGTAATTGATGATGGTGCTCAAAGCCGTGCCGTGTGTACCGATAACGATATTTTCATCCCTATGTGCGGTCAATATCTCATTCAGAGCCTCAATATTCCGCTTCTGGACACTGGCAAGGCACTCGCCGCCCGGTTCGCAGAAGCTGAAATCCTCCCAGCGCTTCTCAACCATTTCAATGGCGTATCCGTTCTTGCCTGCCTGCCGCTCCCTCAGCCTCTCATCGGTATGGATCTCTTTATTCAGAACAGCGGCGCAGTCAGATATTGTATCGATAGTTCGCTTATACGGGCTGGAGTAAAAGCAGTCTATCTTCATTCTGGCAAGGATCTCCATAACCTTTTTCCGGTCAGCCCACCCGGTTTCCGATAAAGGCTTTGTCCTGTCATCCTTCCACGATATATCGGGCTGTGCGTGCCTGACGAAAAACACATGTGTCATACCCGGCCCCCGTCGTTTTGAATTTCGGAATCGATTTCACAAACTGGCGGCATATCTGCATTGTTTTCCAATACTATACATTAAAAATACAAAAATTCCAATAGGCAATCGTATTCGACATTTGCGAAACGGACTGATCATTTCCTGCAGCAATATCACAGCAGCATAATCGATCTCCCCGTCCCACCAGGCCGGGTCTTCAGCCGAAAGCCCGGAGCTGCACATACTCCGGAATGACATGCCGGTTCTGCAGTGCTTTTGTAACAGCTAAACCGACGTGTCTGACATAAGTATTCTATTCCATACTCCCAATCGATTCAACTAACTTTCGATCGATCCTGGTTATTCCTGGTTATTTCCCCGGGAAATAAAGACCTGGGTGTTCAGAAATTCGACTATTGCGTAAAGTAACCATTATGAAGTTGACATAAACTAGCAAACAGCCTCATTATGTTGCCAATCAAGTGGTAAAAAGGTTGAATGATATCTCAATAATCAAAAAAATGAACACCCAACTCTTCTCTTTACATGTCCCAGGTAACCTTTTTACTTGTACCAGGTATTTTTCATGCGCCAAGGTGCTCTACGAGGATCTTCAATCCCATGGCGATCAGAATGATGCCTCCCGCAGCTTCGGCCCGGGATTTGAACCTGGTGCCGAAAACACTCCCGATTTTGAATCCGAGGGCTGACAGTATGAACGTGGTCATACCTATGACAGAAACGGCTCGGAGGATATCGGCATTGAGAAATGCAAACGAGACGCCCACCGCCAGGGCGTCGATGCTGGTTGCCACGGACATTGCGAGCATCGTCCTGAGGTCGAATGATTTCCCTGGCTTTGGCAAGGACCGGTTTCCGGGTTTCATGCCGTACGAGGTCGCATGCCTTGGATCCAACGGTTTCCCGGGCTTCGGACCAGAAGTGCTTATCGGTCCCGGTCCATACAGGCTTTCGTTCCCGGCGTCACATGCGCTGTTGCAGCACTTGCTCCTGGATTCTCTTATCATGTTGAGCCCGATCAGCGAGAGCAATGCGAATACGATCCAGTGATCCACCGGAGTGATGTAATCCCTGAACTGCGCGCCCAGCAAATAACCGGCAAGAGGCATCAGTGCCTGGAATCCCCCGAAAAACAAGCCTGTTATGACAGCGTGGCCGGTCCTGGACCCGCCCGCAGCAAGGCCCCTGCATACTGCAACTGCAAACGCATCCATCGAAAGCCCGACAGCCACCAGGAGCAATTCCATCATATCCATCAGTACCTGCCCGCCCTTCAGTCAATGACGAGAATAACCGCACCATAATAGCATATATCGCAGTATTCGCTGATATTCCGGAATATCGTGATATCCCCGGATACCCTTTGAGGGCAAAAAGTAATTGCAGGCCAAGCCTGCAATTACCCAGCCTCCTGTACCTTTGCGGTTCCAGGCCGATGTCACGTTGTTACGCGCCTGATTGTTGCTTTATTGCACGCCTGCCATTAAGTCATCATGCGCCTGACCCTTTCGACCAGGTCGATGAACTCGTCGGCAAAGTTTGTCGCCATCCCGCCGTAGTTCCCGGTAGTGCCCAGCCTGCCCATGCGGGTCAGGATGTCTTCCGAATTTGTCACCATCACGTTCCTGATGGAACTGTCGATCTGTTTGACCCTTCTTTCGATACTGGATCGCAGAGCCGACAGGTTTGCATTATTGCCGGTGATGTTCCTTACGCCGACCAGCGCAGTATCACCGTTTACGAGGACCACGCAGTCGCCAATGCCGTTCCTGTTCTCAAGCTGCCTTTCTATCAGTGTCGCCCGTCGGCTGTCGTTCCCGGCAAGCCTGTTGACAATGCCGTTGCCGGTCATATTGTTGAGCCCGGTATTGTTTCCGGCCATGTTGTTGGCAGTCCCGTTGCCTGTAGTATTCGGGCGGTCCATACCTTCAATGTTCCTGCCGTACATGCCGTTCCCTTCTGTACCCACCAGGTTGTTCCCGTACCTGTTTCCGTATAGATCATTCCCGTACCCCTGGTACTGCGCGTTCTGGTCACCGGTGGCGCCGTTGAGGTCCCGCGCCTGCTCGTTGCCCATCTGTGTGCAGCCTGCAATCACAGCGCCTATGAGGCACAATAACAGAACAGTACGCAAAGCTGATTTGAATGATGTTTTCATTTCAACACCTCCCGTACTATTCTGTGTACATAATTCGTTTTTATTTGCGTTAAAAAATTAATAGAGTTGAATAATCATCCACGGGCAGGAACAAATATAACATTTACATAAAAAAAGAATTTGCAACTATTGCCTGTGGAAATCAGGGACATAGTGGTGATCTACCGTTATGACCGCCCGGTAGCTTTTGTCTATCTCCCTGATTTTTTCAGAAATGATTTCGACAAGCTCATCGTCACCGTATTTGAAGCCATATGGCACGACTATGTCGAAAATCAGTTTCGAATGGGTGATGCCGAAAAAAACGCGGAAATCGTGGATGCTGATCTCGGGAGATATCTCCTTCACCAGCGATTCGACGGAAGCCCTGAGGCTGTTTATTTTTTCATTGTCGGTAATGACCGGATCCAGGTGTATGACCAGGTGTATGCCGAGATCCTTAAGGAAGTCCCGTTCTATATTGTCTATGATGTCATGGCCGACCATTATGTCCTGGTCCGCGGACACTTCGCAGTGTACTGAAGCGAAATACTTGCCGACGCCGTAATTGTGCACTGTCAGGTCGTGCAGTCCGACGATGCCGTCATAACTCATGATCTTCCTGTAGATCCGGTCCACCATCTCCCTCGAAGGCGCCATTCCAAGCAGCGGGCTTACGGTATCCCTTATCAGTTTTATGCCGGAAATGGTTATGAAAACAGCCACTGCCGCACCCATCCAGCCGTCCAGGTCATACCCCGTGAACCTTGAAACCAGGAGGGCGGCAAGGACGGCAGAAGTCGCGAGGATATCGTTCCGGCTGTCCACCATTGCGGCACTTATGGCATCCGAGTCTATAGCCCTGCCAAGTTTCCTGTAAAAGAGGCAGAGCCACAGCTTCAGCAGTATCGAAACTGCGAGTATGACGACGGCAAGCCATGAAAACACGATCTCCCCGGGCCCTATTATCTTCCGGACCGAGTTCAGGAAAAGTTCAAGCCCAAGGAACATGACCGCGATCGATACGATCAGCCCGGAAACATACTCCATCCTTGCATGCCCGTAGGGATGCCCGGCATCGGCAGGCTTGCCGGATATCTTGAAACTGATGAGCGTCACGATGGCAGAACCCGAATCGGACAGGTTGTTGAACGCGTCGGCGATAATGGAAATGCTGCCCGCAAGGATGCCGGCCGTGATTTTTATTATGAACAGGATGAGGTTGACCACGATCCCCGTTATCCCGGACAACCTTCCGTATGCTTCACGGACGCCCAGGTCGGAAGTGTTCCTGTGATCCTTTACGAACAGCCTCAGCAACAGTTGTGTCATCGCCGCACCTGCTTTCACCCGGCATTACACCGGTCAAGTCTTCCTCATGAACTCATGCCTGCATTTGGGACAGGTGATCAGTATCTTCCCTTTCCCCTTCGGGAGCCTCAGTTCGGCCCTGCATGAGGGACACCTGAAAAACCTGTGGGTCTTCGACCCGGCGATCCTCCTCCTGATCCTGCCAAACCAGGCCCGGACACGGTTTGCGAGCATGAGGTACTTATAATTTTCCATGCTCCTTCTTCTTATGTTTTTTGACAGCATCCTGAATATGCATATACCCAGCGGTATGTATACGATAACAACCAGGTACGGTATGCCGATGAGCCTTACGGCCACCGACAGAACGACTGCCGTGACGAGCAAAGCCAGTGCAAGCTGGTCTGCCCCGTATCTTCCTTCCATGAATTTCCTCAGCCGGTACATCATTTACTTCTCCCGTTCCCTGAAATGATAATCAGTTCCTTGCCGGTTTCAGCGACATAAACAACTTCGCCAGTTCCACGACAGGTATTATCAACAGCGCCAGTCCAATTCCTATGGCCAGGTCGGCAGCATTGAGCGCAGTCAGATGGAATACCGTGTTGACCCCCGGTATATATATTACGCCCAGCGTCAGCACCAATGACAGCGCCATCGCACCGAACAGGTACTTGTTGTGCATTTTGAGGCTGAATATGGATTTCATCCTCGACCTCATGTTGAGCGAGTGGAAGACCTCGCAAAGCGAAAGTGTCATAAACGCCATCGTCATGCCGATATCACGGGACTGCCGGTTCCCTATATAATATGAGATCAATGTCAAAACCGCGACCGCGATCCCCTGGTAGATGACACCGGAAGCCATGCCGCCTGCGAATATGCTTTCGCCTGCTCTCCGGGGAGGCCTCTTCATTACATCAGGCTCCGCTTCTTCCATGCCGAGGGCTATGGCCGGGAACGAGTCCGTAACCAGGTTTATCCAAAGGACATGGATAGGGTAGAAAAGCCTGAAGTTCAGTAATGTCGCAACAAACAACGCAAGAACTTCGCTCAGGTTGGCGGAGAGCAGGAACTGGATCGCCTTTCTTATATTGTCGTAGATCCTGCGGCCTTCTTCAATGGCATTGACTATGGTAGCGAAGTTATCGTCGGCAAGCACCATGTCGGAAACATTTTTTGATACATCCGTTCCCGTAATGCCCATGCCCACACCTATATCGGCCGTTTTGAGGGCCGGGGCATCGTTGACGCCGTCGCCGGTCATTGCCGTGACGACCCCGTTTTCCTTCCACGCCTCTACGATACGTACCTTGTGCTCCGGCTGGACTCGCGCATAAACGGCATATTTGCCGACATCCTTCACAAACTCCTCGTCAGGTATCATGTCAAGCTCGGTACCGGTGATCGCCTGGCTTTCGTCGATGATGATGCCCAGTTCTTTCGCTATCGCGACAGCCGTATCCCGGTGGTCACCCGTGATCATGACCGGCTTGATCCCCGCAGTGCGGCATTCCTCTATGGCGTCTTTCACCTCGGGACGCACCGGGTCGATCATGCCCGCCAGCCCTATGAACACCATGTCCCTCTCCAGCGTTTCAGGCGAAATGGCCGCGGGAAGCTCATCCATCTCCTTCATCGCAGCACCGAGCACACGAAGCGCCTTCCCGGCCATCTTCCTGTTTTCTCCCAGTACCTTTTCCCTCAGTTCGTCGGTGAGAGCCACGATTTCGTCTCCCGAGAGCATGCGGGTGCATTTTTCGAGGAGTTCGTCAGGCGCGCCCTTGGTGTACTGGACATATCCGCCTGACGGGTCCTTATGCACCGTCGACATCATCTTCCTCATCGAATCGAAAGGAGCTTCGGCGACCCTGGGCATCGTTTTCTCAAGTTCGGTCTTGTCAAAGCCTGTTTTATATGCAAAATTAACCAACGCGCATTCGGTGGGTTCGCCGATCGCATCAGATTTGCCTCCGGACAGTTCCGCATCATTGCACAACGCCATTGACACGGCCAACTTTTCCGTGTTGCCGAACGTATCGACAACAGTCATCCTGTTCTGCGTCAGCGTGCCTGTCTTATCCGAACAGATGACCTGCGTGCAGCCAAGGGTTTCGACCGCTGTCAGCCTCCTGATTATGGCGTTGCGCTTCGACATCTTCGTAACGCCGATGGACAGCACCACCGTGACCACCGCGACAAGGCCTTCGGGTATCGCCGCCACTGCAAGGCTTATCGCCAGCAGGAACATGTCAAGCACCTGTGTTCCCGAAAAACCTCCGTTTTCAAGCACGCTGAACACGAATATGAAAATGCTGATCCCGAGCACACAGAAGGTGAGTACCCGGCTGAGGCCGGCCAGCGTGCGCTGCAGCGGCGTCTTTTCATCCTCGGTCCTGGTGATGATATCGGCTATCTTCCCCATTTCGGTAGACATGCCGGTGGCCACCACCACACCTTCACCGCGGCCGTAAACCACGTTGGTCCCCATGTATGCCATGTTGCTCCTGTCGCCAAGCGGTATGTCCCCGTGATCCGACGGCAGGGCCGCAATGTCTTTTTCAACAGGCACCGATTCGCCGGTGAGAGACGCTTCCTCAATCCTGAGACTGGATGCCTCCGTCAGCCTTATATCGGCGGGGACCGCATCTCCCGCCTCCAGCAGGACTATGTCGCCCGGAACCAGTTCCTCGGATTTTATGAGCATCACATGTCCGTTCCTTCTGACCTTCGAATATGGCGATGACAGTCTCTGAAGGGCTTCGATGGCCTTTTCGGCCTTTCCTTCCTGGACGACGCCGAGGATGGAGTTCAGTATCACTACGGCAAGGATGACCGCCGCATCGGCTATCTCCCCGACGACACCTGAGATCATTGCCGCAACTATAAGTATGATGACCATGGGGTCCTTCAGCTGATCGACTAATCTCTCGAGGACAGTTTTCCTGCGGGTTTCCGCCAGCCTGTTCGGACCGTGCCTCTCAAGAAGCTGCACCGCTTTTTCAAGGCTGAGCCCGTTCCTGTCGGTCTCAAAATGCTTGAGTACAGCCGAAGCTTCTTCAAGATGATGATTCATCATGACTCCCTTCCGTAACGTTCCCGGTGGTCCACTGTATCCGGTGACTTCCTTTATCCGGTGGTCCACTGTATCATGTGACTTCCTTTAACCGTGTTCCACTGTATCCGGTGGTTTCCTGCATCCGGTGATTTGCTGCATCCGCCGTCCTTCTGCCCGCATCCGGCTGCGCAGCAAAATCCCGTCAGGACAATTATATACCCGTGAAATATATTATCGTATACAATACGAAAAGAAAACAGCCAATGTTTCTCAAAACATGTCATTTTGCGCCGCTGCGGGATTTGTAATGCCCGGGAGGATGCCCGAACTCCTTCCTGAAGGAGCGTATGAAGTTGGAATAGTCGCCGAAGCCGCATCTCTGGCAGACCTCGGTGACCCTGAGACCTTCCTTCAGAAGCATCCTGGCCGTGATCAGGCGTTTCTTGCGGATATACTGGTAGATGGTATAGCCGGTGTGTTTCTTGAATTCCCTCAGAAGATGATACTTGCTCGTATAGAACCTGGCGGCCAGTGTCTCGAGGGACAGGTCCTCCTGCAGGTTTTCATTTATATAGTTTATCACGCTGCCGACTTTTTCATCGTAAACCACGTCCAGTTCCAGGTCCTCGTCCTGGCTGTCGAGAAAGGCGCGGTTCAGGTAGACCAGCAGTTCCGTCAGGTAAGCTCTCTTCAGCAGGCCGCTCCCGTAATCTTCACTGAAGATGGCGTTCTGGAGGCATGTCATCGCATTTTTTATCATAATGTAATACTCCGCCCGGGGACGCAGCAGGTTGTAGTTCCTCATGGCAGAACGTTCGAAGCATAAGGTCAGGTCCGTGTCCCCGCCCAGGGTCCTGATATGATCGGGATCGATCCACAGCACATAGCGTTCATAAGCCTTGCCGGGCCTCACGATCGTTTTGTGCAGTTCCCTGTTGTTGATCAGTACTATATCGCCGGGCTTCAGCCTGTAGGATTTGCCTTCGACTATATACGTGACGTCGCCCGAAACAAAGGAGAACACCTCGTAGAAGAGGTGGTTGTGGTACTCCACCTCGACCGGGTGTTCATCCTTGTAGTGGTAGAACTCAAAATCCCTGCTGATCATGTGCTGCCGGCTGGTAAATTCCTGCCTGGCGGGCTTCATCACACCATCCCCGATCCTGCGGACCTGCGCCGGTGATATACACTTTAATGATATAGCAATTTTTGCATATATTCAACTGATCAGCATCAACATTCTGCGTTTATTTGCCACAGCATGCCAGGGTATCTGCATCAGGCTGTCTCTATTTTGCTCGCCTCCTGCAGGCCCAGTCTCTCGATGGCCCATTCGCGCATCTTGTACTTGAGTATCTTGCCTGCAGCGTTCATCGGGAACCAGTCGACGAATTCCACGTAACGAGGGGTCTTATGTTTTGCCATGTGCGAGCGGCAATACTCCTGCAGTTCCTCGGCGGTCATCGTCTCCCCTTCCTTCAGTATGACGCAGGCCATTATCTCTTCGCCGTACTGCTTGTCGGGCACTCCTATCACCTGGACGTCGCTGACCTTAGGATGGGTATATATGAAATCCTCTATTTCCTTCGGGTATATGTTTTCGCCGCCCCTGATGATCATGTCCTTGATGCGGCCCGTGATCTTGAAGTACCCGTTCTCATCCATCCTTGCCATGTCGCCCGTGTGCAGCCACCCGTCCTCGTCTATGACCGCAGCAGTCGCTTCCGGCATCTTGTAGTATCCCTTCATGACATTGTAGCCGCGGACGACGAACTCGCCGTCGGTATTGGGAGGCAGGTCCTTATTCGTGGCAGGGTCGACGATCTTGCACTCGATCCCCGGCAAAGCCCTTCCCACGGTATTGACACGGATCTCGATAGGATCGTCCACACGGCTCTGCGTGCATCCAGGCGATGCTTCGGTCTGTCCGTAGACTATGGTGATCTCCTTCATGTTCATCTTATCCACGACATCCTGCATCACCTTGATGGGACACGGGCTTCCTGCCATTATGCCCGTCCTCATGTGCGAGAAGTCGGTCTTTGCGAAATCCTCGTGTTCCATCAGCGCGATGAACATCGTGGGAACACCGTGCACGGCGGTTATTTTTTCCCTGTTTATGGCATCCAGCGCCACTTTGGGGGAGAAATACGGGATCGGGCACATCGTCGTGCCGTGCGTCATGGCGGCAGTCATAGCCAGTACCATCCCGAAGCAGTGGAACATGGGCACCTGTATCAGCAGCCTGTCTGCCGTGGAGAAGTCCATGCAGTCGCCGATGCACTTTCCGTTGTTGACTACGTTGTAGTGCGTGAGCATGACGCCCTTCGGGAACCCGGTAGTCCCGGATGTGTACTGCATGTTGCAGACATCGTGTTTATGTATGGAAGCAGCGCGGCGGAACACTTCCTCAACAGGCACTTTCTCAGCCAGCGCCAACGCCTCGTCCCATGTAAGACAGCCCGGCACTTTCGATTCTATCGTTATGATGTTGCGCAGGAACGGCAGCCTCTTGATGTGGAGAGGTTTGCCCGGTTCCGACGTTTCAATCTCGGGGCACAGTTCTTTTATGATCTCCACGTAGTTCGAATCCTTGTAGCCGTCTATCATGACAAGGGTATGGGTGTCGGACTGGCGCAGCAGGTATTCCGCTTCGTATATCTTGTATGCCGTGTTTACGGTCACGAGCACCGCCCCGATCTTGACCGTGGCCCAGAACGTTATGAACCACTGGGGCACATTGGTCGCCCAGATGGCTACATGGTCGCCGGGCCTGACTCCCAGGGCGATGAGGGACCTGGCAAACGTGTCGACGTCATCACGGAACTCCTTGTATGTCCTCGTATAGTCATGTGTCGTATACCTGAAAGCATACTGGTCCGGGAACTCTTCCACGACGCGGTCGAGCACCTGCGGGAATGTCAGGTCGATAAGCGTATCCTTTTCCCAGATATACCGGCCGGTCTTTGCATTGTTGTAGTACAGGCGGCCCTTTGATGTGTCTTTTTCGATGTAACTGCTCATGTAGTTGACAAAGTGCGGGAACACGACACCCGCGTCGCTGAGGTCGCTGGCCCATCTCTTGACCCATTCCAGCGATATGTACCCGTCGTAATTCACGGAGCGCAGGGCCATCATGAAATCATCCATCGGCAGGTCGCCTTCACCCATCATCCTGTATGAGACCCTGCCATCCTGCACTACAGAGTCCTTGGCATGCACATACTTTATAAATGCGCCAAGGTTCTTCACCGTGGTGTCTGCCGATTCGCCCGCGAAACGGTATGGATGGTGCAGGTCCCAGAGCGCCCCGACAGCGTCGCTGGCAGCGCTCGCAAGGAGCTCAGCCAGTCGCTTTGTATCAGTATATACGCCGTTGGTCTCGATAAGCATTGTGACTCCCTTTTCCTCGGCTATCGGTATTAGCCGCCTGAGCTGCGCAAGAACGGCTTCATCGTCAACGTCTCCCTGCGGCTGGGGCTCAAGGTCGGCCAATATGCGCACATAAGGCGTGCCAAGTTTGTTTGCCAGTTCGATGTACTGCACTATCTCGTTGTAGTTCTGTTCGGCCTTGTCTGCAAACTTGAGGCAGCATCCCGAAGAAAGGCACGGGATCTCAAGGCGCAGTTCCTTCAGCTTTTTGATGGTGTTCGGAAGCTCCTCCTCAGTGAAGGGCCGTGCCCTGACCGCGAAAATATCCTTTCCGAGACCCCTGATCTCGATACCGTCAAATCCGAGGTCCTTGGCCATGGAATAAATGTCGGGCCAGTCGAAATCGGGACATCCAAGCGTCGAAAAAGCGATCCTCATCTCTCAATCTCCTCCCGCAAATCAAATAAAATCATTGCTTGAAATGATTCAAATAAAAAGGCTTCCGTCCCGGCATTTCTGCCAGAGACGAAAGCCATTGCTTCCGCGGTACCACTCTGATTGGTATGGAACATACCCTCTCAAAGGCATCGATCAACCGATGATCGACATCCGGTGACTAATGCCCTCCCGTCGTAACGGCGGGAAACCCGGTCGCACCTACTTGCCGCCGCGTGATGTTTGCCGGTCCGGGACCGATCCCAGGCTTGCCGCTGATCGGCTTTCCTGATCGGCTTGCCTGATCGGCTTACCACTTATTGGCCTGCCGCTGATCAGCTTAACGTCGGTATTTCCCGTGCCGCCGGAACTTTTCCCCCGCTCCGGCGCAACCGGCCTGTACGCGGTTTTCAGCTGACTGCTCAGGGGTGAGTCCATTTCCCATCCCGTGTGCTGTTTCGCACCGGCCAACAGCTCTCTTTAACACAGCCGGACGGCATGTTTTCCCCGTCATTGCATTTGATCCGTTTTTTCTGTATGCTACCAGAATCCCGTTATTTTGTCAATATGTATCAATCAAACCCGGGCCGTCATCGTATTGTATCCGGTAATCTCCAACAATCAGCAAGTTTTACAGGAAAAATGAAAACCCGGTATTTATTTCTCCTGGCGGGACATCATAAGGAAATGGACGAAGCAACCTACAACGATATGCAACGGAGGAAACGGCATGCAGCAGAGGCCCGTACTGCTTATAGCATTCTACAACAAAAAAGCGCTTGGAGTAAGGTACCTGGAAAGGTCACTCGCCAGGGCAGGCCACAACGTCATCGTGGTGTTCATGAAAGATTTCAACAGCAGGGCTCCTGAGCCAGTGACCAAGAAAGAACTTATGCTGCTCAGGGACCTTGTTTCAGAAACGGACCCGGGACTCGTAGGACTCAGCGTTATGTCATCGCTGTATCTTGACCAGGTCATCGCAGTCAGCAGACTTCTTCGCGACGAGTTCGGCATCCCGCAGGTATGGGGCGGGGTATATGCGTCGATGTTCCCGGAAAAAAGCCTGGAATATGCAGATTTCGTCCTTCGCGGCGAATGCGAGGAAGCCATCGTGGAACTCGCGGACGCCGTCCTTGGAAACAGGGATTTCCGGCAGATAAAAAACCTGGCGTACAAAACCTCTTCCCGTGGTGAAAGCCCGCTGACGGTAATCAATGAACTCCGGCCGCTGTGTGAAGACCTGGACAGGCTCGGTTATCCCATGTTCAGCGGTAAAAACAAGTATTTCATCGACGGCGGCAGGATCTCACCCGGCGATCCGATGCTGAACTCTATCAGCTACGAACTGTCTGCATCAAGGGGATGCCCGTTCATGTGTTCATTCTGCTCATCTGCCAACCTCAAGAGGATGTATGCGGGCAAAGGAAAGTTCGTTCGGTTCAGAAGCCCGACAAGCGTCATAAACGAACTCAGCGAAGCGGTTGAGAACATAAAGGGGCTGAAAATCATACACTTCTGGGATGAAATATTCCCGGACGACAGGGTATGGATCGATGATTTCGCCACGCAGTACAAATCAAACATAGGATTGCCTTTTGTGATTTGGGTGCACCCCCTTAAAACAAGCGAATATGTCATATCGAAACTTGCAGATGCCGGACTGTACAAAGCAGTCATGGGGATACAGAGCGGATCGCAGCGCATCAGGAGCCATATATTCCATCGCCGCGAAACACGGGAAGACATACTGAAGGCGTCAAAAATACTAACCGGATGCGGGGTCCGGCAGATCACCTACGATTTCATGCTTCGCCATCCTTTTGAAAGCGAAGATGATATAAGGCAGACATTCGAACTCTGTGCTGAACTTGAACGGCCTTTCGAACTGCAGCTCCACGGTCTGAGCTTTCTTCCGGGCACGGATATAACCAGGATAGCGGAAAAACACGGGATAGCAGCTCCCATATCGGAATCCGGTCCCGGGAAACCCATGAAAACGGCATTTCAGACTTACTGGGGACAGAAGAGCGGCAGTGCCATGATAAATTTCTGGTATTCGCTCATATATATGACACAATTCGGTTTTGGCCTGCGTATCGCCAGGTGTTTCAGCAAAGCCCGGAAAACCGGCATCATCATCGGGATCGCATCATTGCTTTCAAAGCTGCTGCGTCCCGCTGCTGCTGCAGGAAGACTGTATAAGAAAGCACGGATGCTTGCAGCGGCATATATCAGAAAGTACGTTGCCTCCAGGGCGGACAGGCAGGCCTTGGAATGCCCCGGGGGAAAGTGATGTCCGGCGGTGGAGCGGTCCATGAAAACTCGTTTCTTCCGCATTTCATTCATAATACTTGCTTCAGCCGCAGTTTTGATCAGCCTGCTGATAATATCCATGGCGGCCGTGGAGCCCATGGCCCACGTATACCCCGACTACCCTTTGGCCGACCTGGGACCAGTCCTGCAGAAGGATTCATTTACAGAAGATGATTACATGCTGATCTATCTGCAGACGGGGCTTGGAAGGCCTGCGGTCGACGAGATCCGGGAACTGTACGGCGACTGGAGGGATCGTCTGCTCCGTTTCCAGCAGGATTTCTTCAGACACGTCGATTTCATTTGCGAGAAAAACAGCCCGGTCTCCAGGGAGGAGTCCATTATCGACGAACATGGAAATTATGTGCATGGTACGGACCTCGCCCCTGTCCACGAAGGTTACATACTCGTAACAAAATCGTCGCACACTTATGGCTGGCGGAATGGTCACGCGGCGCTGGTAGTGGACGCTGCCAACGGAAAAACGCTGGAGTCGGTGGTGCTGGGCAGGAATTCATCCATACAGAATATAGAAAAGTGGACGAACTATCCCAACTTTATGGTCCTTCGGCCCAGGGGAGCCACATATGAGGAAATGCGGAAAGTTGCAATGACAGCGCTTGAACTGCTCCACGACATTCCCTATGACCTGACGGTCGGTATTTTCAGCCCGAAATACGCGGACAGGGACAAAATAAAGGGGACCCACTGCTCCCACCTCATCTGGCAGGCGTATATGTACCATGGCTATGACCTTGACAGTGACGGCGGTATGCTCGTCACTCCGAAGGACATTGCAAACAGTCCGGCACTTGAGGTCGTACAGGTCTATGGTGTCGACCCGCGCAATATATGGCCATGATGCGGCAGATCTCCGGGCATAATGTGCCCACCCTGATTTCCGGCCATTTCATGCCGATTTGCTGCGCCCCGGATCATGCAGGATACAGGAGGACATGCCGGATGAAAAACCGGATTACGGCACTGCCCGAACACGCATGTCTGCCCGGCCCGGCGCCGGTCTGTCAGTTCACATATAGTCAGTTACAGGAAGGGGTTACAGTGGTATAAGTATAATATAGTCAATTTTACATTATAAAAAGTCAGGTGTGTAAGCATGAGTAAAGTACGCGACGTGATCATAATCGGCGGCGGCCCGGCGGGCTATACGGCAGCACTTTACAGCGCCCGGGCAGGCCTCGATACTCTCGTACTCGAGAAACTGGCCCCCGGAGGCCAGATGGCCACGACGCTGTCGATGGAAAACTACCCGGGGTTCGAAGAGCCGATAAGCGGTCCGGACCTTGCACTCAGGATGGAAAACCAGGCAAGGAAGTTCGGAGCTGTCGTGGAATACGACACGGTGACGGAAATCATCACCGACAGTGAGATAAAAACCGTTAAGACCCTGAAAAACATTTACACATGTAAAACAGTGATCCTGTGCATGGGCGCCTCGCCAAAAAAACTTGGCATCCCCAGGGAAGATCCGCTGAGAGGTTCGGGCGTTTCCTACTGTGCTGTTTGCGACGGTGCTCTGTTCAGGGGCCGTGAGGTCGCAGTGGTCGGAGGAGGCGATACCGCGGCCGAGAATGCGGTCTACCTTTCCAGGTTCTGCCCGAAGGTCTGGCTGATACACAGAAGGGACAGCCTGCGTGCCACAAAAGTACTGCAGAAGGAACTGTTCAGCATCAAAAACATAGAATTCATATGGGACTCCGTCGTCGAAGAACTCCACGGCCAGTTCGCCCTCGAAGGAATAACGGTAAGAGACCTGAAAACGGGCAACAGGCGGAAGCTGGATGTGGAAGGGCTGTTCATATCCATCGGGCTGACTCCCAGTACTTCCCTGGTCGAAGGCAAAGTGGCGCTCGACCCCGACGGATATGTCATAACTGACGAAAGGATGCGCACGAACGTTCCTGGCGTGTTCGCCGCGGGCGATATCAGGAGCAAGATCCTAAGGCAGGTCATCACCGCTGCAGCCGACGGCGCGGTGGCGGCTCACTCGGCTGAACAGTATATCAACGATGTGTTTGGCGGATAAAAAGAGCAAGTTTCTCAGCAATGGGTACATCGGCAGGAAGCAGTCCGTATCCCGTCAGTTCATCGGCCCGGACCCACCTGTAATCGTCATGTACAGCAAGGCGAAACTCACCGCCCGTTATTTCAGCAAAATACGCCAGCAGGCGTATCGCACCCTGCGGATACTCATATATGCTTTCACAAAAGAAGTCCTTTACCCTGACTTCCATGCCGAATTCCTCGAAGAGCTCTCTTTTCAGGCATTCTTCAGCGGTCTCGTTCCCCTCGCGCTTACCTCCGGGGAATTCCCATCCGCCAGCCATGTTTTCGCCGGATGCCCTTCTGGCGATAAAGACTTTGCCGTCATCGTCCAGGATGATCGCCGCAGTGACTTCTTTTGCTTCTTTCATGTCTCCTTCGCTTCCCTCGCATCATTTATTTAACGATCTCGAACTTCTTCGTGGCATCCGTTCTCCCCGGGGCCAGACCTTCCTTTCAGAACCGGATCCTTTCCATGAGTATAAAAAGCATCCTAAGGACCGTACCCGGTCAGAACTTGACCGGATCAGGCGCTCTCAAGCGACTGCGCGATATTGAGCGCATGGTCCGATACCCTTTCGAGTGCAGTCACCATGTTGGTGAAAAGCACATCCAGCCGGGGATCGCATGCTTTTTTCTGGAGCCTGTCCACATGGTTGCTGATATATGTTTTCTTCATTACGTCAACTTCCTGCTCCAGCTTTTCGACTGTCCCAATACGTCGGGCATCACGGGCATAGAAGGCATCAAGACTAGCCTGCAGTGTTTCCATGGTTTTTCTGGCCATCGAAACCAGCTCCGCCCTGCCGTCCGGCGACAGCAATGCTATATTTCCCGGGAACTCCAGCGAATACTCGGCTATGTTCTCGGCATAGTCCCCGATGCGCTCAAGGTCGATCAGCACATGGTGAAGGCTTCCCATGATCCGAAGATCTTTTTCCGAAAGGTCATAGCCCCTGAATTCGACGAGGTAACGGGATATGCCGTCGCACAGGTAATCTATCGTCTCTTCGGCTGCAAGGACCCTGTTGGCCTTATGTTCATCAGTTTCAAAAAACGCCTCGATAGCAAGCTGCATGTTATCTTTCACCATGTTACCCATCCGCTCGGTCTCTTTGAGCACCTGCCTAAGTGCGATGGCAGGCGTCTGTGCGATCCTCTCGTCAAGGTAAATGAGCCTCTTTTCAAGTTCCTGTTCAGTTTTCTTTTCAGGGATGATAAGAGTTATGAGCTTTACAAGGTACCTGGCAAACGGGAAGAGCAGGATCGTCACTGTTAAGTTGAACATCGTGTGGAAGTTGGCTATCTGCCTTGGACCATCCCCGGGCGACAATGATTCCACGAAAAGGATTATGCCCGGGAAGAGCGACAGCAATATGAGATATGCGATAGTGCCTATTATATTGAACATCAGGTGGATCCCGGCGGCCCGCCTGGAATTGGCGCTGGTCCCTATTGCAGAGATTATAGCCGTCACGCATGTGCCGATATTCTGTCCAAGCACGATATATATCGCAGTGTCCAGTCCAACCAGCCCCAATGCGGCAAATGACTGCAGTATGCCTACCGAAGCAGAAGAACTCTGGATGATCGCGGTAAAAACAGCTCCGATGATTACACCTACAACAGGGTTTTTGAAATTGATGAGGAAATTCCTGAAAGCTTCGTTGTCCCGCAGCGGTTCCATCGCGTCTGACATGATGCCAAGACCCACGAAAAGTATCCCAAAGCCCAGCACAATTTCTCCGATCCGGGCTATTCTTTTCTTTTTTACGAAAACGGTCATCAGCATTCCCGCAAAAAGGATGAACGGTGCCACGTCTGAAAGTTTGAAGGCAATAAGCTGAGCTGTTATTGTGGTTCCGATATTTGCGCCCATTATGACCCCGGTGGCCTGAAGCAGCGTCATAAGCCCGGCATTGACAAACCCCACTACCATGACGGTAGTTGCAGACGAGCTTTGGATCAGCGCTGTAACTCCTGCCCCGATGCCCACGGCCGCAAAGCGGTTTGCCGTCAAAACCTCAAGTACGCGCCTCATCCTGTCGCCCGCGACATTTTCCAGGCCATCCGACATCATTTTCATGCCATACAGGAACATACCGAGGCCGCCAAGCAGCAGAAAAATCATATTTACAGACATAGTACCCCCTGGTCATGCCGATATTATTGCCGTCCGGAATTGCTGCAATTGCTCGAAAAATGCTACAAATAGTATATAGCATAATTAAGTATCTGTCACGCAGGTTCCAGCTATTCTTTCACGGGAGCGGAGCTGAGACATATGCAGGGGGCCGTCATAAAGCAGATTGACGAATATATCCGCATAATTTAATATATATTTGTACAGGAGTAGCCTATGAACGCAAAGTACGCAGAAATCCTCAAAAGACTGGGCATATTCGTTCTGGTTGTCATATCTGTAGTGGGAGGAGTTCTTCTCGCTGTCAGGCTGGCACTTTTTCTCATGCCGTTTCTTATTGCTTTTGCCCTGTCATCACTGATGGAGCCATTGATCAGGGTCCTGGACAGCAAACTGCGCATAAACAGAAAAATATCGGCACCCATAATCCTGTTGCTTCTCATGGCGATCATCGTAACGCTGGTCGTACTCGGGATACTCAGGCTGATCGATGAGATAAGGGTGCTTATCGCGTCTGCTCCGGCGTTTTTCTCATCATTGTACAGGGAGATATCCGAACTGATGGCAAAGGGCGCCGAGCATATCGACTGGCTGCCCGTAGAGATCACCGACAACCTGGGAAGCATTATAGCCAATCTTTCAAATACGGTCACCAACTTCGGGAAGACTCTTGTGAAAGGTGCCTACGTCACTGCGCTGTCACTGCCTGAAGTCATCATGTTCACCATAGTGACGATACTTGGAACATATTTCATGGCAAAAGACCGGCATGCGATAACAGCAGTACTGAGGCGTCATTTGCCCGAGGACTGGGTGACCCGCATCCGGTCCATAAAAAACGACCTGTTCATGGCGATATTCGGCTATCTCCGGGCAGCGCTCATCATGATGGCAATAACCTTCACCGAACTCCTCATCGGCCTTACCATTATACGAGCCCGTTACACTCTTCTTCTTGCATTCCTGATCGCCGTCATCGACGCCCTGCCGATCCTCGGCACGGGAAGCGTCCTGATACCATGGTCGCTTTATTCCTTGGTCACGGGCGATATCAGGATGGGCGTTTCAGTCTTCGTGCTGTACCTGGTCATACTCGTCATACGCCAGTTCGTGGAACCGAAGGTGGTAGGCCAGCAGATCGGCGTACATCCGCTGCTCACCCTCCTTGCGATGTACACCGGTCTGAAACTGTTAGGGTTCCCGGGCATGATACTCGGTCCGATAACCTTTATCCTGATCCGCAATATCCTCGTGACGATTTTCAGGAAAAAGCCCATCAAGGACATAATAGGTTTCGATTCCGTAATGTCCGACACAGGGTCGGTATCCTCAGGCGTTGACAGGCACGGCATCGGGACAGCAGATACCATGCGTGACGGACAAGGCAGCGGGAACGCAAAAACTGCTGAAAGCAAAACATCCCCCGGTATGTCCGGTACAACCAACGCAATGCCCCGAACCGGCAGGACTGTCAAAGGCAAAAAACTTTCCGGAAGCGATCCCGGGAATTGATGCGCATATATTTTGCCCTTTGGGAAGAAACTATTGACGGAGGTGTAAAATATATGACGACGATCAGCTTAACGACAAAGGAAAGGATGCTTCTGGAGGACCAGAAGAGCCACGAGGAAATATGCATCGAGAAATATAACAAGTACGCACAACTGGCTTCAGATCCGCAGCTTAAGAACATTTTCACCAATAATATGAAAATCGAACAGGAACACCTGGATACACTGAACCAACTGCTCAGGGGACAGGTGCCGCCCATGGGCCAGCAGGGCGGTGCCGGCGGTCAACAGGCGCAGGCACAGCAGCAAAACGCCCAGGCAGCTGGTTCGCAGGTCAGCCAGGCATCCGGCCTGGTATCTGACGAAAGCCTCTGCAACGATATGCTAATGACCGAAAAATACGTATCCGGCACGTATGACACCGCCATTTTCGAGTTCAAAGACCCGGAGGTGCGGGACATCCTCAACCATATCCAGAAGGAGGAACAGAAGCACGGGGAAGCGATCTTCAAATACATGCAGAGCAGGGGCATGTATAATCCGAAATGAAGGTTTCATGGGCATAGCGCCCCGCAGTGGAGCATCGAACTGAGCGAAGAGCTTATCTGGATGGATAAGGGCAAAGGTTTGAGCTGATACGCTCCCTCCGCTGTGTTATTAAAAAGAACATCCCCTTCGCAGGTGGAGGGGATGTTTTATATTTTTGCTTATCTGCATCTGCTTTATTTGTTTGTCCTGACCGCCGAACCGCGGATGATTCCCTGCACAGGCTTCCTGCCTTTTGTCGCGGGTTTCAGGACATCAGCCTGAGCAAATCGATTCAAAGCTTCATCCAAACAGCGATATCGTGGCGAACAGACCTGCCGTAAGGGAAGATACAAGCGAAACAACGGTGATCTGCGTGTTTATGGACGGCCCCGCAGTATCCTTGAAAGGATCGCCGACCGTATCACCTACGACCGCCGCCTTATGGGCATCCGAGCCTTTTCCGCCTTCATTGCCTGCTTCGACATATTTCTTCGCATTATCCCACGTACCGCCTGCATTTCCCATAAGCAAGGCAAGGAGGATGCCGCTGAGGATATTGCCCACAAGGAATCCGCCTATTGCATGGACACCGCCGATGAAACCGACCGCAAGAGTTGCAGCTATAGCTACCAGTCCTGCGGGTATCAGTTCACGGAGAGCACCTTTTGTTGCAATGTCTATGCACTTGTCATATTCGGGTGTGACGCCTTCCCTGCCTTCCCTGAGCCCGGGTATCTCTTCGAACTGACGGCGGATTTCAGCCACCATGCGCTGTGCGTTCCTGTCGACCCCCAGGATCAGCATGGCCGAGAAGATGGCCGGAATCGCTACCCCAACGATCATGCCGAAAAACACCACAGGGTCCATGACGTCAAATCCGGTCAGCAGATCGAGCCCGTGTTCAGCCAGCGCCGCATTCGCCTCGGACATATATGCTCCGAGCAAAGCTATGACCGTGAGTCCCGCAGCGCCTACTGCAAAGCCCTTCGTGATCGCTTTTACCGTGTTTCCTGCACTGTCGAGGTCATCAGTTATCTGGAGCGCTTCTTCACCCAGGTTGCCCATCTCAACAAGTCCCCTGGCATTGTCGACTATAGGGCCATACGCGTCGTTGGATATGATCATGCCGACTATGGAAAGCATGCCTATCGCAGCCATCGATATGCCGAACAGGGCATCAGTGCTGCCGGGACCGATGGTATCGCATATGAGGTAGGATGCCATCGATGATATGCCGATGCCGACCAGGGACGGGAAAGCGCTCAGCAGCCCATAGCTGAAGCCTGAAAGGATAGTGAATGCCGGGCCTGATTTCGATGCCCTTGCGACCAGGCGGACAGGCATTTTCTCGTCGTTGGTGAAGTAGTCCGATGCCAGCCCGACGACAGTTCCGACAAGAAGACCGATAATCGTTGCCGTCCAGTAACGCCAGTCAAAACCGAAGATAAAAGTTGCAGCAGCAGTCAGGACTGCGAACAGCGCTGTCGTTATATATGTGCACTTGTTCAGGGCAGTACCCGGATTGCCGTTTTTGCCTATGCGGCCGAACAGGATGCCGATTATGGAGGACAGGAGCCCTGTGGCTGCATAGCAGAATACCATTCCGGTGTTGATGCCCATATTGCCGTCGATGGCCATTGCAAGCACCAGTGCGGCGGCCATGGATGCGACGTTGGAATCGAACAGGTCGGCTCCCATACCGGCAACGTCGCCAACGTTGTCGCCCACGTTATCGGCTATGACAGCCGGGTTGCGCGGGTCGTCCTCCGGGATGCCGAGTTCGACCTTACCGACAAGGTCAGCGCTCACATCGGCAGTCTTGGTGAAGATACCGCCGCCTGCCTTTGCAAACAGCGCCAGTGATGATGCTCCAAAGCTGAATCCGAGTACGGCCGTCGCATCGCCTGTGAGCATCAGGACGCCGGCGACTCCGAGAAGGCTGGTCCCCACGACTGCCATACCCATTACCGCGCCGCCGCGGAAACCTGCCATGAACGAAAGACTCTTGCTTTTTGTCGCAGCTTCGGCACTTTTGACGTTCGCTATCGTTGCGACGAAGATGCCTATCTTGCCTGCCAGTGCCGATAATGCGGAACCAATGATGTAGGATATAGCCATCATTATATTCTCGCCGATATCGCCTTTCCAGAAAGGTCTCGGCAGGAACAGAACGATAAGTACTGCGACGATGGCGACAAATATCGCCAGGATCCTGTACTCTCTGCCAAGAAAGGTGTTCGCGCCTTTCCTGATGAGTTCCCCGACCCTTGCGACTTCAGGATCGGAAGATGGCTGGGACTTCACCCAGGCATAGAGCCATGCAGCTACACCCAAAGCGAGTAAAGATACCAACATTGCTACGACTGGCCAATTCATACAATACATGCCCCCTAAACAAATACGTGCAATGCACGCATTGAAAGATGTTTCCGCCGGCAAAAAACGCACTGAAGGTAAGTACGATACTGAGGCGATCAGTGCGATTTTCACCGTCTACATTATAGTCATACAGTCAGGGAAATGCAATCATATTATTCCATTAGTTTTCTATTATATATTTTTGTCCATTTTTTGTTTATGCACAGATCATTGCGAAAAATGATTACTTAATGCCGTACCTGATCCCTCCACTCTCACTGTACCTCAGGCTGCATGCCAGCCACAGGAAGAGCAGGCTCCTGCGGGTCCTGCAGCGCTACAGGATCTGTGACGACAGGCTGGAGTCATATTCGATTATCCCTAAAAGGATTTTCAAAGGCAGGGAGGATGACGCGAGGGTACTGAGAGAACTGCTGAGGTCGACAGGCCTTATGAAACAGTAAAGGCTCAAGTCTTCATTTTCGTCTCAATAAAAGACAAAAAAAATCAAAATTTATGTCAAAAAAATATTTGCATTTTCGAATCATTGTGATATTATTTTAGCGACAGATATCTTTAAATTCGATGCAGAGACGTCGACAAGATATCGCTGAATAGGGTTTACTGAAAAAATAAACCTTGTCCATCTCTGCGTGGATAAGGTTTTTTTTGTGCGTCGATACTAAGAAAAAAGGAGAGGTTACCATGAGTAAAAAAACATCTATCGGCAACACAGGAATCTATGATGCACGCGAACTTGGCAGCGGCAGGATGCTCATACTGGGTCTGCAGCATATGTTCGCAATGTTCGGGGCAACCGTCCTGGTACCTGCACTTACGGGCCTGAGCGTTTCAGCGACGCTTTTGTTTGCAGGTCTGGGCACATTGCTCTTCCACCTTTTGTCTAAAGGCAAGGTTCCCGCTTTCCTCGGTTCATCCTTTGCTTTCCTCGCAGGTTACTGGGCAATAGCTCCCAACGGCGACAAAAAACTTCTGCCCTATGCATGCCTCGGTGTTGCAGCCGCAGGTTTGCTTTACCTGGTATTGGCTCTCCTTTTCAAGCTGTTTGATCCTAAAAAAGTCATGCGGTATTTCCCGCCGATAGTTACAGGTCCGATAATCATCTCTATCGGTCTCACACTGTCATCATCCGCGATAGGCAACTGCAATGCAAACTGGCTGATAGCAATGGTAGCCATCATAGTGGTAATAATATGCAACATCTGGGGCAAAGGTATGATCCAAATAGTTCCCATACTGCTTGGCGTCGTTGCTTCCTACGTAGTCGCAGCCATCACCGGCAATGTGGATTTCACTGCAGTAAAAGAGGCCCCCTGGATAGGACTGCCTGTCAAATTTGAGGACACCGTATTCTCCATTTTCAAAGAACCGGATACTTCGCTCATCATCACTTCGATCGTGACCATAGTACCAATTGCAGTCGCGACCATAGTTGAACACATAGGTGACATATCGGCAATAAGCTCCACGGTGAACATCAACTACATCCAGGATCCCGGACTCCACAGGACACTCGTGGGTGACGGTCTGGCAACAACTCTTGCCTCGCTGTTCGGAGCGCCCGCCAATACAACATACGGCGAAAACACCGGAGTATTGGCCATTACAAAGGTTTATGACCCCAGGGTCATTCGTCTGGCAGCCCTGTTTTCCATCCTGCTGTCATTCTCACCGAAAGTCGCCGCGCTGATCAGTTCAATGCCTGCGGCAACAATAGGCGGTATTTCGCTCATACTGTACGGTATGATCTCCGCAATAGGTGTAAGGAACATTGTCGAAAATAAGGTAGATTTCTCAAAAGGCAGGAATATAATAATAGCTGCCCTGATACTGGTCCTCTCCATCGGGATCAAGTACGGCACAGAGGCTGAAGCCATAGTATTCAACATAGCAGACGTGACCATCAGCCTTTCGGGCCTGGCAGTCGGCGCAATAATTGGAATACTTCTCAACGCCATACTTCCCGGAAAGGATTATGAGTTTGGCAATGACCCTAAGGCTGATTCATCTGCCAATCTGAAGGTCTGACATATATATCAAAAACGCCCCGCTATCACGGGGCGTTTTTCTTTAGACCGGGTTGTTGCTAAACCCTGTAAACTTCAAAAACAATGGATTCCAGTTCGGAAACGGCGTCGTCTCCAGGCCCGAAAACAGCCGCACCGGCTTCGATCAGGCATTCAGCAGTCACCTGGTTCTCCCGAAATACAGCGTATCAATCCCCGGCCCCCTGTCGTCGGGAAGCCTTTTTACAATGGAGAATCCTCTCCCGTGGCAATTAAATTGTACTATAGTAAATCGTCCATATGCAACTAAATCTTTCCACATGGAAGCCTCCAAACATGATATAATTAAATCGTACGGATCATACGGCAGAAGAACCTTCCCGGATCATCAAACGTATAGCTGCATTTCATGTTTCAAATCAATTGCAAAGGGTGGTACTGAATGGCTAAATGGTGGCAGGAACGCGTTGTGTACCAGATCTATCCCCGCAGTTTCCAGGATACCAACGGAGACGGCATCGGCGATATCCCCGGCATCATTGCCCATCTCGACGACCTTAAGGACCTGGGTGTCGGAATACTGTGGCTCAGCCCGGTCTATCCTTCTCCCAATGCCGACTATGGCTATGATATCAGCGATTATTGCGCGATAAACCCTGAATTCGGGACCATGGAAGACATGGAACGCCTCATTGCCGAGGCCGGGAAGCGGGATATAAAGATCATCATGGACCTGGTGATAAACCATACTTCGGATGAACATCCGTGGTTCATCCGGAGCCGGGACAAGCAAAGCCCGTACCGGGACTACTACATCTGGAGGCCGGGAAAGAACGGAAAACCACCGAACAACTGGATGAGCTTCTTTGGCGGAAGCACATGGGAGTACGACGAAAAAAGCGGCGAGTATTATCTCCATCTCTTCTCGAAAAAGCAGCCCGATCTCAACTGGCGAAATCCGAAGGTCATGGAAGAAATACAGAACGTCATGCGTTTCTGGCTCGACAAGGGGATCGCCGGCTTCCGGTGCGATGTTATAAACCTGCTGTACAAGACCAGCCTGGAAAACGGCAGGATAAGGCTGGCAATGGCGCTGCCGGGAAGTGAGCACTATGTTTCACAGGAAGGCACGCATGAGATCCTGAGGACGCTCCGGCGGGAGGTTCTTGACCATTACGACTGCTTCACGGTCGGCGAAACCGTATTCGTGACCACCGAAGATGCAAAACTGCTGTGCGGCAGTGACCGTCGCGAACTCGATATGGTCTTCTTCTTTGAACACATGGAAACCGACGCATTCGCCAAATGGATCAGGCGGAAGTTCAATCCCGCCAGGTTCGCAAGGGTCATTTCCAGGTGGCAGAACGCCCTGGAATGGAACGCAAACTACCTTGAGAACCACGACCAGCCCCGCAGCGTTTCGCGTTTCGGTGATGACAGCCGATACCATGCGGAGTCTGCCAAAATGCTGGGCACCCTCTTGCTCACCCTGCGCGGGACGCCTTTCATATACCAGGGCCAGGAAATCGGGATGACCAATTTCGATTACACCGGCATTGACCAGGTAAGGGACGTGGCATCCCTCAACATATACAATCTTGCCAAGCGCCTGCATATACCCGAACCACTGCGATGGAAGATAATAAAGCCCACATCGAGGGACAACGCGCGCACGCCGATGCAGTGGGACAGCAGCCCCAATTCAGGCTTTACGACAGGCAGACCCTGGATCGATGTCAACGGCAACTACAGGACCATAAATGTGGCTTCCCAGATGAAAGATCCGAATTCAATCAGGAACTGGTATAAAAAGCTGATCACGCTCCGGAATACCGACAAAACGCTTATATATGGCGACTTCAAAGCGCTGGAGATCACACGCCGCGTATTCGTGTACAGGAGGGAACTTGAAGGCCGATCGGTAACGGTTCTCCTGAACTTTTCCGACAAGCCGCAAAATGCGCACTACAGCGGACACCTGATCGTGTCCAGCTATGGCAGGCAGTCGTACAAAGGCGTGCTTGAGCCTTACGAGGCAGTACTTCTTGAAAACGGCGCAAACGGGGAATAGAGGTGTCACGCCTTCCGCGATGTGGAACTTGCCGCAGTATAGTGATATAATGCTATAATAGTAAACTGAAGAGATGATGATACACTGTAAAAGTACTGATGAAAGAAGATGCAGATGGAAAGGACATTCGACACAAACAGGACATTCGCAGAACTGGGAATCATACCGCCAATACTGAAGGCGCTGGAAGAAATGGGCTTCGAACACCCGACGGAGATCCAGAGCCGTGCTGTACCGCATGCGCTGGCCGGAAAAGACATCATAGTGATGGCCAAGACCGGAAGCGGCAAAACCGCGGTGTTCGGCGTATCCATGCTGCAGTTGACCGATCCGGAAAAAGAGGGTCCCCAGGGTCTTATACTGACACCCACCCGAGAGCTTGCCGTACAGGTTGACAGCGATATCCGCCAGATGGCGAAGCACCTTGCGCACCGGACCGCGGTCGTATACGGCCAGCACAGCATGGATGCGGAAGTGAAGGAACTTGAAAAAGGCGTGACGATAGTCACCGGAACCCCGGGAAGGGTCTACGACCACATACAGCAGGGAACACTGGACACATGGCACATAAAATTCCTGGTGCTCGACGAAGCCGACAGGATGCTCGACATGGGATTTACAGACCAGGTTGAAAGGATCATCAGATCTGTGCCAAGGGACAGGGTCACGGCGCTTTTTTCCGCTACGATGCCTGCAGAAATCATGCGGATATGCAGAAGATACATGAAAGAGCCCGAGACCATAGAAACAGAGTCGCAGACCAAGACCGTGGATACTATACACCAGATCTATTACCGTGTCGACGAAAAGGAGAAACTGGAGCAGCTCAACAGGGTGCTCCTGGCCGAACGGCCTGAAAGCTGCATGATATTCTGCAATACCCGCGTCGCCGCGGACAAGGTCTGCAGATTCCTCGTAAAAAAGGGCTACGCATGCCGTGTGCTCCACGGCGACATCGCCCAGTCCAGGAGGATGAAGACGATACAGCAGTTCAAACAGGGGAAATTACGCCTGCTGGTCGCTACGGACGTGGCAGCCCGCGGTATCCACATCGATGAGCTTTCGCTCGTGATAAACTATGACGTTCCGCAGGACAGGGACAGCTATGTGCACAGGATCGGCCGTACCGGGAGGGCAGGCCATGAAGGCCGTGCCGTATCCATAGTCACCAGGGACGACCTCATGGATCTTTATGCAATAGAGGAGCATATCGGCGTACTTATAGAAGAATGCGAGCTGCCCGATGATGAATACTTCGAGGAGCACCGGCAGGAAATAGATGAATGGATCGCCGCCAACAAAGCCGGAAAGCCCGAAACAGCAAAGAAACCGGAAACCGGCAAGACGCCCGACGACCGGAAAGCAGGCCAAAAAGGCGCAACCGGAGAAACAGGCGGCCAGGGCGGTCAGGACCGGAACAGACCGGACCGCAGGAAGAAGACGGGCACCGGCGCCGGCCGCAAAGGCCAGCATGGCAGATATACAGGCCAGGGCCGCCCGGCAGATGGCGGAAGGCAGAAGCTGGATGACAGCAGGAATAAGCGGCATGACGCGGGAAAAACATCCAGGCAGGATGGGAAGCCTTTCCGCCGGGACGCGGAAAACAGGCAGATCAGCGGTCCGCATGAAGCAACGAAAGTGCAGAAGACTCACGAATCTTACCCGGATGTCCGGAAACATGATGCGGAAAGCCGGATACCCGGCACTGAAACCCGGAAGCCCGGCGCAGAAACCCGCAAGCCGGAAGAAAAGGCTGGATTCTTCAGGCGCATATTCGGCAGGCTCCTGGGTAAATGACACAAAAGAAACACAAAACGAGGCGTTAAGTGATCCGCCTCGTTTTTATATTATATTCATCGTAGTTGACTTCGATACTCACCGGTTTTTACTTCAGTGTAGCCGGAAACGTTCCCCGTAACTTCCGGAACTGACCCATCCGAGCAGGATCAGCACTTTTTTACGGGTTTTATGCGCCCGGTTTCCGGAGACTGCGCCATATTACTTGTGATGCTGCTTTTTCCGATATCGATTCTTTTACTTATGATAGAGCTTCTTCGTCTGGTACTGCGGTTCGCACGTGATGTTGATGCCAAGCTTCTGGAACACGTTCTCATCGACGCGCGACAAAATGACGGACGAATGGGCTTCACATCCCCTCAGCTTCGGCAGCTGCTCCAGCGCAAGGGCCGCCGTCGGGTTCGTGGCGGCACAGATGGACAGCGCTATCAGTATCTCATCCGTATGCAGCCGCGGGTTGTGGTTTCCCATGTGATTGACCTTGAGAGCCTGTATCGGTTCTATGACTATCGGAGAAATCAGGTGGATGTCATGGTGGATCCCGCCAAGCTCTTTCAGCGCATTGAGCAGCACTGCTGCTGAGGCGCCCAGAAGCGATGAAGTCTTTCCGGTGACGATCCTTCCGTCATGGAGCTGTATAGCTACGGCCGGCCCTCCTGTTGATTCTGCGCGTTGTTTTGCAGCCTGGACCACGGGACGGTCCGCTTCGCTGATGCCCAGTTGTTTCATCAAAAGCTCCAGCTTGTACACTTCCGCTTTGTCAGCCAGACCCTGGCGATGCGCGCACCGGGTGTTGAAATACCTTCGTATGACCTCCTGCCTGGAAGCTTCACAGACCACTTCATCATCGGTTATGCACATGCCGGCCATGTTGACGCCCATATCGGTCGGGCTTTTATAGGGCGACGTTCCTTCTATCCTTTCAAGGATGGCTTTCAGTACCGGGAATATCTCAATATCCCTGTTGTAATTCACGGCTGTCACGCCATAAGCCTCCAGGTGGAACGGGTCTATCATATTCACATCGTTCAGGTCCGTAGTGGCGGCTTCATACGCGATGTTCACAGGATGTTTGACAGGAAGGTTCCAGATCGGGAAAGTCTCGAACTTGGCATATCCCGCCCTGATGCCTCTCTTGTTCTCATGATATATCTGGGACAGGCAGACAGCCATCTTCCCGCTGCCGGGCCCTGGCGCGGTGACTACGACCAGCGATTTTTCCGTTTCTATATAGTCATTCTTCCCAAATCCTTCATCACTGACGATGAGCGGTATGTTGGACGGGTAATCCGGTATCGGGTAGTGCCTGTAAACCTTTATCCCGAGGTTCATGAGCCTCTTCTGGAACATGTCTGCAGTGTACTGTGAACGGTAATGGGTTATGACCACACTTCCGACGTAGAGCCCTATCTCCCGGAATGCATCGATCAGTCGCAGGACGTCAAGATCATATGTGATCCCAAGGTCCCCTCTTCTTTTGCTTTTTTCTATGTCATCGGCATTTATCGCAATGACGATCTCCGCCTGATCTTTCAGCTGCATCAGCATCCTGACCTTGCTGTCTGGTTTGAACCCGGGAAGGACCCTTGAGGCATGATAATCGTCGAAAAGTTTCCCGCCGAATTCAAGATACAGTTTTCCGCCAAGCTGGCTGATACGCTCGAGGATCTTCTGTGACTGCAGACGCAGATACTTGTCGTTGTCAAAGCCCACCCTGTTCATTTTTTGCACTCCTGTATCACATGTAAGCAGTTTTGCCGGAAAATTCCCGACTGATATTATCCTCACCAACAATAACACATCAGCAAATCCGCGTCAATCGTACAACCGGTTCCTGTCCACATTTTTTTCGGTTTTTAAACCCCATTCGTCATCTTTCTGTCACAAACTGCCTGAAACGCCTGTAATCGCTTTCGCTGCATTCCAGCAACAGACAGGTCCCGTCATTTTCATACTTTATGTCCTTCACAAGCGCATTTTCCCTGAAATACGCAACGATATCCCCGTATTTATAGGGGATCAGCATCCTGCAGTCCACATAGGTCCTGAAAGCATTCCTGCAGATCAGTTCCGCCAGTTCACTGATGCCGATCCTTTCCTTTGCCGATATATAGATGGTGTCATCCTTTACGAACGGAATAGCCATATCAGTCAGATCCGCCTTGTTGAACACGTAGATCACCGGGATGCCTCCAGCTCCGATCTGTTCCAGGGTCTCCTCGGTCACCCTGATCTGGCGTTCGGCTTCGGGATCGGAAGCATCCACCACATGCAGCAACAGGTCCGCCTCCTTTACCTCTTCGAGAGTCGAACGAAATGCTTTGACCAGTGCATGGGGAAGCTTGCTGACAAATCCTACGGTGTCCGACAACAGGAACGACCTGTTGTCCGGCAGTACGATGTTTCTGACCGAAGTCCCGAGCGTGGCGAAAAGCATGTCTTTCTCAAAAACTTTCTTGCTGTCGGGCTTCTGAGAAAGCTCAACCATGGCATTCATGATCGTCGATTTGCCCGCGTTTGTATAACCCACCAGCGCGACTCGCGGAAGGCCGGATTCGCTTCTCCTCTTTCTCTGGATCTGCTGGTCCTTCCTGATGTCCTCCAGTTCTTTCATAAGAACTGCTATGTTTTGCTCGATCCTTCTCCTGTCGAGGACTATCTTTTTCTCACCGCCGCCCCTGACGACCGTGCCTATGCCTCCGCCGCCCTGCCTGTCCATGGATTCACCCTTCCCTGCAAGCCTGGGCAGCATATACTGCAGCCTGGCGACCTCGACCTGCAGTTTGGCTTCTTTTGTCCTTGCCCTCTGCGCGAATATCTCGAGTATCAGCTGGGTCCTGTCCATCACCCTGCAGCCGAGTGCTTTTTCTAGGTTCCTCTGCTGGGTCGGCGTAAGTTCATTATCGAAGATGACGACATCGGCCTCGGTCGCCTCCACAAGCGATGCAGCTTCCCCGACCTTGCCTGTTCCTATATAATAAACGCTGTTGATGGTTCTGAGGTTCTGTTCGATCCTTCCGTACGCTTCGAAACCGCAGGCTTCTGCGAGGTTTTCCAGTTCATCCATCGATTTTTCAAAATCATCATCACCATTGAGATTCACACCGACCAGCAGCGCTCTTTCCCTGATCTCCACAAAACCACTCCCTCATCAGAAATATAGCACAAATACAAAAGGCTGCAAATGGAATATTTCCACCTGCAGCCTGCTGTATGAGTCCCATATCTGTTGCCGTTATTTTGTGGTGCCCTGCAGCATGTCCCGCAAGCCTGTCGGCACATGCATCAGTACTTCCGTCAGTCCGGAAGGTCGGTTATTTCGTACTGCTGCGCCACTAGCGCCGAGGCGCCATACTTTTCCCTCAGCTTTGGCTTTTCTATCTTTCCGGTGGGATTGCGCGGCACCTTATCAAAGATTATCTTCCTCGGGCGTTTATACCTCGGCAGCGACATGCAGAAAGCATTGATATCTTCTTCCGAGCACTGGTATCCCGGTTTCAGTTCGATTATCGCCGCCGCTATCTCGCCCAGGCGCTTGTCAGGCAGCCCGATGACGGCTGCATCCTTTATTGCCTCGTGTGAACGGAGGTGATCTTCGATCTGCACAGGATATATATTCTCTCCACCGCTTATGATAACGTCCTTCTTACGGTCCACCAGGTATATGAAGCCGTCCTCATCCTGCATGGCCATGTCCCCGGTGTGCAGCCAGCCGTCCTTCAGCACGGCCGCAGTCGCTGCCGGATCCTTGTAATAGCATTTCATGACGCCAGGGCCTTTGACTGCGAGCTCGCCCACATCGCCCTGCTTTACAGGATTCCCGCTCTCATCCACGATCTTCGCTTCCCATCCATAGCCGGGCACTCCGATGGCTCCTACCTTGTGGATGTTTTCCACACCGAGGTGCACGCAGCCCGGACCTGTCGATTCACTCAGCCCATAGTTCGTATCATACTGGTGATGCGGGAAGTACTTCTTCCACCTCTGGATCAGGCTCGGCGGCACCGGCTGCGCGCCTATATGCATGAGCCTCCACTGTGAAAGCTCGTAATCTTCGAGCTTTACGTCACCACGATCTATCGCGTCGAGGATATCCTGAGCCCACGGCACCAGCAGCCACACGATGGTGATCTTTTCCTCCGAAACGGTCCGCAGTATCCAGTCAGGCTTTATGCCCCTGAGTATCACAGCAGGGCTGCCTGCCAGCAGGCTTCCGAACCAGTGCATTTTCGCACCCGTGTGGTAAAGCGGCGGTATGCAGAGGAACTTGTCCTCCCTCGTCTGCCCGTGGTGCTTCTGCTCTGTTATGCAGGCGGAAACAAGGCTCCTGTGCGTATGAAGTATAGCCTTGGGAAAACCGGTCGTCCCCGATGAGAAATAGATCGCTGCGTCATCATCGTCAGAAATCTCGACTTTCGGATCCTCCGAGCAGCAGTTGGCCGTGAGCCTGTCATAACTCTCGGCAAATGACGGGCGGCCTTCACCGACGTAAAAGAGCATCCTGACTTTCGGTATCTGGTCGTATATATTCTCGAGCCTGCCTATGAACTCAGGTCCGAAAAGCAAAGCAACCGCATCGGACAGGTCAAGGCAGTACCTTATTTCTTCGGCTGTATAGCGGAAATTGAGCGGAACTGCGATGGCTCCTGCCTTCAGGACTCCGAAGTAGATGGGCAGCCATTCCAGGCAGTTCATAAGCAGTATGGCCACCTTTTCGCCTTTCTTTATCCCGCGCTTGATCAGCAGGTTCGCCAGGCGGTTGGCCTTCTCTTCGAATACCCGCCATGTCATGTCGAGCCGGTATTCACCTGCCGGGTTGTTTTCAATAAGCTCGTATTCCCGCCATATTACGTTGTGTTTTTCCTGGAGATCGAGGTTTATTTCTGTGAGACAGATCTCGTTGCCGTACAGAGCGGCATTCCTTGACAAAAACTCAGTTATAGGCATGACTCATCCTCCCGTCCTGCTGGTAAGAATCAAATGGAATGCTGTGCAAAACATAGCCGTGCTGCTCAACTGCGAAACATCACGTAAATTATATGACAATACCTGCATTTAATCAACAGTTTATTTGGAAGGAAAGTCAGCCTGTAACCAAATCCGGGCAGCAACTTTTGCCGCCCGGATCCCCTGTTATTTCTCCACCTTTACGGACGCCATCATTTTTCTGTTTCAGAGCCGATCGCTCCAGCAGCGTCTTTATCTTTCATATAATAAGCGGCAGTTACCATCGCAGGCTGTTGCCTTCAGCCAGGACGGCTTTACTGTATTTCTGTTTTTACAGACGAAAACAGCTTTTCTATTTCAGCATCAGTTGCTTCAGCATCGTCTTCATCCAGCAAATACGCGCCCTGTACCATGATAACCAGGCCATGCTTGAAGTAATAGCAATATATCTGCCTCTGCTTTATGCCTGAAGTTTCAATGTCCATATGGAAGCGGACTCCCTCGGTTCCGTCTATATCTGTTTTTTCTGTTGCGGAATATACTGCATCGCCGAAAGCCTGTTTCATTATGTCGATATTTTTATTGACATATTCCGCGATATCGTCATCATCGGATGGCTTTTTCGAACTTGTTACCGTAAACATGCTCGTTCCTTTGACGGCCTGGTAATTTGCAAAATTGCCTGCCTTTTCTTCCCATCCATCCGGCAGATCGACTGTCACCTTAATGCTGGCAGGATCGGCAGCATTCGGACCTGCTTCACCGGTATTCTCCCCCGTTCCTGAAGCGTCGCCGCCTGTCCCATTGCCCGTCCCTGTGATGCCGCAAGCCGTAAGAGCGGCTAACATCATGCAAAGCACCAGTACTGCTGCCAATACTTTTTTCAACATTGTTATCCTCCTTTAATTTTTATGATGGCACATATGCAATCCCGGATGCCAGGCTCAAGTCTACGCCTGTTCCGCTTTGTGCTTTCGGGTCAAAGACTGTTCTGTCGTGATTTTTTACATCATACACTGCTTTCCACGAGCAGCAGGAAATCGTATACCGGCTTCAGCTTCCTGAAACCTTTTGTCAGCATATCCGGCAGTTCTGCGGAAAATGCCGGCCCGAAATCCCTGCGCACATTCTCGAAGTAAATGTTTTTCCTGTTGAGCCACTGCCTTATATTGTCGGGTTGATCGGCGTACCTTGTCCTTTTGTATTCTTCTCCGCCAATCACGAACTCATCCTGGTTTTCGTACGCCTTCTGCGCAGCCAGGAACGAAGGATGCCTGTCCAGTATGAGTTCCCTCATCTTAGCCATGGACGCGTTTTGTGCCTTGTAATACCCGACTCCGTAACTGATGCCGTGCTGTCCCAGCTCGAACCAGAAACAGGGCGACACGGACATCTGCGACTTGTCCCTCAGGAAAACTATCCAGGCGTTGTCCCTGTAGAGGCTCTTGTCCTTTGTGAACCGCGTGTCCCTTCTCACCCGCGATATGATTTTCGACGGGACGGTGATGATACCTTCATCGATTTCCTTCATCGCAGGCGCCAACGCCTTCACCAGTTCGACAAAAGGTTCATATACATATTTACGGTATTCGTGCTTATGAGTTTCATACCATTCCCTGCTGTTGTTCATCCTGTTTTCCAGGAGGAATCTCAGCGCCTCTTTTGAAAACCCTTCAAACCCCATGGTCTGACCTCCGGTTCGGTAAAATACGCCCTGCATGGCGCAGGCCGATATACTGAATAAACAGATGTACAAAATATTCAGATATACAGATTATACAATAGGATTTTCGAATCCCCCTGTCAAGTAACCAGCATGCATGCATTCCTTCCTGCGGTCTGCCGGAACGTGATTGCGCGGGTGCGAGTGAGAATTTCGTTATAATGCACAAATTTCACAAAAAATATCATCCAATAATGCCAAAAAATTATTCACAAAGTGATTGACAAAACAAGCATGATGGTGTTAATATTTTATCAAAGATAGTTAAATATTTATCAAAGTTAGTTATAAAAATAACACTGATAACACCGCAAGGATAATCCGGACAGCTTATGTAAAAAGGAGGGTTTCATATGGCTAAAACGAAAAAATACGAAATCATCGACAGCGTGGAAAAACTGGATGCGGCGCTTGCACGCGTAAGGGAAGCGCAGAAAGTTTTTGCAGGCTACACGCAGGAACAGGTAGACAGGATCTTTTTCGAAGCAGCCATGGCCGCCAACAAGGAACGCATACGCCTGGCCAAAATGGCAGTAGAAGAGACAGGCATGGGCGTGGTTGAGGATAAGGTCATCAAGAACCATTACGCATCAGAGTATATATACAATGCATACAAAAACGTGAAGACTTGCGGCGTCATTGAGGAAGACAAGGCATACGGCATCAAAAAGATCGCCGAGCCTGTCGGTATCCTGGCGGCAGTCATACCGACAACGAACCCTACCTCCACAGCAATATTCAAGACACTCATCGCACTCAAAACGAGGAACGGTATCGTTATAAGCCCTCATCCAAGAGCAAAAAAGTGCACTGTCGAGGCATCCAGGATCGTATATGAAGCTGCGGTCAGGGCCGGAGCTCCTGAAGGCATAATCGCCTGGATCGACGTTCCCAGCCTTGAAATGACGAACCACATAATGAAACAGGCTGACCTGATCCTCGCGACCGGCGGCCCAGGAATGGTAACTGCCGCATATTCATCCGGCAAACCGGCCATTGGCGTCGGACCCGGCAATACTCCCGCCATCATCGACAGTTCAGCAGATATACTCCTGGCGGTCAACTCAGTAATACATTCCAAGACATTCGACAACGGGATGATCTGCGCATCGGAGCAGTCCGTCATAGTTCTCGATGATATATATGACAGGGTAAAGGCCGAATTCACAAAACGGGGATGCTATTTCCTGAATGAAGAAGAAAAGCAGAAAGTACGCGAGACGATCATCATCAACGGCGCACTGAATGCGAAAATCGTCGGCCAGACGGCTTCCACCATAGCTTCTCTTGCCGGTTTCAGCGTACCCGAGGGCACAAGGGTGCTGATAGGTGAAGTCGAGAAAGTCGATCTCACTGAGGAATTCGCATACGAGAAGCTCTCCCCCGTTCTTGCGATGTACCGGGCAAAAGATTTCGGAGAAGCTCTCGACAAGGCAGAAAGGCTCATTGCTGACGGTGGCTTCGGCCACACTGCTTCGGTGTACCTCGACACCATCCGTGCAAAGGACAAACTCAACGAGTTTGCAGAAAGGATGAAGACCTGCCGCATACTCGTGAACACACCTTCATCCCACGGCGGCATAGGTGACCTTTACAACTTCAGGCTCGCTCCGTCGCTCACACTGGGCTGCGGTTCATGGGGCGGCAACTCGGTTTCGGAAAACGTAGGCGTGAAGCACCTGCTCAACATAAAGACGGTCGCTGAAAGGAGAGAGAACATGCTCTGGTTCCGGACGCCCGATAAGGTTTACATGAAAAGAGGATGCCTGCCGGTGGCCCTGGCCGAACTGAAAGACGTACTCGGCAGGAAAAAGGCATTCATCGTGACGGACAGGTTCCTTTACAGCAACGGCTACACGAAGCATGTCACAGACAGGCTCGACGAGATGGGCATTGTCCATACCACGTTCTACAACGTGTCTCCCGATCCGACGCTGGCAAGCGCAAAGGAAGGCGCCGAAGCCATGAAGTCATTCGGACCCGACTGCATAATCGCCATCGGCGGCGGTTCTGCAATGGACGCCGCCAAGATAATGTGGGTACTCTATGAACATCCGGAAGTCGATTTCATGGACATGGCGATGAGGTTCATGGATATCAGGAAGCGCGTATACACATTCCCCAGGATGGGTGAAAAGGCATACTTCGTGGCAATACCGACGACGTCCGGTACCGGCAGTGAAGTCACACCGTTCGCGGTCATCACGGATGAAACCACCGGAGTGAAATACCCGCTGGCCGATTACGAACTGCTTCCCGACATGGCCATCGTCGACGCGGACCTGATGATGGACCAGCCGAAGAGCTTGACCAGCGCTTCAGGCATCGACGCCCTCACCCACGCGATCGAGGCATATGTATCCATGATGGCCACCGATTACACCGACGGTCTCGCGCTGAAGGCAATCAAAATGGTATTCGAATACCTGCCCAGGGCATATGAGTTTGGCGCTTCCGACCCGAAGGCCAGGGAGAAAATGGCCGACGCATCCACCATCGCGGGTATGGCATTCGCCAACGCATTCCTCGGCGTCTGCCACTCGATGGCGCATAAGCTCGGAGCCTACCATCACCTGCCCCACGGCATTGCCAACGCGCTGCTGATAACTGAAGTGATCCGGTTCAATGCGGCGGAAGCGCCTGCCAAAATGGGTACGTTCCCGCAGTACGACCATCCGCGTACACTGGAAAGGTACGCTGAGATAGCCGATGCCCTCGGCCTGAAAGGAAAGACCAATGAAGAGAAACTGGAGAGCCTGATCAATGCTGTTGAGGAACTGAAGAAAAAAGTGGGCGTCAAAAAGAGCATCAGGGATTACGGCATAACAGAAAAAGACTTCCTCGCCAGCCTCGATGAGATGGCAGAGCAGGCTTTCGACGACCAGTGCACCGGTACCAATCCAAGATATCCGTTGATAAGCGAGATCAGGCAGATGTACCTGAACGCTTACTACGGCAGCAGGCAGACGAAATCGAAGCCTGAAAAGGCCGGAGATAACGAAGATAAAGATGCAAAAGCAACACCGGCGTAAGCCGGTTGAGATAAACAGGCCCAGGTGTGGTGACCACGCCCGGGCCTGGCTTGCATGATTCCCGGCAACACAGTGTTTGACCGGTTCTTCGCATGCAGACACCCGTGCCTGCAAAATTTTGACTATGATATGTGATTTAGTACCAGGAAGGAGGTCAGCAGAATGAAACTCGACAATGTAATCGCAGTGCGCAAATCAAAAGTCGTCTACCGTGACGGCGACCTTGCGGTCAAGGTTTTCGACGAGAATTACTCAAAGGCAGACGTGCTGAACGAGGCTCTCAACCAGGCCAGGATCGAGCAGACAGAACTTCATATCCCCGAAATAGTAGAGGTCACGAAAATAGACGGAAAATGGGCCATCATAACCAGGTTCATTGAAGGTAAGACACTCGAAACCCTTATGAAAGAAGAGCCGGAAAAATATGACAAGTACCTGGAGTTCTTCGTCGATCTGCATCTTGAAGTCCACCGCCAGCAGTCGCCCATGCTGAACAAGCTGAAAGACAAGATGCACAGGCAGATATCGATGACAGACCTTGATGCCACCACCCGTTACGATCTCCACACACGCCTCGAATCCATGCCGAATCACAGGAAAGTCTGCCACGGGGACTTCAATCCCAGCAACATAATAATTGCAAAGGACGGGACGCCGTATATACTGGACTGGTCACATGCCACACAGGGCAACGCGTCAGCGGACGCAGCAAGGACATATCTTCTCTTCTGGCTTGCCGGCGATACGGAAACCGCGAAAAAGTATCTCAAACTGTTTTGCAAAAAGAGTGACACCGCGATGCAGTATGTCCAGAAATGGATCCCGCTGGTAGCGGCATGCCAGTCGATAAAGGGCGATCCTAATGAACGCAGCCTGCTGCTTCGCTGGGTTGATGTAATAGATTATGAATGATGCCTTTCGATCAAAACGGATCTTCGGCCTGTACCGGGGGCTGTACATGGGACAGACCGAAGACCCGTATGATCCGGACCCGGGCGGACGTGTCCATCGTCATAGCCGCGTCCTGCCCGGTCAAAACAGTTGTGAGCCCGTGCTATTCCCCTGAAGCATACTCGCTGGTCAGCAAAGTGCGTGCCACAAAAATCTTGATGTGCTGCATGAATTGCCTGTCCATTTCGGCTATCTTCAGCCCGGCTCTGAATTTTCCGTCCAATGGTATGCAATAGATCACTCTGCACTTGATTTCGTAAGGTATCCTGTCAAGAGTTATCCTGATGCCGAGTATTCTGCCGGTTTCGATCCCGTGGTCGCAGACTATTCCTATGCCGGCCACAGATATGTCGACAGTCATGAACTGAAGCGGGGTGCTGAGTCTGACAGGCTCTTTATCGATATCTTCATATATCACGTCACAGAAGATTCTCTGTACATGCCTGACCCTTGCGAAAAGCCGCCTCTCTGCCAGCACTTCCCTGTCGAGTTTGCCGTTCAGGATTCTGTCATTTCCCCACAGGTTTTCATCCAGCAGTGATGATTCCGTCTGTCTGTCTTCATTTTCGGCGACGGCTCCTCCGGTTCGCGCTGCCTGTGCACGTTTTCCGACGCCGGCTTCACAGGCCTCGCTTTTCTGGCCGGGCATGCTTTCTGCTCTGTTCCGACTTCCGTCTATAATGATCCTGTCGGCCATGATCCCGCCCCTTGTCTGCTGATTACCAATACTTATATTCATCATAACATCAGATTCTTCGTATAAAAATAGACGATAGGTCCCATCATATGGGACCCTGGTACTATTTTTGCACTACGCACTACGCACTATGCATACAATCCCGCGGCCCTCTTTATCTGCTCCTGGTGTGCCTTCGTAATAAGGCCGTCGACATGGCGGGTGCTGTTTTTGAAATGCACATCGAAATGACCGTTGAAGTTATTGTCAGCAATATACTCGATACCGTGCGGCATCGATGCCATCGACGCCGCAAGTCTTCTTCCGTCGACTTCGATTATTACTGCCCGTTCTTTCCAGGAATAAGCGCCTCCCCACACCTGCTTTATCACAGCAGCGTCCTGAGCCGTCAGCGGTTCGCAGTCTGCATGGTTTGCCCCTATCGTCCTTTTTATCCTGAATTTTTTGCCCGTCTCGAAGTCAGTTACCACGGCGACCTTGTTTATGGGGAACACATACTGGGCTTCCGTCCACCAGTCGAGGTATTCACCGTATTGCGGCCCCGGCGTTTCTTTTACCGGCACCCTGTGGACCGGCACCATGATCACCTGCCCGATGGACAGCCATGCGTCGTTCTTCAGCCCGTTCACCGCCAGCAGTTCATGCATCGGGATCCCGAACCTGATGCTTATGTTCCAGACGGTATCCCCCTTCACTACCTTGTACGGTATATGCGACACATTATCGCCGGCAGGCCAGGATGTTGCGCTGCCGCTGCCGCCGCCCCCTGTATTGTTGTAATCAGGCCTGTAATATAGCTTCTGTCCCGGGTAGATCATGTCCGAATCCAGTCCGTTCTGCTTTTTCAGTTCAGCGGCAGTAGTGTTCAGAGTTGCTGCTATTTTCCACAGTGTATCCCCGCTCTTTACAACGTACTCAACAGGCCGGGAAGAGATGTACGCCGTCTTTGCCGCCTGGTCCCACTTTACGTCCATGCCAAGGCATTCGCTTATGAATCTCAGCGGTACCATGGTCGTTCCCCTGTCTACATAGGACGGCTGCATTTTCATCCGTTCACCATTTACAAAGGCGTGATCGGCTCCGATCTTGAATGTGATCTCCCTGTCACCCTTGGTTATCCCCACGGTTTTCGAACCGCCATTCCACCAGACCTCGCATCCGAGCGCCTCCGCCACGCCGCGCACCGGAACGAAAGTCGTCCCGTTGATTATTACAGGCTGCCTGGAAAAGTTGTAATCCCTTCCGTTTATTACGATCCTGTCCGGGAATCCAACAGACTGTACCGACATCACGGTCGCCGCAGCGGGAACCGAAGCGTATGCCGCTGCAGGCGCAGCAAGATTGAGCGCCGCCACGAGCATTGATCCTGCCATGATCTTTACCATGCTGATCTTTATGTTTTTAAAGTTATTCTTAATGTACTCCCTCACGCTGCGGTCGATCTTTTCGGAATCCCGCCCTTCGCCGGAAGGATCGAGTTCCCTGGAAAATTCGGTATCGCCGGGATCGAGATACAGTATCAGCGTAAATCCGTCTTTGCCCTCGACCAGTTCATGCCTTGCAAACGCAGCCATAACCATTCCTCTACATCTGCCCTGATTTGACTATTTCCAGACTTCCGGCATGTATCCGGGTTTCTGCGATCCATATTACGGGTACACCGTAAGTTCCTGCCGGCAGCAACTGCAGGAACAAATATGCAGATTCCAATGCTTAAGCCTGATTATTGAACTTTTATACAGATTGTGCTATTCAATTACAGGCATTTGTAAGAATCCATACCATGTCCTTATTTTTCTCAGATCAGGGCGATTTATGAACAACCCGTTTTCAAGGTAATCGCGGCTGTGATCGGCCGGCGGCTTTTGCCCGGCGCGGCAAAATGCTATAATGTACTGGAGGAGGATCAATGCATGGGCGAGATTCACAGCTTCGAGGATGAAAAACTGATAGTCTGTACGATGTACAGCGATCCTGTTTTCCTTGAAAAAGCCGAGAAGATGCTGGTCGATGCCTTCGGGCCATATGACCTTGTTTCCGTGGACTATCCGTTTTCAGACAACTTCTCGGAATACTACGATGAAGAACTTGGCGGTAAAGCCTTCCGAAGGATCTACAGCTTTGAACGCTGCATCGACCCGTCGCGCCTTGCAGCGATCAAAACGCTGACAAACTCTTTCGAGGAAACGCTCAGTGAAAACGGCAAGCGCAGGATCAACCTGGATCCCGGGCTTCTTAACCGCGGAAGGCTGATACTGGCTTCGACCAAATACTCAGGCATAAGGATACCCTTGTCGGACGGCATTTACGCGGAAATCACGCTGTTCTACGCCCGGGGATGCTGGAACGAGCTCCCCTGGACATATGTGGACTTCAGGAGTGAACTCGTCAAGGATTTCCTGACAGAAGTCCGCAAGAAATATCTCAGCCAGCGCAAAATGTGGCTGAAAGGCAGATGACATGGACGATACAGGTAATTAACGACAGTGAAGCAAGTTATACAATGCACGGGCAATAATAGGGACAGGTTCTTATCATTTTGCTTATTTACATTTTGCGTCACAGTTTGCATAATAATGCTATGCATAACAATACTATAACAGGAACTTGCAGGAGGCACGTATGAAGCAGGATATGATAGTGATCCTTGACCTTGGAAGCACCAAAAACACAGATGTAGCCAGGGCTATACGCAAACTTGGCGTATACAGCGAAATACATCCCCACGATATAACGGCGGAGGAATTGTCAGGACTTCCCAATGTAAAGGGCATAATACTTAACGGCGGTGAAAACAACATCGTGGACGGGGTCAGGATCGACATATCCGACGCTGTTTATGACGCCGGATATCCTGTAATGGCGGTAGCTCACGAAACGGCAAAATGCGGGCGTAAGCTGGAAAACTGGCCTGAATCGGAAGACGAACTGGAGGCAGTTCTCAAATCGTTCATCTTTGACACCTGCAAAGCAGAGCCCAACTGGAACATGAAGAATTTCATCGAAGACCAGGTCGAGCTTGTCCGCAGGCAGGTCGGCGACAAAAAAGTGCTGCTTGCCCTGTCCGGCGGAGTCGACAGTTCTGTCGTCGCAGCACTGCTTATCAGGGCCATCGGCAAACAGCTAGTTTGCGTCCATGTCAACCACGGGCTGATGCGCAAAGGCGAATCGGAACAGGTAGTCGAAGTATTCAGGAACCAGCTGGACACCAACCTGGTATATGTCGACGCCAGCGAGCGTTTCCTGTCAAAACTCGAAAACATTTCTGACCCTGAGCAGAAGAGGAAAATAATCGGCAGCGAGTTCATCCGCGTGTTCGAAGAAGAAGCCCGCAAATTGTCGGGCATCGAATTCCTTGCCCAGGGGACAATCTATCCTGATATAGTCGAAAGCGGCACAAAGACCGCAAAAGTCGTCAAGTCGCACCACAACGTAGGCGGCCTCCCGGATGACCTTCAGTTCAGACTGATCGAGCCGCTCCGCTACCTGTTCAAGGATGAGGTAAGGGCATGCGGCCTCGAACTTGGCCTGCCCGAATCGATGGTATACCGCCAGCCTTTCCCGGGCCCCGGCCTTGGCGTGCGCTGCCTCGGAGCTATCACCAAGGAGCGTCTCGAAGCTGTAAGAGAATCGGACGCCATCCTTCGCGAGGAATTTGCAAAAGCCGGGCTGGACAAAAAGGTATGGCAGTACTTCACCGTAGTGCCCGATTTCAGATCGGTGGGCGTGAAAAACAATGCGCGGAGCTACGAATATCCGGTGATCATCCGCGCAGTAAACACCGTCGACGCCATGACGGCCACCGTCCCGAAGATCGAGTGGGCTGTATTGCAGAGGATAACCGAACGCATACTCGCGGAAGTGCCGAACGTCAACCGCGTTTGCTATGACCTGAGCCCGAAGCCCTGCGCCACGATAGAGTGGGAATGATGCAGCAGATCCAGGGCCGGGAATGGTACAACAGATTCATGACGAAGGTTGTCCAACATATTATGCCGGCCATATACTGCCGGGCGGACAGACAATAATGTATTGATGGATGCGAGCGCTACAGATGCGGCCTGGTCATGCAGCTCGAATGAGGCACCAGGTACCACGACCGGCAGCACGGATGCTGCCGGCGCTGGTCCCGAGCCACGGACGGCGAGTGACCTGCGCCCTCATTGGAGCAAATGAGCCAGCCAGCAGCTGTCAGCGAAGCATCCGCAAATACATGATTTTCTGTCCGCCCGGCAGTGTATGACGGTGACTGTACCGGCCGCATCAGCAGTACCTGCATCCAGTATCATCAGTACTTACATCCAGTCAATACCTGGTTGCCTGCCGTCCGGCATTTATGATGCTGACTGCGCCGGCTGCATCAGCTGCATTTACATCCGGCCAGTGCCGGGTGCCTTAACTCTCCGCAGTTCCGGACCGTGACCATTGATGTCATGGTTCGGCAGACGTAAGGCTGATAGTATCGGAAATGTCAGTCACTTAACTTTCTTCAGCCTGTATATGCTCCATATCCCGATCTTTTCATTACCGAGCCTCACAAGCCAGGCTTCTCCGTCCATTGTATAGAAGTTGTATTTCAGCCCGTTTTCGAAGTTTATTACCGCACGCCTGCGGCAGTCCCTGTATTTTGATATGTCAGGAAGAAGAGCGGAAGGAAGTACTGTAATAAGGTCGAATTCATCCTCATCCACGGCAGTGTCTTCATACCTGACCGAAGCCAGCTCGATGTCACCGGTTTTCGTGTTTCGGACCGTCATCCCTTCTTCGCTGAGTTCGTATATATACGGCATATTGCCCTTCATCGCAAGAAACGAGCTCAACGGATTCATATACAGGCATTCGTCGAACACGTACGAACCAAGTATGCTGCCGCCAGCCGTTGGCCGCGGTATCGCAAAAGCTATGCCGGTCCCGAAAACCAGCAGGCACGATACACCGGCAATGACAGCCGTCGATTTGCCCGGCCACCCGGCAAACCGCCTGGCAAAATGCAATACAAGCCATGTAACTGCTCCGGTGATCAGTACGACCAGTATGTCCACCGGCGCCAGTGAAATGCCGGGAAGTCCGTCAAAAAACCAGCCGGTGCCGAAGCGGTACAGACCTCCATCCATCATCGCAGCCTCGCCTGCGTACATCATGGCAACGGTCACCACTGATATAAGTATCGGCAGCACCACTCCGGCCGCCCTGCCCCTTTTGAGAAAAAAGCTTCCCGCATACACTCCGGTTGATGTGCCCAGCATGATGAAAAACAGGCATGTCAGCACGGATGCGGCCGGCGTCTGTATCGGCCCGGTCTGCCGGAAAAACGCTGTCGTATTGGCAAACACGCAGAGCGACACTAATGCCGCTGCAGCCATTCCCTGCAGGATGAGCGGCTTTCTCCTGTCTTCCGCTCCGGTGCTGACCGCATGTCCGATCCCGTATACCAGCCCGCAGACCATCGTGATGAGGATGAACGAAACCAGGTAATAGTGGATCTTGTACGCATCATTCGCCATTACGTAGAAAATCCCGTCGCCTGAGGAAAATACCTTCGACTGCCCGCGTACGAGCGGTGAAACAGCACACATGCTCGCCTGCCAGATATCCACCGATGCAAAAGGCGGAGCGGTCATATCGGCGGTAAGCGAAGCGGGATCCAGCACCGTCATGCCTTTCGTACTTATCTTAATGTTCTCCATGAACAGTTCCAGCGCAATAAATACGGCATAAGCCCCTGACAGCCCGACCAGGAAAGCCATCCGTTTCACCCTGAAAAGAACGGGCAGAAACGCTGCAAACAGAAGAATCGCCACACACATCGCTGTATACGGGATAACATACCTGGCATACTGGCCGGGCTCGACCGCGCCATGCATTACACCTATGTATGCAATACGCACGCCGTTTATCAGCGGGTAAGCAGACAGAGCCCCCAGCACGGCCAACGTAAAAAGGTAAAACTTCCTGAAGTTAAGATTTCCGGTACCCCCGGCAGAAGCATCAGCCGCTTCACTGTTGCCTTTGTTGTCTATGTTTTCTCTGTTATCACTGTTATACTGACCATCGTTATAACGGTCGTCCTTATGACTATCTCCCACAATTTCACCCCCTGAAGGATGGATTTGTGATCAGCGCCAGCGCGACAGCCAGCAGGAAAACAGCAGATGCGACAGCACCGATGGCTGTCACTCTCCTGTAATTAAGCACATTCACGATTCGGACACGGATGCCCGAACTCCCGAAAGCCGAGGGGATAAAAAGGCTGCTACTGTCTGCATACTGCAGCAGGGCGGACGCATAGGTTTTCGTTCCGTCGATTCCATACTTCCCGCGCTTTAGTACGGTTTCATCACAGGAAAGTTCCATGTCCCTGAAAAATGCCCTGAGCATCAGCCATACAAGGGGATTGAACCAGTGTACGCAGGCAGTCGCCGCGGCCAATGCCCGCCACAGGTTGTCCAGCCGTTTCCGGTGTACATTCTCGTGCTCCAGTATCATCTTTCCCTGGACGCTTTCAGGTTCGACGCCGGGCGGCAGGATGACCCTCGGCCGGAACACACCGACCAGCACAGGCGATGCAATTATCTCCGAACGGTAGATGTTGTCGCCGACTTTAACGGCCTTTCCCAGTTCCCTGATGGCAAACAGGTAAATCAGGCATACGGCGGTCAGTGCAACCGCTGCAACAACCGCCCACACTGCAGAGCTTACTGCAAAGATCCGCTTCAGCGATTCAGTTTTATATGAGATCGGGTCATACCTGTCAGCTGCACCGATCGCGTTTATCATCACAAGATCGACCGGTGCTGGTACCGAAACAACGCCGCGCGTGACCGTCTCAACATCCACGAGCCGCTTTGCCAGGCCTCCGGTAAGGTTGAAGATGCTAAGGCCTGATGCCGGCGTGAACGGCATGACAAGCCTGATAAACGGCACCGTCCAAAGCGGATAGATGTATCTTCTCGGTATGGGCCTGATAAGCCTTACCAGTAACAGCACCGCGATTACGATGCCTGAAGCGATGCTCATGTTCAATACAATATAAAAAATCCGGTCAGGCATAGAACCACTCCTTCATGACCGGGTGTGCTCATCTATCAGCTTTTTCAGTTCGTCAGCTTCCTCTGCGGAAAGCGTCCCGTCAGCCATAAATGAAGAAAACAGCATTCTGACTGAGCCGCCAAAAAACGAGCTGAGCACTTTCCTGGCTTCCGCCCGCCCCACTTCTTCACGGGTTATGAGGCTGTGGCAGACGAAGTTGGGCTCAGTACGCTTTATCGCCCCTTTTGCCACGAGTTTCTTGATAACGGTGTACGTAGTGTTTTTATTCCATCCGATCCTGTCTGCAGCCAGTACAGCCAGTTCTTTGGCTGTCGCCCCTTCGTTCTCCCACAGCAGTTCCATCAGCTTCAGCTCACTGTCGAACAGTTTTGTCCTTTTTTCATCGTTTTTGCTGACGGCTCCCTTCTTTCCGGCCATCTTCCTTCCTCCTGTCTTCAGACGGTAACCATACCGCGATCCTAACCTTCACATCCCGGGCTGCCGCCGGAACCGTCACATCCCTGACTTTTGCAGGAACGTCCCATCTCAGACTATCGTAATAGTACAACACCAGACTATCATAATAGTCTGGTGTTGTCAAGAGCACTGCAATTAGCTTTTAGTTTTTTAAGTAAATAATCACCGCGTCCCTGAGGAAAGCTGCGCAGCCTTCCGCGATATTATCGAAATACGCGGTAAAGCGCGGATCTTCCACATACATCTGCGTCAGGCCAATATGCGCTTCCCTGCTGTACTCTTTCCAGAAGTAACAAAGCCACTTCTTATGAAGTTCGCATGCCTTCTGTGCAAGTTCGCCGGCAGGGTCGCCCTGTTCAAACGCCGCCTTAAGCGTTTCGTGGAACTCGGCCGTCAGTTTCTCATATTCCGCATACTGCTCCCTGCTCATACCCAAAAGCTTTGCATTCGAATGGTCGACAGCTTCATCCCCGTATTTCTCCCGTGCCTCTCTTCCATACTTCTGCTCGTATTCTTCCACGAGCTTTCTTTTGAATCCTTCGAATTTCTCGATGTCGCTCATGATCGTCTCTCCTTTCGCCGCCTTTATGGTCTTCTCCACGTTGGCGATCAACAGGTCCAGTTGTTTCCTCCTGGCCTGCAGGGCGGTCAAATGGCTCTCCAGCGCCGCAAGTCCGTCGAAGTCCTCCGATGACAATATCCTTTTGATTTCCTCCAGCGGCACACCGAGCTCACGGTAGAAAAGGATCTGCTGCAGCCTGTCGACCTCTTTCCTGCCGTATATGCGGTATCCGTTGGAACTGATCCTGGATGGCTGAAGCAGGCCTATCTCGTCATAATACCGCAGCGTGCGCGTACTGACTCCAGCCATTTTCGCCAGCCTGTTTACGGTATACTCCATTCGATCGCCCTCTCGCAGAGATAATCATAAACTATTACGCAACGTAAATGTCAACAGCTTATTATAGCATCGATTTCAATGCATCTGTCGTCATTTTAATATTTCCTGTCAGCGGGAATATCACCGGTGGCGCCGGGAGTTTCATCCCGGGCGGAAATGGATCCTTTGGTCATTCTGAAATCAAATCCGTCATTGACCTGCGAATAAAAGACAGGCAGCCGCGCTCCGCAGGAACTGCATTCGATATACTGGTCGGCTTCGACCTGTTCACGCCTGTCATAGAGAAAAGGCAGGAATTCGGTTTCGTTTTTCAGACCCGGTTTGTCTTCATCGATCACATATGAATATACGTATTTTGCCTCGTATTTCATTATCAGCCTGCTGCTCCTGCACACCGGGCACAGCCGACGTCCGTCCTGCATGGCATACCTCTCCTGATCGTACTGGAAATGCATTTTCCGGTCTTGTCGGTCCGATTGTAGTATTGCCTGCAGGGAAGCATTTTATATTCAGCGATGTGACAACAGATATCCAATAATCATTTGATAGCTCAAGGCTCCTGCAAATATGCGCCTGTGGCGGCGATAACCGCCGGATCAGATAAATTCCGCAACTGCCTGGTTTGCAAGACGTGTTATCAGTACGGCCATTTCCCTCGGTGTCCGGGGATCGCTGTCAAACAGCCACTTTCGGATCACTCCGATACATCCTGTGGCCACATATGCGTAAACGTAGTCGACGGTGGACTGGTCCACGGATTTCTTCTTCGTCCATTCCAGTACGATCCGGTCCTTTATTATCTGCATGACATATTCCTGGAAGTCTATGTCGACGTTCATACCGAGCAGAACGCGGCAAAGTTCGCTGTTCTTATCGATATACTCGAATATCATGGTGAGCATGGGCATCAGGTCGGTTTCGCCCTCTTTCAGGCCGCTGTCCACATAGGAAGTGATATCTGCTATAAGCTCGTCAGAGACCTTTCTCAGCAGGTCGAACTGGTCAGTGTAATGAGTATAGAATGTTGCTCTGTTGATGTCCGCCAGCTCGCACAGCTCCTTGACCGTTATCCTGGATATGGGTTTCTTCTGGAGCAGCATTATCAGGCTCTCCCTGAGAACCATCTTTGTATATTTCACGCGCCGGTCCGTGCCCATATTTGCCTCCCCGACAAACATCATTCAGAATGTTGATTATGTATCATACTGTTACTATAGCCTATCCGTTCAGCACAGTCAACAGAGCATCAAAGATGCCGTTTTGTAAAATCGGATGTTTTCAGGCGATGCCAGGTGTTATAATAATATCGTCGGACCGGAAGGTGCGGCCGGTAAGTACCGCAGCCCGCAATGACTGGGCGGCATCGGGGTATCCATCACATCTGAGAACGATTCAGATGATAACAACGGCAGATGATCATGATGTCAGGTTACAATGGCAGTATAAGCATAGACTGCGGCAGTTTCAGAAGCGACATGAAGAAAAGGCTCGCGGAGTATTGCAGATCGCTGGATATCGAGTATGTCGGGATCGCTCCGGCAGAGCCTTACCTCGATTTTGAAAAAATCTGGCGAAGGCAGATCGGCAAAGGTCACATAAGCGGCTTCGAAGAAAAGGATATCGCCAAAAGGATATACCCGGAACTGACGCTCCGGGATGCACGGTCCGTGATAGTCTGCCTTTTCCCGTATTATCCAGGAGACGCCGGCCATACGAATCTGACCAAGTCTGCCTGGAGCATCGACTATCACGTAATTGCCGGGGAAAAGCTCAAAAGCATTGCTAATTTTCTAGAAAAGAACATCGACGGTTTTAAATACAAGGCTTTCGCAGACAGCGGCCCCTTCAGTGACAGGTACCTGGCCTGGAAGGCGGGGCTCGGGTTCCGCGGCATAAACGGCCATATTATAACTGACAGATACGGCTCCTATGTTTTTATCGGATATATACTCAACAACTTCCCATTTGAGCCGGACACCCCCGATAACAGGACATGCCTTCGATGTATGGAATGCGTAAGAAAATGCCCGGGGCAATGCATCATGGGAGATACCACGATAAACCCGCAGAGGTGCAGGTCGTATATAACGCAAAAGAAGGGGGATCTGACTCCGGAAGATATCGAAATACTGAAAAAGACCCTCCTTGTATGGGGCTGCGATGTGTGCCAGGATGTTTGTCCCCATAACAGGAACGTGCAGACGACGCCGATCATGGAATTTAAATCGGATCTGCTTTACAGCGTAGATATCGCTGGAATAAAACGGCTCTCCAACAGGGAGTTCAGGAAAAGATACGGCAACAGGTCATTCAGCTGGCGGGGCAGGGACGTACTGGCACGGAACCATGATATCATACACGCGGATAAAGGTTAGTCCCTACGTCAGTATCCCGCACGTACCTGAAAGCGATCCCGATTGCAAAAGCAGCCAGTGTTTTCTATAATATTATGTGTATCTGCCGGCAACGCTTGTATATTCGACTTTCAGCAGCGTTCAGTGCAATATGCCTGAAGCATTCATAACATATGGAATATATTTGGCACATGAAACACCATGCAGCAGCATGCCGGCGTATATTCATCATCCTGTGCCATGAAGGCTGCATTCATAACATCGGATGCATTGTATCCAATATTAGGGGGGGAGGTTTCAGAATGGCTTGTGAAAACACTGTAAAATGCACCTGTTCATATCCCTGCTCAAGACGCGGCAAATGCTGCGAATGCGTAGCTTACCACCGGAGGAACGGTGAAGTTCCGGGCTGTTTCTTCACTGCGGCTGGCGAAAAAACTTATGACAGGTCCATAGAAAACCTCTACAGGGATCATAAAAAGAACGGCTGATCTTCGAATCAGCAAGTAAAAACATGCAGGCAAGGCTTTCTATGATCGGCAGGCGATCATAGAAAGCTTTTTTATGTCAGACAGGCTGGATCCACAAGGCCGGTCAGTCCTTCTGGCCTGTGGCATTGCCGAACACGGCGATGCACCTGTCCAATATGCCCCTCATGTATGCAATAAGGACGCCGTAATTGGTCATTGGCACGTCCTGGTCCTGCGCACTCTTTCGCCTGTAAGTCATCTCCCTTTCATTTAGCATGCAGGCTCCGCAGTGCACTACCAGCTTTACCCCGGAAAGGTCGTCCGGGAACTCCGTCCCCGATGTGAACCTGAAGTTGAAATCCTTTTTCGTGAACTCCCTTATCCACCGGGGCAGCTTAACCGTGCCGATATCATCGCACTGCCTGTGGTGGGTGCACCCCTCTGAAATCAGGATGGTGTCGCCCTCCTCAAGCTCACTGAGCATTCTTGCGTTCCTGACTGCAGCGTCCAGGCCACCCCTGTACCTGGCAAAAAGGATGGAAAACGAAGTGAGCGGGATATCTTCAGGCACGATCGCCGCCACCTTGTGGAACACCTGGCTGTCAGTCACCACAAGGTCCGGCTTTTTCCCGAGCTTCGCCAGCGTATCTTCAAGCTCCGTCTCCTTCACAACGACAGCCGTGGCGCCGGTATCCAGGATATCCCGTATAGCCTGCTGCTGCGGCAGGATGAGCCGCCCTTTCGGAGCTGCCTTGTCTATAGGGACCACCAGCACGACAAAATCATTCGGCCTGACGATATCGCCGAGCAGCCTGCGTTTCGGCTCATGCTCAGATGCAAAGGCCGCTATCATCTCTTTCAGTTCGTGTATGTGGTAGCCGGTTTTGGCGCTGACGTGTATTTCGCAGCCTTTCACCGGATCGCCTTCCGGCCCGGCGCCAGGTCCTCCGGCGGCTACAGCCGGCTTTTGCGATGCCATGTCTTCTGACTGCTGTTTTTCATCTGCTATAATATGTCCGGCACCGGTTGCCGCTCCGCTTCCGGCTCCGTCACGGGGATTTCCTGTACCGTACCCGGTACCGGCCCCTGTTGTCATATCCTCTCTGTGCCCGACCAGGTCAGTCTTGTTCCATACCACCAGGTAGTCGATGCCTTTCTCTTTGAAAAGGCCGATAAGCTCCTCGTCCTTCGGCGTCATGCCGACGGCGGAATCTATGACCAGGACGGCCAGGTCCGTCCTGTTGAGCGCCTTGCGGGTCTTGTTGACCCGCAGTTCGCCAAGGACGCCTTCATCATCATATCCCGGCGTGTCTATGATGACGACAGGCCCGGCAGGCAGCAGTTCCATCGCCTTATACACGGGATCGGTCGTTGTCCCTTTCACATCCGAGACCACGGAAAGGTCCTGGCCGGTCACGGCATTGACGATGCTTGACTTACCGGAGTTCATGCTGCCGAAAAATCCTATATGGAATCGTTCCGACGAAGGTGTAGAATTCAGACTCATAGTCCGTACCTCCCTGTCTTATTCGAGATCGTGCCTGCTGTAAACGGAGTACATACTGCCATTTGCTTTCTGCCTGCAGCGCGAATTCTCCAGGCATGTAATTCAAAACTCTTTCAGGCATTTGTCAGGCCAATATGCACTGAGGCATCTGTCACGCCTCAATTCACGGGCGTCGGGCCTTCATTCCGTTCATAGTCCGATGCCTGCCCTGCAATTGTCCGATACCTGCCTCACATCCGTCAGTGTCCTGCACCCGTCAAAGCCTGAAATCGCGGCTTCCGTTCCGGATGTTATCCAGGTTCCGTACAACGATCTGCCTGACTTTCTCACTGGGGATGCTGCCCAGTTCTTTCATGATCAGCGCTTCGCCTGCCGCCTTCGTTTCCGGGGAAGCATAGTCCTCCAGGTACTCCATCAGCGTCATCAGCGCGTTGGGATGGCAGCAGTTCTGTATCTGGCCGCTCTTGCACAGGCTCATGAACCTGTCGCCGGTCCTTCCTTCCCTGTAGCAGGCCGTGCAGAAGCTGGGGATGTAGCCCAGTTCGATAAGCCACCTGACGACTTCATCCAGCGTCCTCCTGTCGCTTACTTCAAACTGCGCCGAATTCTCATCCTCCGGTTCGGGTTCGTGATACCCGCCCACACTGGTTCTTGAACCTCCGCTTATCTGCGATACTCCAAGGTGCAGCAGGCGTTCCCTGCATTCCCTGCTTTCCCTGGTCGATACTATCATGCCGGTATAGGGAACTGACACGCGTATGCATGCCACTATCTTGGCAAAAGTATCGTCATCGATCGCGTTGCTGAACATGGACGGGTCTATGTCGTCAGCACGCTTGACCCTCGGCACGCTGATGGTGTGCGGACCGACACCGTATACCGCTTCCAGGTGTTCCGCATGCATCAGCAGTGCGGCAAACTCATAGCGGTAAAGCTCGAGCCCGAACAGCACTCCGAGACCCACATCATCTATCCCGCCCTGCATCGCTCTGTCCATGGCTTCCGTATGCCATGCATAATCGTGCTTCGGACCTGTCGGATGGAGCTTCTCGTAGCTTTCCTTATGATAGGTCTCCTGGAAGAGCACATACGTGCCTATGCCCGCTTCTTTCAGCTTCCTGTAATTCTCGACGGTCGTCGCGGCTATATTGACGTTGACGCGGCGTATGGCGCCGTTTTTATGCTTTATGCTGTATATGGTATCTATGCTCTCCAGTATATACTCGATGGGGTTGTTGACCGGATCCTCCCCCGCCTCGATGGCGATCCTCTTGTGACCCATATCCTGCAGCGCGATTACCTCCCTGCGGATCTCATCCTGGGTCATCTTCTTCCTCGTGATGTGCCTGTTTTTCTGATGATACGGGCAGTAGACACAGCCATTGACACAGTAGTTGGAAAGGTAGAGCGGCGCGAACAGTACTATGCGGTTGCCGTAAAAATCCTTTTTGATCTGCTCAGCGAGTGCGAAAATTTCCGCGTTCCTGTCCTCCAGTTCACAGTCCAGCAGCACTGCGGCTTCCCTGTGGGAAAGTCCTTTGCGCTCCTTTGCCTTCTCTATGATGCTGTCGATGAGGGCAGCGTTTTTGCGGTTCTGCCACGCGTAGTCAAGCGTATCGAGAATCTCCTGGTGTGAAATGAATTCTTCTGCTTTCAACGATTTCGGATCGTACATGGTAATCCCCTCTCTTTCTCGGGTCAGAAACCCGTCCGTCATGCCTGGCGTTTTGCCGGGCATTTCCCTGCCGGGCATTCTTTCCCTTCAGTATTTGGGTCCTGCTTTGGTATTGGTTCCGTTTCTGTCCTGCCGCCGCAGGCCGTAATTTCACGGATCTGTCAAAATATCGTCCGGCGCCCGGGCCATGCCGTTTCCGGAGATAAATGAAGCGTTCTGCGTGCAGGCTGTGCCGCTTCCGGAAATACATGCAGTGTCCGGCGGGCTGGCAGTAACGCACACCGCGGGGCACTTTCCGTGCTTTCAGGCAGCTTTTTCTCAACAATGCTATGCCGTCCTTTCGGCATATGACCTGTGGTCGCCCCTGGATACGACAATCCTGCAGCCGATGCTCTCCATCCTTTTCTCAAGGCAGTTCCGGCACTCTGCCGCCTCGTCCCCCGTGCATATCTTGTTGTCATAAAGCAGGTACTTGTCTCTCACACTTTTAGGCGAAAGATTCGGCATCACGACATTTGCCCCGGCGAGGATGCCAAGCTCGCGGCCGCGCGGGTGTATAGTCCCGAGCGCGGTTGTCGCGGGCAGTAATACATCCGGAAGCATCAGCCGGATTATCGCAAGAAGGTACAGCGTCAGTTCCAGCGTCCCGGCTTTCCTGTCTGCAAACGGAGTCGCATGGTGCGGTATGTATGGCCCGATCCCGACCATGTGGGGCTGGAATTCCTTTATGAACAGCAGATCCTCGACGATGTGGTCCGTGGTCTGGAAGGGTGATCCCACCATGAACCCGCATCCCACCTGGTAACCTATCTCTTTCAGGTCATACAGGCATCGTTTCCTGTTCTTCAGCGACATTTTCCCAGGGTGCAGCATCGCATAATGACCTTCATCCGCGGTCTCATGGCGCAGCAGGTAGCGATCGGCACCGGCATCTCGAAAAGCCTTGTACGACTCATAGCTTCGTTCTCCGATCGATAATGTGATGGCACAGTCCGGAAATGCTTCTTTTATGGAACGGATGATGCTTACCATTTTTTCATCCGTATAGTATCCATCTTCACCGCCCTGCAGCACAAAGGTCCTGAAACCAAGCCCATATCCCGTCCGGCAGCAATCAAGTATCTGCTCTTCGGTAAGTCGATAGCGTTCAAGGCTCTTGTTGCTTTTCCTGATGCCGCAGTAGTAGCAGTCATTCCTGCAGTAGTTGGTGAACTCGATGAGCCCGCGGATATACACATCATGCCCGTAATGCCTGATGCGCACTTCCCTTGCCTTCGCTGACAAATACTCTTGCAGTTCTTCATTGCGGCCGTCTATCAGCGCTTTTAGTTCGCTAGGCTCCAGGTTGGTTGTATGATAAAGTTTATCGATAAGCTGCTTCATTCGCCATCCCCATTCCTTAGTTCCTGCGTCCCAATAGGTTCTTCGGTTTTCAACCGGGCTGCTGGTCACCACTGTCGCCGCTCTCCGTATGTCCCTCACATACGGCCTCACGTTTGTCAGTTCCGTATGACACCTTCGAATAAGCCGCTTTCGCGCTGACGCCGGGCAGCCTTCCGATCTTTCCCGACATGGCGCTTATGACGTCATTGGGAGCATCGACGGCAATGCTGATGATGCTGATGCCTTTCTCCCGGTACGGGATCCCCATCCTGCCGATGATATAGTCCCCGTACTCATGCAGTATCTCGTTCAGTCTGCCTGTCGACCCGCGGTCTTCGACAATGATGCCGATTATGGCCACTCTGGTTTCCATTCCCATTACCTCCGGATACTTAGTTGATCTGCGGTGCTCTCCCGATATATCCCCCATATACTGAAAAAGCGCCCCGAAAGGCGCATGATTACAAGCATGATCACGATAACAACACATGCAGTATGATCGCTGTGCCTTTCGCCTCATGAAACTTCGGCTTTTGCCGGGATTGCCGCAAGCCTGTTATTCGGCGTCAGTCGCTGTTTTTGTTTTATCCGCATTCAGCTTTGTCCGGAGGTGATCCTCGGGACTCAGCATTTATAGCATACCATATTGTCAACTTTTTGTCAATCTGATCCGCATCCGAACCGCCCGGTTCTTCAGCTACAGAAGCTGCATCATAACCTGGCATCAGCAGGCCGAACTCAGAATGATGTTCCTCAGCTTTCGTGCAAGCGGGGTAGTTCCCGCGTCTGTCTTCTGCATCATGAGCAGGAATGTCAGCCCATCCTCCGGGCAATTGCAGAAATATGTCCCCAGCCATCCATCCCAGCCGTACTCTCCCGGGCTGACGATCATGCCCGCCTGGCCGCAGTCTGTCATGACCCGCATCAGGTTGCCGTAACTGTAACCCGCAAGGGTCAACCAGGTTTCAAAAGCCCGCTGCTGCGCATCGTTGAGAACTGCGCCCGTCATATACCTGACTGTTTTCGGCTGCAGTATCCGCACTCCATCCAGTTCGCCATCATTCATCAGCATCATGGCGAACCTGGCATAATCATCTATCGTGGAAGCCAGACCGGCACCTCCCGACTCGAATGCCGGCGGTTTTTCCATGCTGTTGCTTACTGCAAGGTTGTTTCCGGTATAAAGCGACAGGCCCCCTTTGCCATCAGATGAATATACGCAGGCCAGTCGGTGGCGCTTCACTTCCGGCACCCAGAAGGCCGTATCTTTCATTCCCAGGGGCCCGAAGATCTCCCTCTCAAGGAAATCACCGAACCGCATGCCGCTGACGACCTCGACCACGGCCCCGAGGACGTCAGCGGATGTTCCGTACTGCCATGACGTACCCGGCTGAAATGCCAGCGGACACCTGCCGAGCCTGTTCATTGCCTCGACCGTGCCGATCGGATCATCTCCGTCCAGCCCGGTTTCAAGCTGCCGGAAAAGGAGCCACACCTCACGGCCTGCCCTGTCCTCTCCCGGATATACAAGGCCGGAAGTCATGGAAAGCAGATCCCTGACGTTGACTTCTCTTTCCGCCGGAACAAGGCTGCCGCCCTCGCACACCATCTGCCCCCTGAAACCCTCCAGGAACCTGCTTACCGGATCGAACAGGTCGATCTCTCCGCGCTCCAGCAGTATCATGACAGCGGCGGCAGTTATCGGCTTTGTCATCGAATAGATCCGGAAAATAGTATCCCTTCTGATGGGGACCCCTTTTTCGATACAGGCATATCCGTCTTCATGGTAAAAGATTTCCTCACCTTTGCGGATCACCAGGAGGTTTGCCCCGGCAAGGCCGCCTTCCGCTGTTTCTTTTCTCAGAACTTTCCTTACCTGGTCCTTCCAGTCTGTTACAGACACCTTATCAGCTCCCTGTCATCCTGTTTTTACTTATGACCGTAAGCTTATACTCATGGCCATCAGCTTCGGAAACCGGCCCGGCCTGTCTTTAGAAGTGTGCCGGCCTCATACTGCTTATGATCATTCAGGCCTGCCTGCGGTCATACAGGCCTGTCGATCCTGAAAAGCTTCGCCCCGTGGGACGGCACCGCTGCTTCGAGGTCATCGGCAGTATTTGTTACGATTTCACCGCTCCATAGTTCTTCAAGTTTCACACCCAAAAATGAGCCGATGCCCGGATCTACGCCCGCCGCTTCCAGTTCCTCTGCGCTGGCAGCGATCCTGCGCTCCGTATCGTCCAGGTTGAAAAGAGCTATGTAGACACCTTTGCCGTCGACATCTTCCGATACCCACACAGCCTGCCTTTCATCTCTTTTTACCTGCCTTGCTCCGTGTGAATGGGTCACGAGCCTCAGTACCTTTCTGTTCGTTATGAGCGACTCAGTCCACTCGTCAAGTTTAGTCAGTTCAGCCCCAAGCATAAGAGGCGACCTGAAAATGCACCAGAGCGTCAACATGGTTATCTGTTCGTCCTTAGAGAAGTTCGTGTACCTTTCGTTACCAAACCCTTTGCCGATGTACCCGAGCGGGAGCATGTCGCAGTCGGGCCAGCATCCCGGCGAAACGTGGTCCTGCCACATCTCGCACCTTTCGAACATGTTGAGCAGCAGCGGCCAGCTGTCCCAGAAATCGTCGGTTATCCTCCACATATTCGCATATTTTTTATAATGCCATGCCTTGTCCACCAGCGCAGGCCCGGGCGAAAGGCTCAGGACGATCGGCCTCCCGCATTTCCTGATGGCGTGGTGTATCATTTCTGTTTCCCTTTTGGCCGACGGCATGTCATGCCTGCATATATCGTCGACTTTCACGAAATCGATGCCCCACTGCGCATAAAGCTCGAACAGCGAATCATAATACTGCTGCGCGCCTTCCGCCTGCACATTCAGACCGTACATGTCAGGGTTCCAGCGGCAGATCGAGTACGGGTCGGCGATCTCGGCGGCAGTTACGTCCGTACCCTTTATCTTCATATGGCTGTGCGCCGCGATCCTCGGGATGCCGCGCATGATGTGTATGCCAAACTTCAGCCCGAGGCTGTGCACATAATCGGCCAGCGGCCTGAACCCTTTCCCGCCTTTCGATGAAGGGAACCGGTCGGGACACGGTAGAAGCCTCGAATACTCGTCCATCTCCACTTTCCAGAAAGGTATGTACTGGTACCTGTCCCTTTTGGAACCTGTATCGTACGCGTACCACTGGATGTCGACCACGACATATTCCCAGCCGTACTGTTTCAGGCGCGACGCCATCACGTCAGCATTCGATTTCACCTGGTCCTCGGTAACGGTAGTGTCGTAATAGTCGTAACTGTTCCACCCCATTGGCGGTGTTGGTGCAAAACTGTTCTTGTTCATGGATGTCTCCTCCGAATCTGCGTGCCCGGCACGCCGGTTATCAGTTTTCGGTTAACGTTTAACGGTTTCAGGTTTTAGGTTATCGGTTTGAGTCACGGTAAGTTCCCGTGTCCGAACTGCCCCCTGAACTGATCCGTTGGTCCCCGGCACCGGGACCGGCCAGTTATTTTACAAACCGGAACCACCTGAAATCGAAGCTGCTTCCCGGAAGGAACGTAAAGCACACCTTCCTCATGCCTTTGACGCTGTCGAGGCTGAATTCATGCTCCACGTATTCATCCGAATACGGCACCTCGACGATCTGGACGAAGTCCCCGTCCTGGCCGACGAAATGGATATGGACCGTATTCACGTCGTTGCGCGACCTGCCGCATATCACGAGCCTGCTGAAACCCGTTTCGCCGAAGTCCATGTTCTCGAACTCCAGCGTGACGTTGTTGCCGATCTTCTCAACGGCATCACCTGCCAGCGTGTAGGAATCGCCGTATATCCTGTCATTCTCGGCAGCGTACAGCTTCTGGTATGCCTTCTCGTAACGGGTGAACCGGAAGCCCCTGATATGCAGCCTGTCCCTCGCCCCGATGGACAGCGTCGTAAGGCCCTTCAGCCTTGCGGGAAGCCTGTATGTCTCCTCCTGGTACGTGATATAGATGCATTTCCTGTGGTAGACACCGTCGAGAAGCAGCCTGGCGTCCTCTTCCCCGGGGATGCCTTCCCATATCTCTATCGTAGTCGGTTCATCGCTTAGGAAATATACCGGTATCGTTATCTCGTCAGAACCGTAATCGCCGAAATCCAGCCCTTTGAAGCTGACATACTCCATTTTGCCTCCGGGCATTTCAACGCCGCCCAAAAGGCCGGGCCTGAGCGGAACGCTTCCTGAACTGTATAGTCCGCCCTGCACGAATTCGTACGGATCCAGCACTGCGTCTCCGAAGCCGCTCACCTCGAACTCAAGCTCAGAAATTACCTGCGGCGTTTTACGGCCGTTGCGGGCAACACAGCGGAGGCGGAATTCCCCGTCAGCCAGTGCTGTTACCACTGCTTTGCATCCATCGGCCTCGACCTTCGCTATGTTCGTCACGATACCGTGCACTGTCACGGCTTTCCACTCGATATCGCCATACGTGGCATTCTCCGGCAGGAGCCTTGCAGTCACCTCCACGGAAGGGTTGTCCCTGTCAAGATGCCTTTTTCCGTGGCACGTGAGCTCGATTTTCCTGATCGGTATCTCGTCGCTCGGTTGGGACCTGTAATTTTCCGTATGTGCTGAAACACCCGGGATCAGTTCGCATGGCACGGCTTCCAGAACGAGTTCGGCGGTTTCAAGTCCGGGCGAAGACACCCTGAGCCTGACCTGCCCCGGTTCCTGTTTCGATGCCACCATTGCCAGGAGTTTCCCCGAGAACAGGCGCCTGCTTGTCCCCTTGTACTGGTCGTAATCGGTACTGTCACCGTTGTCCAGGCCGACGAGCCGCCCTGCACCGGTAACGGTGACCTCGACGCGGTTGTTGGCGTTTGCCACCGGGATGCCTTCGCTGTCAGCCATGGATATCTCGACGAATATCATGTCAAGGCCGTCGGCATTCATGACGGTCTTGTCCGGCTTCAGCACTATCCTCGCGGCGTCCCCGAAGGAACTCTGCATATCGGTGGCGACAATGCTGCCATTTTCATCGTACGCTGCCGCCTTCAGGACACCTTTCCGGTAAGGTATCTTCCATCTGCCGCTCAGCTGTTTTCCCCTGACATGGTCTATCTCACGAAGGCCCA
>Ga0209608_1000215_pt1 | contig 62318 bp, 54 predicted proteins | sample AD_UKC130_MetaG_FD_184428 | JGI IMG/M metagenome (GOLD analysis project Ga0209608, IMG submission 184428) | Active sludge microbial communities of municipal wastewater-treating anaerobic digesters from Canada - AD_UKC130_MetaG (SPAdes) (version 2) | ecosystem: Engineered > Bioreactor > Anaerobic...
ACGGACCGGTCTCGCAACGGCGCCCGCCCCGAAGTGCTTACGATAACCGGGTTCGAGAAATCCGGCCGCCTGAGACACTTTTTGGAGCAGGCCGGCGAGTACAGCATCGTGGTGGACAACCGGCTCTCGGGAGCGCGGGAGGCGCGCGTACACCTCACCGTGAACCTGGCTTTCGCGGAGGAAGCCCGCGAGTTACCGCCCGGACGGCGGCGAGCGGTCATCCTGCTGACGATGTGCTACGTGGCCGCGGTAGCCGTGTTCGCCGCGCGGCGGCTGCGAGGCCTTCGATTGCGCGGCTGAGCCGGAGCAGTCCTTGCGTCGGCTATGAAGCATTAAGCGGGTTGTCCCACTTCCACAGGCACGGCGCGGGTGAAATTAATGTACTTGCCCACACTGATTCGCTCCGATCGATAGATGGCAATGACACCCAAACCGCCGCAGGGCTTCGAGATGCCACATCCTGCCAGCATCTTCACTACAGCCTTCAAACTTGCCGGCCGCGACCAAACGGGCCATGAAACGATAACGCTGCCCGAATCCCAACTCGTCGTAAGCGCAAACAGCCGGACCTCGCCTCGTTCGCGCCGGGGAACGGCGGTCAGCAGGGGAAGGGCGAGGCTGGCAAGGCGGTTCGCTCCATGCACGGTCAGCCCCTTGTCATCCGAAGGATCCTCGAAGCGCAGCGCATAGCGGCGGTCTTCGAGAGGGTCCCAGCGGAATGACTGCGTTCGGTCCTGGCGCACCCATCTGTGAAAGAGGGCCTGTTCGAGTCTGGCCGGAGAGTTCAAGTCGTCAGCGGTGACTTCGTTCGCCAATTCCCTCGGCGGCAGTCCTTTCGGCACGCTTTCCAGTCTTTCCAGAAAGTACTGACGACCTTGGCCGAACATGACGCAGAAGGGAGTGGCCCGGATTTTGCCATCCTTGGATGCCACGTCGCTCATGAGCGCGGACAGCAGGTCCATTCTCAGCCGGCCCGAGCCGGGGTCGCCTTTGCACGCCTCTTCCAGTTGCCGCCGCGCTTCGGCTATGTCAAAGTTCAGGTTCTTGTGTTCGCCGAAGGAGTGAACTTCAGCCAGAGCGTTACAGCCTCGCGCGGCGGCGTCGAGAATTTCTGCTCGTGTGAGGTCTTTGGACACAACCAGGCGCGGACGCAAGGGGACGCCTCCCCAGTACACGCGAGAATGCCAGCCCGGCTCGGCATGATCCAGCGCGCGGTGAAATCCCACCAGCGCAAGGAATGCAAGCAGGTTGTCAGGCTCCAGACCTTGCAGAATGTGTTCTCTTGGCATCTTCCTCTTCCTCCGACGCGCGATGGTCCGCAAGCCTCAGGATGGCTTCGAACCGGGCGAGTTCCCAGAAACCGTAACGCCGTTGCAGGCGGTCAAAAAGCCCCGCCCAATCGACGCCGTCCCAGGTGAAATCCAATCTTTGCGGGCCCGGCGCCGCATCCAAATGCAAAGACTTTCCATTGACCCCCAGGATTTGCCGGGGGTGGTCGTCCAGTTCGTCGTCATGAGGGAAAAATGGGCGTCCCCAGCCGTGATGGGTCCCGATGAGCCACAGCGCGAGATCCCGGTCCATCGAACCGGCCGAAGCTGCAAACTCCGGATCCTGCATGGCGACTCGAACGGACAGCGCCTCGTGCCTCCAGTACTCGGGCAGGCCACGCGGCCGAGCGCGAACCGCCGACTTGGCCAGGACCGGTAACACATCGCCTCCGTTGTGGAGCACTCGTTGGAAGCGGCGGTCGCCCTTGCCCGCGTCGTGAAACTGCGCCGCGAAGTGCAGCGCTCGCCGGACGGGTTCGCTCAATCCAGCCCGGCTTGCGAACTGCTCAACCTTGGCGGCGACGTGCATCGTATGATCGCTCAGGCTGACATCATTCCTGCCGAAGCTCCCCTGGCGATCGCTTTCCGTGCTGGGCTCAAGCGTGGATTCCCGGCTGACCGCCCGGCGGCCTGTCAGAATCAGGCCTTCCTCGGGGCGGTCGTCCACATAAAGCGTGACGTCTTCCAACCGTTCGATGGCCTGCAATTCGTTGAGGGCGTCGCCCGTCAACACACCGGCGAGTTCCGCCGGGAGCGTTTCCGGGTCTTCGTAATACTGTTCGAGAAGAGGAGCGATCCTTTCCCAGACTTCGCGCTCAAAGAGATCCCGGTGGAGGCGAATCGCAATCTGCCGCGTTTTGAGTTGCGCTGCCGCCTCCAAAGCGCGGTCCTCAACCGGCCCCTCCTGCCGGCCGGTCCAGCCCGATTCATCGCATCCGCCGTAGGAGGCCGGCACAATGATCACGTCGCCGGGGCGAATCTCCCACGCCCGGATCACTCTGGTTTGATCATCGTCAGCGCCGCGCCAGCGAAAGACTCTACGGCGGCTCGGGGCCGCGTCTTCGGGTTCCGATTGTCCTTCGATATCGCCTACGTCTGCCGCGTTGGGATCGCCGGCGAGCCACTGCCGCACGCTCCACACAGGAGCGCAAAGCATTTCGGGAGCGCGCGGAGGCACAAGAGCAATCAGGCGCTTCAAACGATCCTGATTGCGTTCGTCCAAGTCTTTTTCGGAGATGTCCTTGCGCCAGACGATTTCGACGTCGGCGGAAGCCCTCTCCGCGCCGTGGAGGAACAAGGCAACTTCCGGCTCCACGGATGGCGGCGGGTTCGTGCACGCCCAAAGGTCAAGGTAAGCCGGCGGCATCACAGGAGCATCCGGCTTCTCGCAGCAGGCTTTGATCAGATCGCCGGGAGTGAATTTCTCATTGATCTCCTCAGTGAGCGCGAGAGAACCGAAATCCACGATCCGCCGCCTCTGCTCAACGCGCGCGATCCGGCTCAACGCCTCCCAAGCGCCTCTCGCCGCAAAGCCGTAAATCGGGTCCGGCGTCTTGGCCTTCAGCTCTTCTTTGGCCGCGATCACGATAGCCTTCGCCGCAATATCGCGGCCCGTCCGGTTCAGCCGGCCGAAACGCTGGCGCAGCGCATCCAAAGGCGCGATCTGCGTCACGAGCCCGTCGAAATCAAAGTCCGCGCCAACCTCGACTGTCTGAGTTGCGACGGCGAACAGCTTTCGTCCATCTTCTTCCAGCGCCTCCTCCAGCCTGCTCACGATCGATGTGCGATCGATGTCGCGGACACGCCCGGTGAGAAGAATTTTTTGTTCCGTACTCGAGTCGTTTTCCGCGTTCGCGTTCTCGTCCGCCTTCAACTGGGCGAAAACCGCGCGCGCCAGGTCGACCCGGTTGACGACGATCAGAACTCGATTGATTCCCTCCTGTCTTGCAAGCTCGCGTGCCGCCTGCGCGTGCGCGACGGCCAGATCGGCTTCTGCTACCTCGCGCAACTCAGCAGGCTTCCGGGCGGAGAGCCGCTTACCCAAAATGGGGTGAGTCAAGTCCTCCGGTGAAAGACCAATAACAGCCGTGCCGCCCTGCTCACCAGGAGTTGCCGACAAGGTCACCGCTGCCCACGGACCAGGCTCAAACTCGGTCCACGGCTTCCCGCGATAGCGCTCCACCCAATCGAGTGTTTGCCGGAACGGCTCGGCCAGATGAGCCTCGTCCAGAAAGATCAGGCAGTCGGATCCGAGTAGCCCCGCGTGTATGGGCCGCATGGAATTGGAAACGCCATAGCCGCGGAACAGCAGCCGAGAGCCGACCTGGTCCACGGTGGAAAGCAGGATCGTCGGCTGCACAGGCGTCCTGGCCCAGTCCGATTCGCGGGGAAGACCTCCGCGCAATTTCTGGACCCAGAGACAGGGTTCTTCGCCGCACGAAAGAGGCTGGAGCGCGCGCGCCACCTTCCCTGCAACGGTGGTGGCGTTCGGATCCAGCGCCTGCTGGATCCTGCAGGCCCGCTCGTATGCCTGGTCCACGATTAACCGGCGGTCGACAACGAAGGCAATCCGTACGGGCGCCCGCCGTTCGGCGCCTAGCGCGGCTTCCAGCGCCAGGTGAAAGATCGCGATTTCGAGAACAGCGGTCTTTCCGGCGGCCGTCGGCAGATCGAGGCACTTCGGCCATTCCCGCCGGCGGAACACTTCGCTTGCCAGGCGCTCCTGCCACGGAAAGGGATCGTGGCCGTCGTTGACTTCGCGAAAGAACGGGGCAAAATCTTCTGGGCAGAGCGGGTTCATGCCTGTTCTCCTATGCAAAGGCCAAGTCCCGAGTAGCGGCCCGCGCCGAGTATCACCGGACCGCACACCGGTTCCGAGAACTCGATAACAGCGTGCGTCAGCATTCGCTTGCTGAGGAATCCCGGCAGCGTCCAGCCAGTCCACTCCGGCGCCTTTCCCGAGGGATATGCGGAAGGCGCTCCTCGGATTGCAGCGTGCTTGTAGAGCCTCACTGCTCGCGGCGCCGGCAAACCGATGTTCTGGCACGAGGAAGCAATGATCGCCGCCATTTCGGCGTCGCGCTCAATCAGGTCTTTCGCCTTCGGGAACCTGTCGAGCACGATTGGAGTGACGGATGCCCAGCGCCTCGCGGGGCGCGCATATCTCCCGGGCTGCAAGCTCCACTTTGAAGGTGTCAAGGTGCGGCTGATCGACCAGACGCCCAGGCTGCCGAGCTTCAGTTCGCCGACTGCACTGAGCAGACTGTCAAACGTGCGCCACTGCTCGGTCAGGCCCGAAGGATCATCCAATCCCGCCAGCCAGTCGCGCTCGGCTTTTCGCCGCTCATGATCGGTATCGCGCGGGAAAACGATGGCAAGTCCCATGAGCCGGCCTTCGGAGTACTGCGAGCCGACATCAGCGAGCGGCACGATCGCCATGTGCGGGAAGTTAACCGGCGTGCCGTCCGGATGATGCCCGGAGATCAGCTCGGGCACGGCCAGGCCCACCTCTCCGTACCGGCTCATCAGAGCGTCGCGAAGGCGGCGCGCAACCGCAGCGATCGCGCGCAGATCCGGGGTTTGGCCGCCACTGTCTTCGAGCACGATCCACTGATCGGAAAAGATACTTTGAGGCAGTTCTTGTGGTTCTTCAGGCGGCGCCGCGACAGGCTCGCCCACTAGAGGACGCTCGCCCTGCCGGTAGTAATGTTCGAGCTCCGCCAGCCTGCCCGGATAGACGCGGCGGCTCGGCGGGCGCCTCCACAATCCGGCCTCTGGGGGCGCGTCGAGGGCAAACCGGCAGCGAACCACCGACGCCGAGTGTCCGAGATATGCGGTGTCTCGCGCAAGGGCCTGAAGGGCGTCGAAAGTCTCTTTTTCGGGCTGAATGCTCCAGTTCAAACGCACAACCGGCCGGTAGGGAATGGCCGCCGGAAACATCCGAGGCTGCCTGCGGCGGTGTTCTGGCAGCGCGCTTGAATCTCCGGGAGGAACGTATGCGATGCCGATGCGGCGCTTTTCGGCCTCGCTTGCTTCAATCATAGGAGGGGGCTGCCGCTCCAGCCATTCGAGCGCCGCCCTTTCCTGCGGCTGCTCGCCTCGCGTCCCCCACGCTGCCACCAGCGCCGAAAAGACACGATCCGGCTGCGGGGGCCAGTCCGGCTCTTCCGTGGGGTTCTGTCCGGATTTTGCGGCGAAGCACACCCCGGTGAGGTACTCGATTTCCAGGGTCAGCATCGGTCAGGCTCCTGTTTCGGCTGCCTCGCCTCCTTCGCCTGCCAATGCCAGCTCGCGGCTCTTCTCGACGATCGCGATCAGCTTGGCCTGCGGCTTCAGCACCAGGGGTGTGCTCGAAAACGTGAATCCCGCATTGCGAACGGCCGCGACGCACTCGGCATACAGAGCGCGCGCCGCCGCGAGGTCAAGTTCGATGTCTTCCGTCGAGCCGTCAAACTTCACCAATTGCAAGGGCGCCGGCCCGTCGCAAACGAGATCGCACCGCGAGCGCAGCGCATATCCTCTGGCGTCCTGCTCCAGCATTGCGACCAGACCGAGCGCCGCCAGCAGCGACCGCGCCGCCAGGGTCCGCTCACTGTTGCCGAACCGCAGACGGCGCAAACCCGCCAGTGTGACCACAGAAGTTTGTTCAATGTAGTCGCAAGTAACACCAAGCTTGTCAACCGTGGGCGCGATATTACCGTGATTAATCTCGGATGGCCTGACCTTCTTGGCGCCCCTTCCGGCGTTCTCCGCCTCCACGTCCCAGCCTTCCTTGGACTTGTACACCGCCACGCCGCGAAGCACGCCGAGCGGGTCGATGCGGCTGCCGGTGCGCCGCGCCGCGCTAACGACATCGCCACCGTTTTGTTCTGTGGGCACATTCACGCCAATCAGCTCGCTCACGAAGCAACGCGGGAATTTTGCGCCCAGTCCGCCGCCCTCACCCGTGGAGTTCCAGACGCCGAACAAGAGCGCTGTCGGTGAAAGCTCGAATATCGCGCTCGCGTCCGACGCCTTGGCAGCGATCAAAGCCCTGCCCACGTCGGACTTCATAAATGGTACGCCGCATAATTCGCTGTCGCGCAGAATGGCGTCGAACAGCCTGTGCGGCGCTTCCAGCGAGGTAATTTCCGTCAACCCGTCCAGTTTCGCATCCGAGAAATCGACGGAAACGTAAGGTAGTTCAATTAGTTTTTGGCGAGCCGCTTCGAGCAGGTACTCTTCCGCGCGATTGGCTTGTGATTGTACTGAATCGACTAGTACGCACCAGACTTCTTCGCCATTGATGCGCCGCCGCTCAAAGACATGCCGCGGCGGGTCGTTCTTTTCCGGTCCGGGGTAAGTAGGGGGGAAGATTTTTGCGCCTTGTCCTTCGGCAGGTTGCAGCCGCCTTCTGCGTCGAAGCGCGGCATCGTTCTCAAGAGCATGTTGAAGAGTATCGAGCTGTAAAATCATGATCTACTCCTTGACTGGGTACACTATCACATCTCCGCCGAAAGTGTACTCCTAAAGTTAGCAGCTATTTTGTCGAGACTACTCCATTGATGAGAGCCACGAGCAAGTGATCTCTGGGACTAAGTAAATTTGTGAGTTCGGCATGCAGTAACCCGATCGCGTAAGAGGTATTCTTCAGCAGCCACACGCTGCCGTTGAGCGGATGAGCTCCCAGCTTGTGCAGGAACTCAAAAAACCGTGCGTAGTCGTAGTCTGATGTGTTTGACACCAGATCGTACGCGATGATGAGATCGCGCATACTTCCTCCTGAGTGTGTTGATTACGCTCGTCGGAGGCGCAGCCCGGGTGGCCCCGAGCTATGTTATGCTCAGGGTGGACAGCAAACTGCGAGTCTGCGCCTGCGGACAAGCGGTTGTTACGCGCTCGAACGGATTGCCGCCGTTCGAGCGCGTTTCTTATTTAAGCATGAGACTTGCTGCTGGTCAATGTTTTTTACATTTGACTATACGAATGGAGTTTAAATATACTAACGGAGTCGGATGAGACGGGAAGTGAGACTGCCAGCGCATCCGCCCCATTGAAGAGTTTACTCAAACGTAAACTTTTGAAAATAAACGAACATTTCCGCGATCACTCGGTCGCGGCCCCATTGAGTGCCAGGCGCGCCCGACGAAGTCGGGCGCGCCGCAGCACGTCTCCCCGCACGCCTCCACTTTTTCGAGCGAGGGAATCGGCGTGGGAGATGCGGTAACGCCATTTCCAGGTTTTTTTATCCAATTGTTTCAAAAACTTGCGGACCCGCAGCGGCGATTTCCGATCGGCCTTGCTCTAAGGTGGAGTCAATATTCGACCCTGGGTTGTGGGCCGGAATCGCTCATGGAGGACATCGACGGCCCACAGCCCCCTTCCTTTTGAAAGAGGGCGCCACATCAGGCTGACTACTTTTGTGCATGATGGTTAGGTGCCCGCTCGCATTGGCATTCATCCCGTCCTGGAGGCGCTTCGCGCCCGCCGCCCTCTGACCCGCGTCGTCATTGCCAAAGGCCTGTCCGGGCCGCGCATTCAACAAATCATCGAGCTGTGCCGCGAGCTTTCCGTGCCGGTGCGCTTCGAGCCGCGCGAGGCGCTGGACCGGCTGGCGGGCGGCGCGGCGCACCAGGGCGTCGCGGCCTTGGGCGCGGCCCACGGGTTCGTCACGCTCGACGAGGCTGCCAGAGGCGCGCAGCTCCTGGTGGTTCTCGACGGCGTGGAAGACCCGCACAATCTCGGCGCGATCATCCGGACGGCGCACGCGGCCGGGGCCAGCGCGGTGGTGGTTCCCGAACGCCGCGCTGTCGGGCTGACCGAGACTGTGGCCAAGGCCGCCGCGGGCGCGCTCGAATACCTGCCGGTCGCCCGCGTGGGCAACCTCACCCAGGCGCTCGAACAACTCAAGCGGCTCGGCTTCTGGATCTACGGATTCGACGAGCGCGGCCAGGAAACCTACGACCGCATCGACTACGCCTCTCCCGCCGCCTTTGTATTCGGCGGCGAGGGCAAAGGCGTGCGCCAGGGGGTCCGCAAGCATTGCGATTTCCTGGTGCGGATCCCGCTGGCCGGCAAAATCTCTTCGCTGAATGTCTCGGTGGCGGCCGGCATCGCGCTGTTCGAGTGGAAGCGGCGGAAGGGAGCGTGAGGCGGTTGGTAAAATCGTTCGAGATGCTTCTTTTCAAAGCCGTTCAGGTGCGGCCCGGTGGAGCGGCCGCGTTCCCATCCTTAACGGCTACCCGATACTCTATATATTGAGGCCGGCATAGGATGATTCACGCCATATCCACGCACCTGTTTGTAAACCATCGATTGACCACAGCCGGGCTGGAGAGGATCCAGAACGCGGGCATCACCGCGGTCGAGATCTTCTGCGCCAAGCAGCACCTCGACTACACGAACCGCGCCCAGGTGACCGAACTCAAGCACTGGTTCCGCGATTCCGAGCTGCAGCTTCACTCCCTGCACGCGCCGATGTACACCGACGACGTGTGGGGGCGGTCGGGCCCGCACGCGGTCATCACCATTACCGAGCCGGTGAAGTCCAAGCGCATCGCGATGGTGGACGAGATCAAGCGGGCGATCGACCTGGCCGAGCACATTCCGTTCCGCTATTTGATCCAGCACGTCGGGGTGGGCGGAGAGCCTTTCGACGAACGGAAGCTCGATGCCGCTTTCTCGTCGCTGGACGAACTGCACGTCTTCGCCAAACAGCGCGGAGTGGAGGTGCTGCTGGAAAACATACCGAACGAACTCTCGACCGCGGAACGGCTCGTCTATTTCCTGAATGAGACACACCTGCCGCTCGGCATCTGCTTCGACATCGGGCACGCGCACATGTGCGAGGGCGTGGAGGCCGCCTTTGAGCTGATGAAGGACCGCATCCGCTCGACCCATATCCACGACAACGACGGCACCAACGACGCTCACCTGTTCCCGACAGTCGACAGCGGCACGGTGGACTGGAAGAAGACGATGGATCTGCTGCGATCCCGGCCCGATCAGTATCCGCTTCTGCTCGAGGTGAAGGAGAACCCCGAGCTTAAGAATCCGCTCGAGACCTGCTTGCAGATCTTTGAACGATTGGAGAATTTGTAAATGAGTTCCGGCGAAACCGTTCCCACCATTACGATCGCCGATGCGGGCCGGCATGTCGGCATGAAGGTCCGTATCGCCGGCTGGCTGTATAACCTGCGCAAGTCGGGCAAGATCGTGTTCCCCCTGGTGCGCGACGGCAGCGGCATCATGCAGTGCGTCGCGGTGAAGAGCGCGCTGCCTGAAGAGCTGTTCGAGCAGATCAAGGACCTGACGCAGGAGTCGTCGATCATCGTAACGGGCAAGGTCCGCGCCGAGCAGCGGGCGCCGGGCGGTTACGAGCTGGACATCGAAAACGTCGAGGTGATCCAGCGCGTGCCGGTGGAAGACCCATACCCGATCACTCCCAAGGAGCACGGCATCGAGTTTCTGATGGACCACCGCCACCTGTGGCTGCGGAGCCGGCGCCAGCACGCCATCCTGCGCGTGCGCCACGAAGTGATCCGGGCGGTGCGCGACTACTTCGATTCCCATGGCTTCACGCTGATCGATACGCCCATCTTTACGCCGAGCGCCTGCGAAGGCACCACCACGTTGTTCGAGGTGAATTACTTCGACGACGAGAAGGTGTATCTCACGCAATCCGGCCAGCTCTATGCCGAAGCCGCGGCAATGGCTTTCGGAAAAGTCTACTGTTTCGGGCCGACTTTCCGCGCCGAGCGGTCGAAAACGCGGCGCCACCTCACCGAGTTCTGGATGGTGGAGCCGGAGATGGCTTACGCCGATCTTGAGGAAGTGAAGCGCGTAGCCGAGGAGCTCGTCGTCTACGTCGTGGGGCGGGTGCTCGAAAACCGCCGCAAGGAACTGAATGAACTCGAGCGCGACGTCTCGAAGCTGGAATGCATCCAAGCGCCTTTCCCGCGCATTACCTATGACGACGCGGTGCGGGAACTGCAAGCGAAAGGCAGCAATATCCAGTGGGGCAGCGATTTCGGCGGCACCGACGAAACCCTGCTGAGCGAAGCCCACGACCGCCCGCTGATGGTGGACCGGTTCCCCTCCGCGGTCAAGGCGTTCTACATGCAGCCCGATCCCGAGCGCCCGGAGGTTGCCCTCGGTGTGGACGTGCTCGCGCCGGAAGGATACGGCGAGATCATCGGCGGCGGCCAGCGCATACACGACCTCGATTTGCTGCTGCGCCGCATCGAAGAGCACGGGCTGCCGAAAGAGGCGTTTAGCTGGTACATCGATTTGCGGAAGTACGGCACCGTACCGCACGGCGGCTTCGGCATGGGCATCGAGCGCTGCGTGGCGTGGCTGTGCGGCCTTGAGCACGTGCGCGAGACCATCGCTTTCCCCCGCATGCTTTACCGGACAAGACCCTAGATGCCGCGGGCGAAATCCAGCATAGCCGTGATCGGCGCGCCCGTGGATCTCGGCGCAGGCCGGCGCGGTGTGGACATGGGCGTTTCGGCCATGCGCTTCGCCAATCTCGGGCAGCGGCTCGCAGAGCTCGGCTACAGCGTGAAGGATTTCGGCAACGTGGAGGTCGAGCAGCCCGAGCGCGCGCCGGTTGGTTCGCAGAACGCGCGTTTTCTTCCCCAAATCGAGCAGGCCTGCCGGAGGCTGGGAGAAACGGTGGACGCCGCCGCCGGAGCCGGCAAACTGCCGCTGGTGTTGGGCGGCGATCATTCGGTTGCAATCGGCACGATCGGCGGAATGGCCAAGCGGCTGCGGCGGTCGAAGAAGCGGCTTGGGGTGCTGTGGATCGACGCGCACGCCGATATGAACACGCCAGAGACGAGCCCCAGCGGCAACGTGCACGGGATGCCGCTCGCGTGCACCATCGGACTGGGTCCGCGCCGGCTCACGCACCTGTTCGGTTTCGCTCCCAAGGTCGATCCCGCGAACGTGGCGCTGGTGGGAGTCCGCGACGTGGACGCGCTGGAGAGGCCGCATGTGAAGGAATCGGGCGTGCGCGCCTTCACGATGCGCGATATCGACGAGCGGGGCATGCGGGCGGTGATGGCGGAAGCGCTCGAAATCGTGTGCGACGGCACCGCGGGCTTCCACGTCTCGCTCGACATGGACTCGGTGGACCCGGATTACGCGCCCGGAGTGGGAACGCCCGTCCGCGGCGGACTCAACTATCGCGAGGCGCACCTGGCAATGGAGATGGCGGGCGATACGCACCGGATCCTTTCGATGGAAGTGGTCGAGGTAAATCCGATCCTCGACGAAGCGAACCGCACGGCGGCGCTCGCGGTGGAGCTGGTGCTGTCGGCCATGGGTAAACGAATTCTATGAAGATACGAGTTGCCGTCCTGTACGGCGGGCGGAGCGGAGAGCACGAAGTGTCGCTCCGCTCGGCGGAATCGATCATAGCCGCGATGGATCCGGGCAAGTACGAGATCGAGCGGCTGTTCATCACGAAAGAGGGTAAGTGGGAGCCGCGGCCGATCCTGCCCGAGCCCGGCGCCAATCCCGGCATCGACGTGGTTTTCCCGGTGCTGCACGGCACGTTCGGCGAGGACGGCACGGTGCAGGGCCTGCTCGAGTTGGCGGGGCTGCCTTATGTCGGGCCGGGCGTTCTGGCCTCGGCGGTGTCGATGGACAAGGACGTCATGAAACGGCTGTGCCGCGAGAAAGGCCTGCCGGTAGTTGAGTACGCGGTGCTGTGGCGCGGCAAGCTGGACTTTGAAAACCCGTTCGGCTATCCCGTGTTCGTGAAGCCGGCGAACCTCGGCTCGTCCGTGGGGATCTCAAAAGCCACGAACGCCGAAGAGCTGCGGAAGGCCATCGCCGCGGCGGCCGAGTACGACCGCAAGATCATTGTGGAGCGCGGCATCGCCGGCCGGGAGTTCGAATGCTCCGTGCTCGGCAATGAGCACCCGTGCGCTTCCCTGCCCTGCGAGATTCTGCCCTCGCGCGACTTTTACGATTACGAAGACAAGTACCTGCTCGACAAGGCCAAGACCGTGCTTCCGGCCGATCTGCCGGACGCGATGATCGAGGAGATACGGCGGCTGGCGGTGGCGTGTTATCAGGCTACGGAGTGCGAAGGCATGGCGCGCGTCGATTTCCTGCTCGAAACGGCTACGGGGCGCCTCTACATCAACGAGATCAATACGATTCCGGGTTTCACTTCCATCAGCATGTACCCGAAGATGTGGGAGGCCAGCGGAATCCCCTATTCCGAGCTGATCGACCGGCTGATCGCACTAGCGCTGGAGCGCGCCGAAGCGCGGAAGGCAACGAAATATACCCGCTGATAAAGATCAGGCAGAGCCCTTTGTCAGGGCGAGCTGGTTCAGGCCGTTGATAAAAGCTCTGGCGCTGGCTTCCACGACGTCGGTTGATGCGCCGCGCCCCATCACACGGCGGCCATCCTCCTCAAGGTGCACGGTGACCTCGCCTATGGCCTCCGTGCCGCTCGTCACCGCGCGTATTTCGTAGCGCGACAGCCTGGCGGAAGTGCCCGTGACCTGCGAAATCGCCTTGCAGACCGCATCCACCGGGCCGTCTCCGATCGAAGCCCCCTGCTTCGTTTCGCCCTTCACGCGCAGCCGCACAGTGGCCGTCGGTATGGCGGACGTGCCGCTGTAGATCTGCAAATATTCAAGCTGGTAGAGCTCCGGGGCGGGTTGAATCTGGTCGTGGAGGATGGCGATGAGGTCCTCGTCGAAAACCTCCTGCTTTTTGTCCGCGACCAGCAGGAAGCGCTGGTAGGTTTGGTTCAGCTCCTCCTGCGACAGCTTGTAGCCGAGCTTTTCGAGGCGAGCGCGGAGGCCCGCGCGTCCCGTGCGCGCCGTCAGCACGACTCTGCTTTCGGCGAAGCCCACGTCTTCCGGCCGCATGATCTCGTAAGTCTCACGGTCCTTCAGCACGCCGTCCACGTGGATGCCGGAGCTGTGCGCGAACGCATTCCCGCCGACCACCGCCTTGTTCGGCGGAACCGCCATGCCCAGCATGTCCGCCACCAGCCGGCTGGTCCGGCAGAATTCGCGCGTTTCGATCCCGGTGGTGACGCCGAAGTAGTCCGAGCGCGTGCGGAGCGCCATGACCACCTCTTCCAGAGCCGCATTGCCAGCTCTCTCGCCGACTCCGTTGATGGTGCCCTCCACCTGCCGCGCGCCGTTCTTCACCCCGGCGAGCGCGTTGGCCACCGCCATGCCGAGATCGTTGTGGCAGTGTACGCTGATCTTCGCGCGGGCGATGTTGCGCACCTTCTCCCGAATAGCGCGGATCAGCCCGCCGAATTGCTCCGGAACGCAGTAACCCGTCGTATCGGGAATGTTGACGACCGTCGCGCCAGCGTCGATCACCGCTTCGAGCACTTCGAACAGGTAGGCGGGATCCGCGCGCCCGGCGTCTTCGGCGTAAAACTGGACGTCGTCGGCGAACGAGCGGGCCAGCTTCACCGCATCGACCGCCATCTTGATGATTGTTGTTTTCTTCTCGGCCAGATCCTTGCCGTAGCGGGGATCGCGGAACTTGCCCAGTATGTGAATGTCCGAGACGCCGATGCCGGTGTGTATGCGCGGCCGCCTCGCCCGGGCGAGGGCCTTGCCGCACGCCTCGATATCGGCGGGCACGGCGCGGGACAAAGCGCAGATCACGGGTCCTCTGATTTCCTTGGCAATGGTTTGGACCGCTTGGAAATCCTCGGGCGAAGACGCAGGGTAGCCCGCCTCGATGACGTCCACTTTCAGCCGGGCCAACTGGCGGGCGAGGTTAAGCTTGTCGCGGCTGCCGAGCCGGGTGCCGGCCGCCTGCTCGCCGTCGCGCAAGGTAGTGTCAAAAATGTCTACTTTCTCGGACATGCCTTAAGTATCCATCAGTGGCCGGCGGAGCGGCGCTTGAGTGATGAACTACCCCGGCATAAAAAACGGGGGCGGCGACCCTGAAAGGACCGCTCGCCCCCGCCGAGTTGTTATCCGCTCAGCTCAGAAGGTGAAACGCACAACCATCTGCATTTGGCGCGGATTGCGCGCGCTGGTGAACTGGCCCAGAGTGGCGTTCACCTGGTTGCCGTTGGGATCGAAGCGGGCCGTGGAATCCACACCACTGAACTGCGTGTGGTTGAAGGCATTGTACATTTCGGCCCGGAACTGGAGCGTGAGAGGTTCGCGAATCGGGAAGTTCTTGATGAACGAGAGATCCCAGTTGTTGATACCGGGGCCGGTATACAACCACTTTCCGCCGTTGCCGAGAGTGCCCACCGCGGGCATCTGGAACACATCGGTCCGGAAGAAGCGGTCAAAGGTCTGCTCGCTCTTGGGGAGCTGAACCTTTCCGGTCACCACGATACGCGCCGACTGGGATGGCGTGCCGGTGATATCCCTGTTGTCCGTGGTCGTAAAGCCCACGTTTCCGGGCCCGCCGCTGATGAAGGAGGCGATACCGGAAACCTGCCAGCCGTTCAGGACCCAGCGGGAAACCACATCCCTCATCGGAACGTTCGGCACCTGGTACAGGAAGTTGATCCGCAGGTTATGCCGGCGGTCAAATTGCGAGTACCCATAGTGCCACTGCCTTGCGGGGATGAACGGAGAGACCGAGTTGTCGTCGTAGTCCACCGTATCCAGCCACTTGGACCAGGTATAGGAAGTGCCGAACTGCATGCCTTTGGCGAACCGGCGGTTCACCATGACCTGCAACGAATGGTAGTTGGAGCTGGCGCCGTAATTCGCATAGCTCACGCCGCTGTACCCGGTGTAAGACCGGAGGAAATTGTCGGGCAGGGGAGATCCGGTGGTCTCGTCCCGGTTTGCGGGATCGAAACGCGCCCCCAGTGGGATCGGATCCATGTCGAAAGCCCAGCGAAGGTGCCGGCCAAAGGTCCCGACATAGCTCACATCCAGCACGGTGCCCCAGCCGATATTTTGCTGGATCCCGAAGTTGGTGTTGTAGGATCTGGCCACTCCCCTGGGGTCCTGGTTGGCGGTCACAGAACTCGGGTTCATGAAGCCTTGCTGCGGGGAGGCCAGGGATTCCAGGGTGCTGTAGTGAATCGTGCTGGTAATCACCAGCGGGATTCGGCTAGCGCTGCCAACCCGCGCTTCGCCGTTCGCGCCCGAGCTTTGGAAAATCCCGAAGCCGCCGCGAATGGCCGTCTTTCCGTCGCCGAAAACATCGTAAGCAAAGCCAAATCGGGGTGAATACAAGAGCCCGGGACCCTCGACCATTCCGCGGGGGATGCCGGGATCCGTGCTCAGGACCATGCCGTTGGCGAAGTTGCCCACCGCCGGAGAAATGGCGCCGATCAAGACCGCCGGATATACCGCGCCCGTGACCGGATCCACCGCCATTCTTTGGCCGTTCACCATTTGCGGCCTCAGCAACACCACTTTATCCTCGGGCTTCCATTCGGAAAGCCGGAAGGCCGATTCCACCGCGGTGCCATAGCCGGGAGGCGTCGCCACAAACCGGATGCCCAATTCCAGCGTCAGCTGGCGGTGTACCTTCCAGCTATCCTGGACGAACCACTCGTAAGACTTCCAGATCGAACCGCCGCGCACATACCGGTTGGCCTGGGACACGTTGTTGAAAACACCCAACGCCGCATTGGCGAACGTGTGGCCGGATTCCAGCGGGTTGTTCGCATTGCTTGAGAAATTGACGCTGCCCCGATTGGTCGAAGCAGCCCCGGTCTGGGATTGACGGTTCAGAAAGATGCCGGCTTTAAAGGTGTGCGGCCCACTAATCTTGGTAACGTTGTCAGTGATCGTGTAGGTCGGATACCGTACCGTGTAGGGGATGTTCGTCAGGGTGATGTTGGCGACGTTGGGGATTCCCCCGAACGTAACGTTGGGAAGCAGATCGAGCGGATTCGACTCCGGGAACAGTTGCGGAGCGTTGTAGCCGACCGTTGATCTCTTGAGTTTTTGGAGCTGGTCATCGGGAATCGTCTCGCTCTCCCAGCGCCAGTTGTAGCCCAGCACCAGTTCGTTTACCAGCGTGGGCGAGATGATTTTCTGATACCGGGCGGAAACGATGTTGCCCCTTGTGAGGAAGGTCCGATACTCCAGAGGCCAGTTCGCGTTGGGCGTGGCAAGCCCCATCGTGCCGGTCTGCTTGTCCTGCTGCCGCGACCACGTTACGGCAATGAAGTCGTTCGACGTCGGGTTGAAGTCGATTTTCAGAGTATGCAGAATCTGTGGCTTTTCAAGCTCGACCTGGCTGACGTAGTTGTAGTTCCCTCCCGAAATGCTGCGATCGAAAAAGTTCGGAAGCGGTAAGAACTTCAGCAGTGCCTGTCCGTTCGGATCGAGCCGGTTCGCCGGGATGATGTTGTCCGGAAACGGCTGGCGGGTAAGAGGATCCCTTACAACAATCAGCCTGTTATTCACGTCCACGCTTTGCGAGAAGTCGCCGGCCCGCTCCAGTTCTGTGGGCACCGTAATGCGGGTGGGGCCGACGCCCGACTTCTGCGGCCAGATCTCCTGCGCCCAGAAGAAAAACAGCTTGTTCTTCTCCGTGTTGAATTTGTTGGGGATATAAACCGGTCCTCCGATGGTGTAGGTGAAAGTGTTGTAGCGGTAACGGGGCTTGGGGATAGGCTGTCCACCTACAATCGTGCGGTTATTGAAAAAGCTGTTGGCGTTGAATTGTTCGTGCCGTTTGTAATAGCCGAAACTGCCGTGGAACTCGCGGGTTCCGGACTTGGTAACCATCTGCACACCGGCGCCGCGCATACGGCCGTATTCGGCCTGGTACTGATTCAAAAGCACTTTCACCTCGGCCAGCGCATCCATGCTGGGATTCAGGGTCGAAATCCAGCCGACGCCGCTGTCCTGGGTCGGGACGCCGTCCAGCCAGGTCCCGATGGCGTTCCTCCGGTCGCCGTTAACCCACAGGCCGATGGCGAAGTTGCGGTCCGGTCCTTCCGGGGTGGCGGTGTCAATGACTCCGGGAAGCAGCTGAAGCAGGCTTGTGACGTTCCTGCCCTTGATCATCAGGTTTTCCAACTGGCTGCCGGTCACGAGACCCGAGCGCTCAGCGCTCGCCACCTGTACGGCCGTGCCCTCAGCCTCTACCGTAATGCTCTCGGTCACGCTGCCGACCTCGAGAGCAATCGTGCCCACCGAAAGCCTCTCATTCGCCGTGAGATTGAGTGAAGTCCGCTGAACCTTTTTGAAACCTTCATTCTCGATCGTGAGGCTGTAAACCCCGGGATCGACCGCATTGAAAGCGAAGTCGCCCGTGGCTGAGGTCGAAGCACTGCGCGTAACCCCTGTCCTTTCATTAGTTAACGTTACGGTTGCCCCTGCAACCGCAAGCCCTGAAGGGTCGGTTACCGTCCCCAGAATGGAACCGGTAATGGTTTGCGCAGATAATTGAGATGCTAGGGTTATAGCCCAAATTAGGACAAACCATCTACATATCTTCATTTGTTACCTCGAGTTGTTTACCCGTATTGTGATCCTTGAGGTTGCACTGTGCCTGTCTTTACACACAGGCCAGCGCGCCCAAAGCGATCTACCCCCAGCACAACACGCGTGTGGTGTTGTGCACGGCTAATTATAAGCTCAGGTAAAAAAGGTGTCAATAACCTCCAGCGCGCGGACCCCAACGGACAGGGTTTGCCAGCATTACTCACACCGGAGAGCGACATTCGGGTCCGCACTTGTGGCCTTACGCGCGGCAATATATGAGGCGCCGAGCCCGGTTCCGGCAAGCACCACCAGACCAGAGGCGAGTGTCAGGGGATCTTCCGGCTTGACTCCGTATAACAGCGACGAGATGAGACGCGTCGCAGCCAATGCTCCTGCAAGGCCGATCACGGCCCCGGCGATCGTGAGCCGGGCCCCCAGTGACAGAACAAGTTGCAAGATGTCACTGCGTCCGGCGCCGAACGCCATCCGGATCGCGAACTCGCGGGTCCGCCGCGCCACCGTATTGGCGGTAACCCCGTAGATTCCGATGGCTGCCAGGATGAGCCCCGTTGCCGCGAAGGCTGCCAGGAGCAGCATGTAGAAGCGCGGCTTGGCCACCTCCCGCGAGAACCAGTCATCCACGGTCTCTATTTCCGGCGGCGGCACTTCGGTCCATGGCGCGGACCGTGCTCCGGATGTCGGCAGCAAAATCGTGGGATTGGGAGAGGATGCGCGCAACGACATACTGGGAAGCTCCATAGGGCAACGGCAAATGGATCTGGCAGCCCGGCTCCGTGGTCAGACCGGTCTGGCGCACATCGCCCACCAGCCCGATCACCTCGAGCCTGGCGCGGCTTCGGTAATTCGTCATGATCTCCTTGCCGAGAGGATTCGTCCGGCCGAACAGCATGGCCGCTGTGGTCCGGCTGATCATTACGGGCACCGGCGTGCGGCGGTCGTCGGCGGGCTCGAAGTCCCGGCCGGCGAGCAGAGGTATGCCATGACGGCAAGGAAATCGCGGTCAATATTGCGCGCCAGAGCCGAGCAGGTCCGCTTTTCGCCGGCATCCTCTGCGCTCAGCTCATAAGGGAAAAGGACCGCCTGCAAGGGCAAGTAATCCGCCGCGCTAACCCGGATCACGCCCGGCATCCGGCCGACTTCCGCGGCGAGCCGCCGGGCGAATTCTACGCGGCGGGCCGCATCGTATTTCTGGTACGGCAGGGAGAGCTGGATAGAAAGAACGCGGTCGCGCTCGAAGCCGACGTCGATGCTCAACAGGCGAAGCAACGTGTTCGTCATCAAGCCGGCGCCGCTGAGCAGCACCATTGCGAGAGCCAGTTGCGCCACCACCAGCACGTTGCGGAGCGGCAGGCCGCCAACACGAGCGGCCATTATGGCGTCGCCTTGATGCATGGCCGCGGCAAGATCTCTGCGCCCCGCCTGGAACGCCGGCGCGAACCCGCACAGGATGCCGCTCGCGATCGCGATGGCCGCGGCCGTGACAGGACCGTATAGTCGACCCCTACCTCCTCGACGCGAGGAATACGGAAGGACTCAATGGCAGGAACGGCGCGTACAGCGGCGATCGCCAGAGCGGCGCCCGCCACACCGCCGATCAGGCAAAGCATGACGCTCTCCACAAGTGTCTGGCGCACCAGGCGAGCGCGGCCCGCGCCAGGGCCGCACGAATGGCCATCTCCTTCTGCCTGGCGGTTGACCGCGCCAGCAGCAGGTTCGCCAGGTTGGCGCAGCAGATCAGCAGCACGAAGCCGACGGCTCCAAGCAGAACGAGAAACGTCCGCCGCACATCGCCGACAATCCACTCATGGAACGGCTTCACCACAACATACGTCCGCGAGTCCTCCAGGTGCTCGCGGCGGATCTGTTGCATGACCGCGTCCATTTCCTTCTGGGCGGCTTGCCGGGTGATGCCCGGGCGAGGCGCCCGATCGCCACCACGTTGCCGCCTCCGCGGGAGTTGCGGTTGGCAGCCATGGGGACCCAGACGTCGATTGCGCCGAAGTGTGCAAAGCGAAAGCCGTCGGGTATGACTCCGGTGACCGTGAATATCTTCCCGTTCAGCACCAGGGTGCGGCCAAGGACATTCGGGTTCCCGCTAAACTCGCTTCGCCAGAATTCGGCGCCCAGAAGGGCGACCGAAGCTCGTCCCGGCTGATCTTCGTCCCTGGAAATGGGCCGGCCGAGAACCGGCCGCACTCCGAGGACATCGAAGAAATCGTGGCTGACAGCACCCACGGAGACGCGGCGCGCCTGCTCGACGCCGCTGAGAATCATCCCGGTGTTGTAAGCCCCGGCAACGGTTTCGAAGCTTGTGGCGCGCTCCCGCCAGTCTACGTATACGCCCTGTGCGGAGGCGAAAGCCTCGCCCCCTTTTTCCGATAGGATGACCATGAGGCGCTCGGGCTCGGGGAAACGTAACGGCCGCATGATGACGGCGTTACGACGGTGAAGACGGCGGTGTTGGCGCCGATGCCCAATGCCATGGTCAAGGCGGCCACTGCGGTGAAGCCCGGATCGCGCCGCAACATCCGCGCGGCGAAGCGGATGTCCTGAGTCAGGCTGTCCAGCGCCGGGAAGCCCCGGCGGTCACGGTATTCTTCCTTCGTCTGTTCCACGCCGCCGAAGCTGCGGAGCGCCTGTGCGCGCGCTTCCTCGGGAGACATGCCCCGGGCGAGGTTTTCCTCGATTAGCATGTCGAGATGAAACTGGAGTTCGGCATCCAATTCCCGCTCGAGAGCCCGCTTGCGAAACGTCGCGATTAGTCTTGCCCAGAAGCTGCGCATAGGCTACTCCACGGTTCGCAGGAACCGCTCCATGAGGGCCACCGTCCGGTCCCAGTATTCGCGCTCCTGTTGAATCCGCTTGCGCCCGGAGCGCGTGAGTTCGTAGAACTTCGCGCGGCGGTTATTCTCCGAAATTCCCCATTTCGCGCGGATTAAGCCTTTCTGTTCCAGGCGCAGGAGGGCCGGATAGAGCGTGCCCTGATTCAGGTCGAGTGCGCCCCCGGAGATCTGCTGGATCCTGCGGGCGAGGCCGAATCCGTGTTGTGGGCCCATGGTTTCGAGAGTCCGCAGGACCATCAAATCCAGCGTGCCCTGTAGAAGCCCGGCTTTTCGCTCTCCTGTAGACATTCAACAGGAGTGTAGCCGCGCTCCTGTAGAATGTCAAAAGGTTTTTTGCGCCAGAAACGGCCTCCGCAGCCACAAAGCCCGGCTGCGCCGGGCATCCGCACCGAACCCCGGCTAGTACATTTCTATTACTCTATTCCTACTATTTCAGTCTTTAGGGGCCCGATGTTATAAAGGGTGGGCTCCTAATCGGGAGTGTCGGAGAAAAAAGGCCATGCGCATGGAAGAACTGCTGGCGGCCTGCAACTCGAATGCCGCTCTGGTGAAAAAGGCGATTAGCAACCCGGCGGTCCTGAACGAGGCGTATAACTACCCCCGGCCAAGTTCCTTTTCCCGCGGCATTCGCCTCGACCTGGGGAATATCACGGTCCTGCTGATCTCCGGCACCGCCAGTATCGGCCCGAACGGCGAGACCCTGCATCCGGGCGACTTTCGCGCCCAGACGCGCCGCACCTTCGCCAACATCACGGCATTGCTGGAAGCCGAGGGCGCTACCTGGAAGGATGTCGTTCGCACCACCTGCTACCTGCGCGATATCGACCGGGACTACGCCGCCTTCAACGAGGAGCGCACCGCTTTCTACAAGGCGCAAGGGCTCGATCCGCTGCCCGCCTCGACCGGCATTCAGGCGCACCTGTGCCGGCCGGACCTGCTGGTGGAAATCGAAGCGATTGCAGTCTTCCAGCGCACCTCTGCGAGGTGAGCGCGGCCGTGTTCCGGGCGTGGTGGATGCTTTCCGCGATTCTTGTAGGCAGCGCCGCAAGCAGCCAGGCTGCCCCGAAACTCACCGCGCCCGTGGTTTTCACGCAGCTTCCCCTCACCGGTCTGCCTTCTCCCCGCGCGGTGCTGCGCGGCGATTACGGGCGCGGTGGCCGGCTCATGCTGCTGCTGCCCGGCGGCGCCGTCCGTCCGCTGGTCAAGGATTTTGAAAGCGCGGCGGATCCCGACGTCTCCTTCGACGGTAAACGCATCCTGTTCGCGGGCCGCAAGACCGCGTCAAGCAACTGGGAGATTTACGAGATCAACGCGGACGGCTCGGGCTTGCGCCAGATCACGCGGGGTCTCGGCGACTGCCGCAACCCGGTCTATCAATCCTCCATCTTCTACCTGGACGACGAGGCGCCGCACTACCAGGTCACGTTTGTCAGCACGGCGGCCGGCGAGTACAACGAGTACGGCCCGATTCCCGCATCCAACTTGTATTCCATTCGCCTGGATGGCACGCAACCGCGCCGGCTCACGTTCCAGGTTTCCAGCAGCTTCGATCCGTTCCAGATGCAGGACGGGCGGATTCTGTTTTCCGCCTGGCGCTGGCACACGCTGGAGGGTGGCGGTCCGCTCGGCCGCGTGGAACTGTACGGAATCAACCTGGACGGCACGGACTTCGCGGCGTTTTCGGGAATGCAAGGCCGGCGGATCAAGCACATGGCGTGCACGACGCCGAAGCGCATGGTGGTTTTCATCGAGTCCTCCGAGGCCCTTTGGGACGGCGCCGGATCGGTCGGGACCCTGAGCCTGCGCCGCAATCTGCACTCTTACCGCGCTCTTACGCCGCCCGAAGCGGGCCTCTATCATTCGCCGTCGCCGCTGCCCGACGGCCCGGTGCTGATTTCGCGCCGGCCGGCAAACGGAAAGGGCACGCATGCAATCTACCGGCTGGACCCAGAGACCGGCCGCGCGGAGCCCGTCTTCGACGACCCGAAATTCCACGATATCCAGGCCAAGCTCGTCGCGCCGCGCGAGGAACCCGATGGCCGGTCTTCCGTCGTGGTCGATTCCGAGCCGGACGGCGTGTTTTACTGCCTCGATCTCTACACCACCGATTTTTCCGACCGCAACTGGATGCCGCCCGGCAGCGTGAAACGGCTGCGGGTGCTCGAGGCCGTTCCGCGCACACCGGCGGCCTCCGGAACCGAAACCCGCTCGCCTTTGCTGCACCGGCGCCTGCTGGGCGAAGTCGACGTGGAAGACGACGGATCGTTCCACATACAGGTTCCGGCCAACCTCCCGATTCAACTCCAGGCGCTGGATGCGGACGGCATGGCGCTGCGGTCGAGCGCGTGGATCTGGGTGAAGAACAAGGAACACCGCGGCTGCATCGGCTGTCATGAGGATGGCGAGCGCACGCCGGAAAACGTCGCCGCGAAAGCGCTCTCGCATCCGGCGGCCCGGCTCAACCTGCCGGTGGAAAAACGCCGCACGGTGGATTTCCGCCGGGACATCATGCCGCTGCTTGCGGCGGGATGCGCCAGCGGCGCGTGCCACCCCGCTGGGTCGAAGCTGCCGCTCCACTCGCCGGAGGCGGCCTACAAAGCTTTGCTTGCCGGATACGTCACGCCCGGACAGGCGCGCACCAGCCCGCTGGTTTGGAGCATACACGGCCGCAACACCTCGCGTCCGTGGGACGGCGCCGCGGCCGCGCCCGTAGCGGCAATGCCGCCCGCGGGCTCGAAGCCGTTGACGGCGGCCCAGAAGCGGGCCATCGTCGAGTGGATCGACTTCGGCGCGCATTGGGAAGCCCTTCCCACCGCATCGGGAGGAAAGCGATGAGAGTTTCCTGCCTCATGCGATTGCTGGCCGCCGCCGCTGCGTTTGCAGCGCCGCCGCAGCAGTGGCCCGTTTTCACAGACATCACCAAACAGGCGGGCATCGAATTCAAACACAGCTACGGCGACCGCCACCTCGACAACATCGTCGAGGGCACTGGCGCCGGCGCGTGTTTCTTCGATTACAACGGCGACGGCTTCATGGACATTTACTTCGTCACCGGCACGTGGACGAAGGGCGTCAGCGACAACCAGGGCAGGGACCTCCGCGGGAAGCTGTCCAACCGGCTCTACAGAAACAACGGCAACAACACATTCACGGATGTAACCGCGCAGGCCGGCGTGGACGGCGGCGGCGTGTATGGCACCGGATGCTCGGCGGCCGACTACGACAACGACGGCGATGTAGACATCTACGTCCTTAACTACGGCCCCAACATTCTCTACCGCAACAACGGCGACGGCACCTTCACCGACGTGTCGAAGCAATCGGGGCTGGACGACAAGCGATGGAGCGTTTCGGCCGCCTGGTTCGATTACAACCACGACGGCTATCTCGACGTGTTCGTCGGCAACTACCTGGTGTACGACGACGGCAAGTTCCGCGACTTTTACCCTGCCCAGGGGTATCCCGGGCCGCTGAGCTACAGCGGCGTGCCGAATGCGCTCTTCCGCAACAACGGCGACGGCACCTTCACCGACGTCACCAAGGAGGTGGGGATCTACAAACCGGACGGCCGCGCAATGAGCGTCACCGTTTCGGATTTCCGCAATGTCGGCCTGCTCGATCTTTTCGCCGCCAACGACGCGATTGAAAATTACTACTTCGAGAACACTGGCAAGGGCGTTTTCAAGGAAAAAGCCCTCGAGCTTGGCATTGCATATGGAGAGAACGGGCAGGGCGTCTCTTCGATGGGTCCGGTGGTCGGCGATGTGAATCGCGACGGTTTGCTCGATATCTTCATCCCCAACCTGAACTACTGCATCTTGTTTGTCCAGAGCATAGTCAACGGCCGCAGAACGTTTTTCGACCGCACCGCCGTCAGCGGCCTCTCGCAGGCGCTGGGGCAGTACGCCGGCTGGGGCGCCATCCTGTACGACCACGACAACGATGGGTGGCTCGATCTGCTCACCGTCCACGGCAACGCCCATCACGAGTACGTGCAGGAAGACACCTTGATGCGCAACAAAGGCGACGGGACGTTCGAAGACGTTTCCACTCGCTCGGGAGCCTATTTCGCGGAAAAGTACGTGGGCCGCGGCGCCACCTGGGCGGATATCGATAACGACGGCGACATCGACATCCTGATCATCAATTTAAACGACTACCCGAAGCTGCTTCGCAACGACGGCGGGAACAAGGTGAACAACTGGCTCGTGATCGATGCGCGCCTGAAATTCCCCACCGGAACGCGGGATGCCAACGGCGCGCGCGTCACCGTCACCACCGGCTCGCTGAAGCAGATCCAGGACCTGGTTCCGGCGCGCGGCTACCTCTCCCAGGGCGATCCCCGGCTGCACTTCGGACTCGGAAAGGCGGAGTACGCCGATTCGGTCGAGATCCGCTGGCCGGACGGCGCGGTGGAAAGACTCGAAAAGGTGAAGGCGAACCAGATTTTGAAACTGGTGCGCGAGGCAAAAGCTGTCAGGGTAAAGCAATGATGGGCAGACTTCTCTGGCCGGCCGTGCTGCTCGCAGCATACCTGGTGGGCGCGCCTAAGACTCCCGTCTATGTCGGGGCGCGGGCGTGCTCCACCTGTCACGGCGCGCGGAGCATGGGCAGCCAGTACGGCCTCTGGCTGCACTCAAAGCACAGCCAGGCCTGGGCGGTGCTGGCCAAACCCGAATCGCGCGTCATCGCCAGGCTGAGCGGCCTGCGCGACGTCGAACCCCAGCAGTCGGTGATTTGCCTGGGGTGCCACGCCACGGCAGCGCACACGGAAGAATGGGAGCGCGAACCCGAGTTCCGTATCGAAGACGGCGTGCAGTGCGAGGCCTGCCACGGTCCGGGCAGCGAGTACATGACGGAAAGCGTGATGCGCGACCCCGAGGCGGCAAGGAAAGCCGGCCTGCGCATGCCGGGCGAGCGTGAGTGCATGAAATGCCATCAGGAAAAAGGCTCGCATATCGCGGCTCTCCAGAAGCCTGTGTTCGATTTGAAGCAAGGCCTGGAAGCGGTGAAACACCCGCTTCCCGAAAACCCCGTGCCAGGGCCGGTGCCCGCGGCCGTCCCCGCGGACGGCAAAGCCGAGGGGCCGCGCTTCGCCGGCTCCGACGCTTGCGGCGCTTGCCACCGCGGACCGAACAGGGGCTATCAGTACAGCATCTGGCGCAGCAGCCAGCATGCGCGCGCATGGGCTGTGCTCGGCACGGCCCGCGGCTTTGAGGTCGCCAAAGAGAAGGGTGTGGCCGAGCCGCAAACCGATCCGGCGTGTCTGAAGTGCCATGCGCCTGCCGCCGTTCCGGCGCGTCTGGCTTCCGCGCGGGTCGAAGAGGGCGTCGGCTGCGAAGCCTGCCACGGCGCGGGCAGCGAGTATCTCGAGGACGCCATCATGCGCGACCGCACCGCCGCCGCGAAAGCGGGGCTTCGCCAGCCCACCCGCAAAACCTGCCTGGGCTGCCACGATGGCAACAAGTTTCAATACGACGAAGCGGTGAAGAAAATCGCCCATCCCACCAGGACCGAGGCGGCCAACGGCATCGCCGAGCCGAAGTACAAAAACCCGCTCAACCTGGCTATCCGGCCGGGCGGCGCCGAGTTGTGGGTCACATGCGAAACGGGCGATACGGTCGCCGTGATTGACCTCGCCACCCGGGAGAAAACGGCCGAGTTCCACACCGGCGGCGCGCCGACCGGAGTCGCCTTCACCCCGGACGGCAAGCGCGCCTTTGTAACGAACCGCCTCGACGATACCATCGCCGTCATCGACGCGGCTGGGCGCAAGGTCCTTAAGACGATCCCCACCGGCGATGAACCGCACGGCGTGGCGACGGACAATCAGGGCAGGCTGCTCTACGTTCTGAACACGTCGTCGGACGATATCTGGGTCTTTGATCTCGCCGCGCTGGAGCGGGTGAAAACGCTGGCTGCCGGCCGCGGCCCCTGGGCCGCCAGTCTCTCGCCGGACGGCTCGGCGCTGCTCGTCACCAACACCTTCTCGCACATCCGGCCGCTGCGCTCGACTCTGCTTTCCGAGGTCACGCAGATCGAAACGGAGCGCGGCACGGTGGAAGACCGGCTCCAGGTGCCGGGCGCCAATCTCATGATGGGGATCGACTGGCACCCAAGCGGCCGTTTCGCCCTGGCGACCATGAACCGGACCAAAAACCTGGTCCCCATGACGCGCCTGTTGCAGGGCTGGACAATCACCAACGGCCTCGCGGTGCTCTGGCGCACGGGCGAAGTGGACCAGGTGCTCCTGGACGAGCCCGACATGGGTTTTGCGGACGTCACCGGCATCGCCTGCACGCCGGATGGCCGCTACGCGCTGGCCTCGAGTTCGGGCACGGACCGTATCGCCGTCGTCGACATCCAGCTTCTCACCGGGCTTATCCAGCGCTCATCGAAGTACGAACGCGAGCACGTGCTTCCAAACCATCTCGGCAAACCCACCGAGTTCATCGTGAAGCACATTCCCACGGGCCGCAGCCCTCGCGGCATCGTGATCGCGCCGGACGGAAAGACCGCCTACGTCGCCAATTGCCTCGATGACAACATCGGGGTGATCGACCTGGCGCGGCTGGAGCCCGCCGGCGTCATCGACCTCGGCGGTCCGAAAGAAGTAACCAAACAGCGCTTCGGCGAGCGCGTTTTCCATAGCGCCAAGGTTACGTTTCACCGCCAGTTTTCTTGCCACTCCTGCCATCCGGACGGACACATCGACGGCGTCACGTACGACATCGAAGCGGACGGCATTGGCGTAAGCCCCGTCGACAACCGGACGCTGCGCGGCATTCTTGACACCGCTCCGTTCAAGTGGGAGGGCACGAATCCGAGCCTTTCGCGGCAATGCGGACCGCGCCTTTCGGTCTTCTTCACGCGCCTTGCCCCCTTCACCCCGGAAGAGCTTTCTGCGCTCGATTACTACATCACGACGATTCCCCGCCCGCCCAACCGGTATCGCGCGATGAACGCCCCGCTCACGCCGGCGCAGCGGCGCGGCAAGGAAATCTTTTACCGCACCACGACGAACGACGGCCGCGAAATCCCGGTGGAGAACCGGTGCAGCACCTGCCACCCACCGCCGTATTACACGGACCGCCAGCGGCACGACGTCGGCACGCGCCACCCGCTCGACCGCCAAGGGAAGTTCGACGTGCCTCACCTCAACAACATTTACGATTCCGCGCCGTACCTGCACGATGGCTCGGCCGCCACCCTGGAAGAGATCTGGACCATTCACAACCCGGACGACCGGCACGGCGTAACCAACGACATGACGAAAGATCAGCTTAACGATTTGATCGAATACCTCAAGACGCTCTGACTTGGAGGGCTGGATGAGACTCGCATCCGTATTCGCACTCGCCGCTGGGCTAGGCTGCATTCTGCCTTGGGGATCGGGCGGGCAGGCCCAGACCGCGGCGCCGGCGGCAGCGGCTCAGAAGCTGCCGTACATCTATACGCACTGGAGGCAGTTCACCACGAAAGACGGGCTCCCCAACGACCACATCTTCGCCGTCAAGGCCGATGGCCCGCGCGTGTGGATCGGAACGGAAGGTGGCCTGGCAATGCTCGATAAGCGCACGGGCAAAATCAGGAGCTGGACTGAAAAAGACGGCCTGCCCTGGCGCGTGATAACGGGCATCGATGTGGACAAGAAAACCGGCGACGTCTGGCTGGCCCTGTTCGGAGCCGGCCTGGCCCGCTTCAGTGGAGGCCGCTTCGACCACTGGCACCAGATGAACAGCGGGCTGGTGAACGACGTGGTGTACGCCGTCGCCGTCGAAAACGATAACGTCTGGGCCGCCACCACCGCCGGCGCCAGCCGCTACAACACCGTCACCAAGGAATGGACCGTCTTCACCGAAAAGAACGCCCCGATGGAGGAGATCTGGAACTACGGCGTTCACTACGGCGACGGGAAAGTCCATTTGGCCGTCTGGGGCAGCGGCATTCTCGAGTACGACGTCGCCACCGGCCGCTGGAAAGATTACCTGGACCCCGACGGCGAGATGGAAATCGATCTCTACCGCGACGACGGCATCATCCACGTGATCACCACCGGCGCCGGCTATGTGGACAAGGTGCTCTGGGTTTCTTCCTACTTCGGCGCGTCCCGCTACGACGGCCGCCACTGGCGGGGATTCTACAACCAGGATTCCGGCCTGCCGAGCGACTTCATTAACAACATCGCCGTCCGCAGCGGCAACGAGGCATGGTTCTGCACCGACAAGGGCCTGGGCGCCGCCGTGGACGTAGCCACGAATACCTGGGTAGCCTACACGCGCGATCCGAAACGCAACACTGGGTATGCCGTGGTTACGCGCGACAAGCAGGTGATCGAAACCGTGGAAACCGGCCTCAACATCCCGCACAACTACACGATCTCGGCCGATATCAACGGCAACGACGTGTGGATCGGCACCGCCAAAGGACTCGCCTGGGGGATTGGCAAGGATTACTATCCCGGCCTGCGCGAGCGCGGCGTGATGACCGCGAGCGCCCGGTCCGCGTCGGGAGGCGCACGATGAAACGAATCTGCCTCGCCCTGATTGCTCCGTTGCTTTTTGCCCAGCGGCCCGGCGATCCGCCCGAACTCAGGGCGCTCATCGATCCCGACACCGCCGAGGTGCTGCGCCGCATCGATGCCGTTGGGCCGTACGAAGTCCCCGACCTGCGCTTGAAACAGGATACGAACTACGCCAAAACGCCCATCGATATTGAGCCGTACAGCGGCGCGAAGCCCTACAAGGAGCATTTCCTGGTCCAGATGGAATACACCGGGCCGCGGCGCGCCGAGCCGGAACCGGGACCGGATTTGAAATCGGTAAAGATCGGGTTCATCGGACCGATCATGGCCACGGTTTCGGTAGCCACCGGCGGAGCGAGCCACGAGGAGGCGCTCGGCATCAAGATGCTTCAAGGAGCGCAGTTGGCAATCGAGCAGGCGAACGCGCGCGGCGGCTATCTCCGGCGCAAGATTCCGTTTGAACTCGTGGTCTCCAACGATAACGGCCTGTGGGGCGCCTCGGGCAACGAAATCATCAACATGGCCTACAAAGACCGGGTCTGGGGCATTCTCGGCACCATCGACGGCGCAAACTCGCATATTGCCATCCGCGTCGCGCTCAAGGCCGAGATTGTCATGGTAAACAGCGGAGACACCGACCCCACCTTCATCGAAACCAACATTCCCTGGGTGATGCGCGTGATCAGCGACGACCGCCAGCAGAGCTACCTGCTGATGGACTACATCATCCGCAAGATGAACTACCGGCGCATCGGCATCATCCGCGCAAGCAACCGCTACGGCAGGTTCGGCGTCCGCGAGGTGCGCGACAGCGCGCGCCGGCTGCAACGTCCGATCATTCTCGAAATGGCCTACCGCGTGGGCGCGGAGGACTTTTCGCTCCAACTGGAGCGCCTCAAGGCCGCCAATCTCGATTGCATCATTCACTGGGGCGACGCCAAAGAGAGCGCGCTCATTCTCAACCAGATGCGCAAGATGGGGATGAACCAGCCATACTTTGCCAGCGATCGCACGGTCTCGGACGAGTTCCTGGCGATTGCGGGCAAGAACGCCGAGGGCGTGATCTGCGCATACCCGTGGAATCCCGACCGCAAGGACCCCAAGCTCGACGAGTTTCGGAAGGCGTTCCGGGCACGTTTCAACCAGGAGCCCGAGACGTACGCGGCCCACGGCTACGACGGCATGAACCTGCTGATCTGGGCCATTCAGGTGGCCGGCTTGAATCGCGCCAAGATTCGCGACGTGCTCGCCTATCGCAGCCAGCCCTGGCCCGGCGTCACCGGCGATATCCCGTTCAGCGCCACGCTCGACGACCTCGGCGAGGTGTTCATTTGCAGGCGCGAAAACGGCGCCTGGAAATACTACTCCCGCGAGGATCTCGGGATTCCACGTGGCTACATTCCCGCGCGCGACCGCGTGAGCCGCGCCACGGGCGCCATCGAGCCTATGAAGTAAATGCGCTTCTTACTCGCCCTGGGACTCGCGCTTGCACTCAGCGCGCCCGTCCTCTGCCAGAAGCCGTACTTCGATCCCAACCACCGCCCGAGGGACTTTGAGGGCCCGGGCCTTGACGATCCCGAACCGGCGGACGTGCGTGAAGTCCTGATCGGCTACTTCGGGCCGGACGATCCCGCGCACCCGCTCGGCGGCATGCTCTGGCGCGGCGCCGCCCTGGCCATCGAAGAGGCGAATGCGCGCGGCGGCTACCGCGGCCTCGCCTTCCGGCTCGCGCCCGTCTGGGATGAGAACCCCTGGAGCGGCGGCGCGGGGAAACTGGCGCGTCTCGTTTACACCGAAAGGGTCTGGGCCATCATCGGCGGCATCGACGGCGATACCACCCATCTGGCCGAACAGATTGTCGCCAAGGCTCTGCTGCCCCTCGTCAATCCGGCCGGCACCGATCGCGGCATACACGGCGCGAACGTGCCCTGGGTCTTCTCCTGCCTGCCGCCCGATCAGCAGCTCGCTCCGCCTCTGGCGCGGGCTCTCGGGCAACACGCACCTTTTGCCATCCTATCGGCCACCGATCACGATTCCCGAGCCTTCGTCACGGAGCTGAAAATCGCGCTCGGCCGGGAACGCGCCTCCCCTGTCCTGCACGTGGAATTCGAACCGGGCGCGCGGCAGCCGGGCGAACTCGCGGACCGGCTCACGGCTTCGAATGCGAGGGCCGCCGTCGTGCTCGCCGGGCCGCGGGACAGCGAGCGCGTGATCGAGGCCATCCGGGCGCGCGGCTTTACGGGCGATATCTTCGGAGGGCCGAAACTCGCAGCCGCGCAGCTTCGCAACGTGCCGTTCCCCCGAGCCGGCGAAATTCGAGCGGAATTCCGCGCCCGCTTCCTCAAGCGCTACGGCGTGGCGCCGGACCTGTACGCGGCTTCCAGCTACGACGCAGCCGCACTGCTCACTGCCGCCATCCGCCGGGCCGGGCTGAACCGCTCGCGGATCCGTGACGCCATCCAGGCGCTCTCGCCGTACGAGGGCGCATCGGGGCGCATCGAGTGGGACCCGCTCGGCCGCAATCTGCGCCCGGTGGAGCTTACCTTTCGGCCGTAGGCGCTCAGTTTTGCGGCGGGGTCTGAAGGGTGGAAGCCTGTTGGACGCCGGCCGCCACTTCGGGCAGAATGCCCAGTTGAATGTAGATGGGGCGAATTTCGCGGCGGATCGCGGGCAGCTTGCGCGCCAGCCAGCCGCCTCCCGCCAGACACACCAGCCCGCAGACGACCACTGTCCACGGAGCGCCGATCCGGTCCGACAGCGCCCCCGCCAGCAGGCTGCCAAACGGCGCCGCGCCCATGAACGCCATCGTATAGAACGACATTACGCGCCCGCGCTTCTCTTCATCGACGATTGTTTGAAGAATAGTGTTCGTGCCGGCCATCTGCTGGATCATGCCGTAGCCGGAAACGGCCAGAACGAATAGCGAGAGCCACAAGTTGCTTGATAGCCCGAAGACGATCAGCGATCCGCCGAACGTCAGTATCGCGAACACGATCTGCTTTCCGAGTCCCAAAACGCTCCGCCGCATGGCCAGCAGGATCCCGCCTCCCAACGCGCCCATGCCCGTGGCGGCCATCAAGAACCCCAGCGTGTTCGGCCCTCCGCCGAGCACGTTGGCGGCGAAGACCGGCATCAGCACCGTGTACGGCATCCCGAAGAGGCTGATCACTGCCACCATCACCAGCAGCGAACGAATTGCCAGCGACCCGCTGACGTACCGCCAGCCCTCGCGGATTTCAACCAGCAGATCGCGCTGCGAACGCGGCGGCGCAGCCTGAATCTTCATCGCCAGCAGCGATCCGATGACGGCGACGTAGCTCAAACCGTCCAGCAGAAAACAGACGCCCTCGCCCACCGCCGCGATCACCATGCCCGCGATGGCGGGCCCGGCCAGCCGCGCCCCGTTGAACATCGAGGAGTTGAGCGCGATGGCGTTGCCGAGGTCCTCCCGGTTTTCGACCATTTGGACGACGAACGCCTGGCGCGCCGGCATATCGACGCTGTTGATCACCCCCTGCACCACCGACAGCAAGATGATCTGCGCGGGGGTAATGACGCCGGCCAGCGTAAGCCCGGCCATGGCCAGCGATTGCAGCATCAGGAAAACCTGGGTGACGACCAGCGTGCGGTGGCGGTCCCAGCGGTCGACCAACACGCCGGCCACCGGCCCGAGGAGGAACGTGGGGATCTGCCCGGCAAACCCGACCACTCCCAGCAGAATCGACGAGCCGGTGAGGCGGTAGACGAGCCAGCTCGTCGCGACCCGCATCATCCAGACGCCTATGAGAGAGACGCTCTGCCCTATGAAGAAGAGCCGGTAGTTTCGTGCCCGCAGGGCTCGGAAAGCAAATGCCCAATTCCCCACTGTTCCATTGTCGCCGAAGCTCGGGTCTGCTACTCCCGAACCGGCCTGGCCATGGAACTGGCCGGAGGTGGGTACGAATAGCCGCCGGCGCCGCGCGCCGTAGCAAGCCGGATTACCGGTGCAGGTCCGACAGCCGCACCGGCTGCCCGGCCGAGTTCCGGATCCAGAGATTGAAACCGGCCCAGACAAACGTCTGGTTGAAGTAATTGGTCAGCCGGACGACGAGCTCGTTCTCGCCGGCGCGAACCGGAAGCGTAATCTTGTGCGTGCAGAAACCGGCGCACTGGCTGGGTTCCTGGTAGACGATTTTTCCGTTCAGCTCGATTTCGATCGGGTCATCGTGGCTGAGCACCGCCTCGAGCTGCTCGGCCTTCTTCGCGATAAAGCGTTTGCGCGCCAGGTAGGCGTGCCCGTTACCTCCCAGATACATTTCGCCGTTGGTTTCCGCGCCATGGCGGCTGATATAGGTGAGGTTCAGTCCCGGGCCGTTGCTCGTCTCCCACAGCCAGCCTGCGGGAAATCTCTCTTTGATGTTTCCCGCTTCGAAGGTTTTTCCGGCATCCAGATCGGCTACCGACGGGAGGTTAACGTAGAGCCCGCGTTTTTGTTTGGTAGCCTCCAGCGGAACGGGCACGAAGCCGAACGTCTCCCACAATTCCGTTATGGAGGGGTCGCCCGCGGGCACGGTCAGGTCCTCCGGCGAATCCTGGTACCAGAACGCCACGCTCTCGGGCTGGAGGTTGGCGAATGTCGCCCATTCCATGTGGAAGGAATGCTGGAACGGATAGGGGTTTTCGAAATGGTGGCGGTATCGCCCGCGATCGTTCGTGATCGCCTGGGCGTACGGCTGGTGCTGCCCGGCCCCGAAGAAGGCGAAAGTGAAGTAATCCTCGCCATTAATGCCGTGCAGAAACGCGGGCCTTTCCGACTCGCCATCGACAATCGCAAAATCCCCGCCGCCGTGGTCATGACCCGTCTTGAACAGCGACATGCCGAGCCAGTGGCCGCGGCCTCGCGTGTAGAGCACCTGGTGCGGGCTGTGTCCGTTGGTGGAAGCCGTCCGGTTGTACCAGGCGTGTAAATAACCCCAGTCCGGCCGGAACTCCGTGACGCGCTCGATGTCCAGAGAGAGAACGGCTTCGACCGGGGTGGAGCCTTCGTTCTCCAGGTAAAATTCAAACTTCTCGCGGAACGGCATCGGAAGGTAGTTCACGGCGCGGTTTTCATCGATGCGCTCGAAGCTCGCGCCCTGGAACTCGCCGAAATAACGCGCCGTAGGTGCGTTGATGGCGTATCCGGACGCGCCGTCGTAGCGCACGAGCATCCGCAGCGGATGCGAGATCGGCGCGTTGAGATCCAGCCTGCGCACAATCGCGGGACCCGTCGCTGTGCCTATCAGCACGCGTTCCCCCGGAGCGATCCGGCGCCGGTCAAATCGGATGGTTTCGGTTCGAATAGGCGGGCGGGGCGCGGGCGGCTGCCATCCCTCGTAGTACAGCTCGACGCGGCCTTCCCTTTGCCGCGATCGCAGGCGCACGCCTTTCAAACTGTCGTCCTCGGTCCGGTAATCGATCTGGGTGAAGAAAATATCCACGCTGTCGGTCAGTTGCACCACATCGATGCGTATGCTTTTCTCGAAGGGAATCGGCAGGTACAGGTTGTGGTCGCGTTTGGCCGGGTCGCGCGGAACGGGAGAGGCGATGGCCGGCGAGCTCTTCACGTGGTCGGCGGCCGCGACGAGCTCGTCGAACCTTCCGCGGATGCTCGGCTCAGTTTCCCCGTCGACGAAGAACTGCCATTCGAAGTAGGGGCCGTCCTTCATCCAGGTGCTCCAGATGTGCCGTACGGAGCCCGTGCCTTTGATATCGAGCAGCGTCGCGCGGAAGCCCCTGCCCGTCCACCAGCCGGCGTGCCGCTTGGTGCTTTCCACATAGCTGTTCTTGCCGGCGCGGTAGTTTCTTAGAACATGGACGTCGCGAACCACTTCTTCAAACGGCCTGGCTGCACGCCCCTGGTCCGGCGCCGCAAGGGCCAAAATCACGATCGAAAGAACTGGCGCGAGATTCTTCACCCTTTTTCCTCCAGCTCAACAGCAACAAGCTATCCTACGGAGCAAGCGGGCCGCAACTCAGGCCTGTCGTGGCTGATTGTTCGTGGGTTCAGCGAAGTGGGAAGCGGGCGGATCCACTTCCGCCGGGGCCCGCCCGCCCTAGGCAATAGACGAGGAGATACTACAAGTGTCTGGAGCTTGGAGGAGTCCGGCCTCCGCTTCAAATTACCCGCAAGCGGAACGGCGTCCCCGATTCCAAAAGCCGCAGGTTCAGCAGCCGCACTCGTTCCCGGATCCGCTCCAGATTCACCGGAGTGGCCGGAAGGTCTTCAAGCCTCAGGATGATTCCGCGCGGCGGAAATTCAACTGGCGGGATCTTCCCCGCTCCGTTTCCATTGCTGTTGACCATGCTTCCCTCCCCCCGGGAAACGCCGGGTGTCCTTTGCTACCAGTTGCACCTGTTCGGGCAACGCCAGAAACCCGGTGGAAAAGACCCGTCAGCGGCGGGTTGAGGAGACCATGTCGCCTCGCAGGTTTCGCACTGGAGCACGCGGCCGTACTTGTTCAGCAGCCTCACGCCGAGCCTCGCCATCTGCGCGCCAAGCACGCGGCGCTCATCGTTGCGGGTAACCGAAGTGGTCGCCGGCATTCTTCTTACCTCCTCACGTGTCGCTCTACCTGTCATGGAGCACGTGCCGCGCCAACGATAGCAATGGAAAAACAGGGGTTTCAGCCTTTCCAGCCCGCTATTGCTGCCCAAAAACGCGCATTGCTGGCCCTTTTCAGGCAGTATCGGCGCTCTTCCAAGCCGCTGGAGCGCCTCGACCCCGGCGGTGCGGTACGCCGGGCCGTTCTGGCCGTCTTCGTGCAATGATCCCGCCTATGCAACTGCCTGGGCCGGTACTGCTGATCTGCTTGCTGGCGGGACTGGTGCTTGCCGCAGCGCTGGCAAGGTTCCGGATTGCCAGGCGCAGGGACAAGGCGAAAGCCGGCACGGATGAAGCGGGCAATCCGCCGCCGCTGCCGGAGGGTTGGTTGCAGCGGGAACTGTCGCTCGCCGCCGAGCACGTCAATAGCATCCGGTTACTGCTGGAGATAGCCCGCCAGCACCACCAGCCTGTTCCGAACGCGGCGATCACGAATCTGGAAATGGTGGGAAAGCAACTCGGCGAAATTCTGCGGCGGCTCGGCGCAGCCGGAGAAGTCACCGCGCCTGAGCATCGTCCGCAGGCAGCATCTCCTCCTCGCCCTCGACAGCCTTACGCCGGATGCCGTGCTTCTCCATCCGATAAATGAGAGCTTTGCGGCTGATGTCCAGGTACCGGGCGGCATGGGTCTGGTTGCCGTGGAACTTCTCGAGCGCCCGCACGATCAGCTCCTTCTCCACTGCTTCGAGGCTGATTCCCTGGGGCGGCAGTTCCAGTTGCAGCATATCCACCGCCGGCCGCTCCCGGCGCAGGAAATCCGGCAGGTCGGCCAGGGTAATCTCGTCGCCGCGCGCCAGAACCACGATCCGCTCGATGACGTTTTCAAGCTCCCGCACGTTTCCCGGCCACCGGTAGTCCTGGAACCGCGGCAGCAGGCTTGCCGGAAGGACCAGGTTGGGGCGGCCCTGAGCTTCCTTCGCCTTTACGAAAAAGTGCTGCACCAGTTCCGGGATGTCTTCGGCGCGGTCCCGCAGCGGCGGCAGTTCCAGCGGGATGACCGAGAGGCGATAGTACAAATCTTCGCGAAATGTTCCATCCTCGATCATCGCCCTCAGATTCCGGTTCGTAGCGGCAATGAACCGCACATCGACCCGGAGCGGTGACGTCGCCCCCACCTTCTCCAGTTCGCCGTGCTGGAGAAGCCGCAGCAGCTTCACCTGGAGTTCTCCGGGCATCTCACCGATTTCGTCCAGAAACAGCGTCCCGCGGTCCGCGAGTTCGACTTTTCCGACTTTGTGCGTGATGGCGCCCGTGAACGACCCCTTCACGTGCCCGAACAGCTCAGATTCCAGCAGATCGCGCGGGATCGTGCCGCAGTTGATGGTGACAAAGGGCTTGTCGCGGCGCGGGCTGTTGTAATGGATGGCCCGGGCCAGGAGCTCCTTCCCGGTCCCCGTCTCACCGTGGATCAGGATGGTGGAATTGCTCTGCGCGGCGCGCGCGGCTGTGTCGAGCACCGTCAGCAGGACTTCCGAGTGGCCAATGATGTTTTCAAAGCCGTACTTGCGGTCCAGGCTCGCCCGCAGCGTGCGCACTTCCTTCACCAGCCGGAAGTGCTCGAGCGCGCGGCTCACCGCCAGCGCCAGTTCGTCATAGTCGATGGGTTTGGTCAGATAATCGTACGCCCCCGCGCGCATCGCCTGCACGGCGTTCTGGATCGTCCCGAACGCGGTGATGATCAACACCGGAATTTCGGGGTAATCCCGGCGGATCTGCTCCAGCAGGTCCATCCCGGAGACGCCGGGCATCTTCAAGTCGGTGAGCACCAGCGCAGGCGGCTCCTTCTCGATAGCCCCAATGGCTTCCTCCGCACTGCCCGCCGTCACGGCGGTGTAGCCCATCTGCTCAAGCTGCGTCTGGAGGACCCAGCGCAGATTCTCATCATCGTCTACGACCAGAATGCGAGGAGGATTCATCTGCTTTTCTTTTCTTTGGCCGGGAGAACCACCGCAAAGGTCATGCCCTGGCCGTCATTGGGGCGCGCCACAAGCGACCCGCCCATCTGCCGCACGATCTGATGGGCGACCGGCAATCCCAGCCCTGTGCCGTGTTCCTTGGTGGTGAAAAAGGGGTCGAACAGCCGGTCTATGTGCCCCGGCGCCACCCCATGCCCGCGGTCGATGACCCCGATCGAAATCTTGCCATCTCCGGTCTCGGCCGAAAGCGTCACCGTTTCCCCTTCCGGGCTCGCTTCGATGGCGTTAATCATCAGATTTAAAAGTACTTGTTCCAGTTGCTCCGGGTCGCATTCGACCGGTTCGAGGTTCGGGTCGATCTTTTTCTCGAACCGCACCGTTTTGCCGCGAACGCCATGTGCGGCCAGCCCGAGCACATTATCCAAAACGGGCTCCAGCTCTACCGTTTGCAGGCGAGGGGGCCGCGGACGGGCAAAATTTAAGAAGTTCGTCAGCAGGCCGTTGAGCCGTTGGCTCTCGCTCATGATGATGTCCAGGCACTTGGCGTCCTTCGGGCTGAGGTCCCGGCTCCGGCTGAGTATGGCTGCTGCCCCCGAAATGCTCGCCAGCGGGTTCCTGATCTCGTGAGCCAGGCCTGCCGAAAGCTGCCCGATCGCGGACAGGCGCTCGGCGCGCTTCATGCCCTCGAAGTTCGCCTGGACTTTCTCGTAAACGCTGCTGAGTTGCTCCGCGATCTGCTGGTGATGGCGCCTGAGCCGCCGTTCGCGTGCGGTCAGGGAATCAACGAGCCAGGCGAGAAACGCCAGCGCCAGCAATTCCGCCGCCGTCCCCGCGCCGCCGTGAGCCCGCGGGAGCAGGAACAGGCCGATCCCGCACACGGCGGCGGCGCTCAGCCCTGCAAGCCGGCCTTCGAGCAGCGCGGCAAGAACCACGGGGATGCTGTAGAGGAGCGCCAGCGATCCCCCCGCGAGCCAGTCGGCCAGCCCGGCAAAAGCCACTGCCGCGGCTATGGCAATCCACCGGAGCGCCGGTTCCCAACTGTCTCGATTCAACAGTTTTCGCGTGATCGAGGCCTCTTTTGCCCTCTACCCTCAGCGTACATCCAAGGAGGGACTGACGTTCAAGTGCGCTTCGTGTCGCTCGGCAATACCTTCCAGAGCCAGAAAAATTCTTCTGTGAAGGTCGAGCAGAGGACCGCGAACGCTCTCCTGTGTGATTCCCGCCAACGACTCCGAACTCCGCAGCAGCACCTCGGTCTCCCGCTCGCCTCCCGTCACAACCACCGGGTGGGGAATCAGCAGCGCGGCGCCCCGGTTGAAAACTACCGCCTCCAGCAGCACCGCCGGATCGTCGACGTACAGGACGACACACGGCGCAACACCGGCTCCCAGTTCCTGCTTGATTCTTGCGGCGATGTTCAACTCCGCGGGCGTGCGCAGCCCATGCCGCGCGAGCGCGTTCCGCACCATCCGCAGCCCAACCTGGTGCGGCTCCGGAATCCTGAATGTCAGCATGACCAAACTACAGCCTCTCCCTGCGCGGTGCAAGAGAGTTACCAAGGCGAAAGGCGGAACCGGCCGCGCGCCGCCGCCCCTCCGGCTGCGAATTCCGCCTTCTTTTGACCTCTAGATAGAAGCCGCCCGACCGCCTCGCTGGACGCCAACGGCCATCACTGTGCGTTTTCAGGCAACTGCCCGGCTCAGACGCAGCCGGCGCTCCCCGGCGCTGTGTCATCAGGCTTGCGCGGAACTGGGGACTGATTCATGCGGCCGACCCGCGCCAGCCGCCCAACGGCTCAAGATTCAGCCCGGCTCGGCGCTGCCGGATGGTGAAGGAAATGATCGAGGGGCGCTGTCTTGTTCACGGGGTGCCGCGCGAAGCCGCCATTCGCGCGGCCCCGGCGGGCTTACCGTCAGGGTCGCTCACGACCCGCTCTCTTGCGTCATCCTGGGCCTGGCGAACCAAATGGACCGCCTCCGGCGAGGCGATTGGCGCAAATCCGAAGGTCCCCCCTCGTCCTCGGCTTGCGTCTGGTGGTAGGCTTCGAGCAATTCCTGCTCGTCGAAATCAAACGCCTGTGCGTACTGCCGGATGTAACTGGTATTGTAAATGCCGCCCGGCAGCATCTCGAACTCACCGCGCTCGATCGCTTGCAAGTAATTGATGTTGATGTTTGTGGAGCGCGCTATCTTTTCGAGTGTCACCCCGCGGCTTTCTCTCACGGCAGCCGCAACGGCGAACGTTCCGCGGCAATCCTTCATTTCGAATCTATGATAAGGCTGCGTCGCACCCCGGCCAAATCCCGCGAAACGGTGAACCAGCCGTCGAAAAGGCAGTACCCCCGCAACCCGCCATCTTTCCCAATCCGGACGCGGGGGGGGCGGTATACCCTCCACACGAGAAGTTGTCCGCCTCCTCGTGGGGGGCCGGGCCCCAACTCGCGCAGGCCGGCGGTCGAGGCCGGCGCCGCTTAGCGCCGGCCGGGCATCCGGTTCCCCGCGGACAGAAATTGGGTTTTTTGAGGGCTTGAAAGCTCCTTCGCTGCCGCGAGATCGTTGTTCACAAACATCCGCTGGCCGGTAACTTCGTTCAGGGCAAGGAACGTCGCCGTCCCCTCGGCGGCGCGGCAATCCCGAATCGTCACGCCCTGGCCTTTGCTCAGCGCAATCGCCGCCGTGTTCGCCGTCGTATGCGCCTGACGCCCGCGGAAACCCGAGATTTCCAGGTCGCGGAAGTTCTCCACCTGAATCGCGTGTGTGAAGTAAGGCGGCAGTTCGCCCTGCCACTCCACTTCCAGGTTGGCGATATCGAGCCCGTCCACGTACCGCGCGAACACGGCAGAAATGTCATGCTCGAAAAGGCCGATGCTCGGATCCCTGGTGGCTCTGAGATCAAAATTGCCGCCGACGGCCTTGTGCAGCGGGCCGCCGGTCATGACCAGCCTCACGTTCCTCAACCCCACCTTCCGGATCACGCTGTCTTCGACGCCGAAGATCACCACGCCGTGCTCGCACTGCGCGTCGATGTTGTCGAATTGGATGTTCCGGATCCGCCCGAGTTTCTCCATACCCGGGGCCAGGGCGGCGGAGATGTGGATCGGTTCGGCCTTGCCCCACCAGTGGCCGGTATGCAGCCGCGTGCGGATTTGAATGTTCGAGAACTGAACGTTCTCCACCGAGTGCGGCCCCCGCACGTTGACGCAAATGGCGCGGTTCCCGGTGATGGTGATGTTCGAGAAAACGCAGTTGCGGATGTTGCCGTCGGTATTGTGCGCGCCGTATCCCACGCGGATGGCCGAAGACTTCGCCTCGAGAACGCAGTCGCTCACGACCAGGCCATCGGCATCGAAGACCGCGATGCAGTCGTCGCCGGTCCGGATCACGCAACCGGTCATCCGCATGTTCCTGCAGCCGGAAATGTCGATGCCATCATCGTTCGGCACGCGGCGGTCGCTATCCAGGCTGTGTATGGTGATGCCGAAGACTCCGACATCGTCGCACTGGACAAAATGCAGATTCCAAGAGGGCGAATTCTGCAGAGTGACGTCGCGGAAGAGCACCTTGCGGCAGTTCGTCAGCCGGATCATGTTGCCGGGGCGCGACCGCGGCGGGTGGGGGCCTTCCGTATCGATCGCCGGATCGAGAAACGCTTCCTTCTGCCGGATGTACTTGGGATCGAAGTCGCGCGGGTGGTGCACCCTTGAAGAGTCGACAAACGCAGGCCCGTTTCCGTCGATGGCGCCGCGCCCGATGATCGAGATGTTTTCGGCGTCGTTGGCGGTGATAAGCCCGCTGCGCCTGGGACGTCCTCCTGGCTCGCTGGGGGGAAGCGTGTAATCCGCCACATCGGGGCTTCCCTTGATTACGGAACCCGCTTCCAGGTACAGCACAAGATTACTGACGAGGCGCAGGGCTCCCGTGATATAGACGCCAGGCGGCACGTACACGGTCCCGCCGCCCGCCGCGGCGCACGCGTCGATCGCGCGCTGAAGAACCTCGGTGTTCTTGGTCTTTGCGTCGGGAACGGCGCCCATTTCGAGGACGTTGAAAAACGTCTGGCCCCGGCTGCCCGCGGCCTGCGCAACGGGAGCCTGTGCAGCGTGCAAATGGGGCACTCCAACGGCAAGCGCCGAGGCTGTCGCGCCAATGATGTGGCGCCGGGAAAAGCTTGTGGAGAATCGATCCGTCATAGCCTCCTCAAAGGTCTGGTCTTGACGTACCAGTATTCACCGGGCGCCGGCTTCCAGGCAACCGAGAGCTCTCCAGATGACCGGCGCAGTGGTGTCGTCTCCACGATCCAGAGCTAAGCAGCGCGTCGGGGGAGAACTTCCCTGTCGATCTGCGGTGGGATTGTCCGCTCCGCGATCTCCAGGTCGTAGGCGTTCTGGAGATTCAACCAGTACTGCGGCGAGGTTCGTTCATGCTGACCCGAGCAACTCGCCCGGATGGATCGGCGGCAATCTCTTACGCCTTGCCATGCAGGGTCCTCCATTCAGTGATAATCCACGATCTCGACGTCGTAAGCGTTCCCTTCGCGCCAGGAAAAGCAGATCCTCCAACGGTCATTGATCCGAATACTGTACTGCCCGGCGCGATCGCCCTTCAGCGCCTCCAGCCGGTTGCCGCGGATGGCGCCCAGATCAGCCAGACTTGTCGCGGCGTGCAGCCACCGCAACCTTTTCCTGGCCTGCTCCTCGATACCCAAAATTTCCGGCTGCCGAATCCTTCGTGAATCATCTCGGTTTCCGGCATCGAAACGAGCGATTCTTTACGTACAAGGTAGTACGTAGCGCGTAAAAGACGTCAAGGCGCCCAAGCCATAGGTCGCGTGCGAGCCGACTCGTTCTCACAAACGCCATCGGCGACAGCCGGCTCGACATGGAGTCTCGCGTCGACGGGATCAGGCTGAGGATCGCAGCCAGCGGCAAGCAGAGATGACGAAATCAGACGACCTTGTTCGGCCAGCCCGTCGGCAAAGTCGTGGCGCTTGGTTTTAGAAGCGCGAGTCGCAGTCGAATCCCGAAACCAAAGACTAAAGCACAGCAATTGAGGGTTGACGGGAGTCTGGTTGATGGAGTCTGAAGGATGCCCGGTTGCGACCGCAACGCGTTGGAGGTTGGTTGCGGGGGGTGGATTTGAACCACCGACCTTTGGGTTATGAGCCCAACGAGCTACCAGACTGCTCCACCCCGCAATCTCATGCTAGCGCAAGGCAGCACGCAGGGTCAACCTCCCACACAGAGTTTCTTGCCTCTTTATTTGCGTCAGACGGGGGGAGCGCCCCGGCGCCAGCTCAGCCCAGATTCTGCCCCTGATCGAGCGGATACACGTGCCCGCTCGACATCGTCGTGAGCGCCAGGTACAGCACCAGGAGTGCGAACTGCTCCACCGCTTCCTCATCGCTCACCGGGTACTTCACCGCCGAGCGCTCGCGGATTCGCTCCCACCTGGCACGCGGGAAGTCCTCGGGCGGCAGAATCGGCCCGGGCGCGAGCGCGTTTACGAAGATGCCGCGCTCGCCGTAATCCAGCGCCATCGCCTTGGTCATTCCGGCGATTGCGGCCTTCGTTGCGATGTAGGGAACGTTGCACTTCTGGGGTCTGGAAATCGAGGTCACGTCGGCCACGTTGATGATATGGCCGCCGGGGGGCATCATCGGCGCGATGAGCTGCGTGGGCCAGAAGGTGCCCAGGATGTGCGCATCGATGTTCTCCTTCCACTCCCGCTCCCCGGCAGCATCGATTCCCACCGGCTCGTACACCGAGGCCATGTTCACCAGAATGTCGATCCGGGGAAACACTTCCCGCACCTGCTCCACCGCCTCAGCGACGCTGGAGCGGTCGGAAACGTCTGCTTGTACGGTGAGTGCCCGGACTCCCAGCTTCTCGGCCATCGAGGCGGTCTCCATTGCTTCGGCGGCCGAGCGCCGGTAGCTCAGCACGAGGTTAACGCCCTGCTCGGCCAGCGTATACGCCACGGTGCGGCCGATGCGCTTGCCGCCCGTGATCCAGGCCGTCTGGCCCCTCAGCCTTTCGAGATGCTTCTGGACGAGGCTCAAAGCAGTTTCCGCAGCGCCTCGTGCAGGCTGTCCATGTCGGTTTCGCCTATGAAGGATTTCACCTTGCGGCCCTGCCGGTCGTAGAGGAACAAAGCCGGCAAGGCCCCGCTCCACTTCGGGTCGATCGAATTGATGAACGTGTCGTCGTTGCGAGGCCGCTTGATGTAAGCGGGCAGCGGCGCGCCCTGTTTTTTCAGGAACTCGAGCGCGCCGGCTTCCTGTTCCGGCTCGTCGCAGGAGATGTTGACGAGCTTCAGGCCGCGGCTGCGGTAACGTGCTTCCAGCTTCAGCAACAAGGGCATTTCCGCCCGGCACGGCTGGCACCACGTGGCCCAGAAGTTCACCAGCAACACACTGCCTGTGTGCGACTTTCTGACCTTCTCGAACCCGGCCTCGTCTAGAGGCGCCAGCATCGGTTGCTGAGCCGCGGCTGCGAAGGTGCAGGCGGCCACGATCAGCAACAGACGGCGTGTCACGACTCTTTTCTCACCCGCTTGATGGTGCATCCAAAGGCTTTTGTCTGGGCGACCTCAACCGGACGGCCCGCCAGAATCGCGTCCAGAGCGTTGCGAGCCCGCTGGACCTGCACGCGCCGGACCTCCTGGGAGTCGTCGATCGAGCCATGGTATCGAATCACGCCCGCGCTATCCAGCACGAAGACTTCCGGGGTTACGGTCGCTCCAAACATATCGGCCACCCGGTTGTTTTCGTCCTTATAGACCGCGAACGGGAACCCGTTCTGCCGGGCGTGGGCCGCCACCTCCGAGCCGGGTTCGCTTCGGTTCGAGTTGATGAACACGAACTTCACCCCTTTCGGAGAGTAATCGTTGTAGAGCGCCTTCATCCGCTCGTTGTACGCGTTCGATACCGGGCACTGCGTGGCGATGAATGTAATCACCGTCACGTCGCCCTTAAGCTTCGAGAACTGCACAGGATTCCCCTGGACGTCCTGGAGCGTAAAGTCGCTGACGGGCGACCCCAGTTGAAATTCCTGCGCCGGCAACAAGGCCGCACACACAACCGCGGCCAGCAACATGTGTTTCATAGCCCCTCCGTTTGCTGCAGGCGGGATTGCCGCCCCGCCGTTCTACTTCTTCTTGTTGAGTTTCAGGTTGATTACCGCTTTGCTGCGTGAATCGAATACGCTGAGCGTCTTGACATCGCTGACCGAGCCGTCATGCTCAGCTTTCAACTCGAAGTCCACGTTCGTACTCAGGCCGTGGAACGCGTAGCCCCCGTCTTCCTTCGTGATAAACGAGCGTATCTGCAACGTTTTCGTGTTCTTGAGGTGCACAACGGCCCCGGAGACGGGGTTGCCGGCCGCATCCGTGACCGTGCCCTGGACCGACCGGACGTTTGTGTCTTCCTTCTTGTCCCGCTGCCCCAGCGCCAGCGGCTGGATCGCCAGAACCGCCGCCGCCAAAGCCAGCACCACCAGAATTCTCTTCATTAGACTATCCGAACGGTTATTTAGACGCAGGGTCTAACTTGAAGAATACCTCAATCCGGTCCTCGCCGGATATAATGACCGGCTTCTCCTGCGTCTCGTACCCGGGCACCCTGACCCTCAACCTGTACTCGCCCGGCTCAGCCGGCAGCCGGAACACGAATTCCCCTCTCGGACTCGTAGAGGTCCGCATTTTCTTGAACTTTTTGGGGATTTGCGATCCGGGGGCCGCCTCCAGGGCCACCTCGACCCCCGGGAAAGACATCCCGTTTTCACGGAACACGGTCCCGCTCACCACCGCATAGGCTTCGGATTGCTTTTTGTCCTCTCCGGCAGCCTGCGACAGGAGCGTCCCGACCGCGATCGCCAGCAAGGCGCGCGAGGCGAGCTTACCAGTCCTCGTCCTCGTCATCCTCTTCGTCGCCAAAATCCAGCGTGTCGTCCTCTTCCTCTTCCTCGAGCGGCTCCAGCTCCAGGGGATCCGTACCCACAACCCGGAGATCGGCCCCGCACTCCTCGCACGTCATCGTGTCGCCTTCGTCCCACTCCTCCTCTTCGAGCTCGAGTTCCGCGTCACAGACCGGACAAGAAACCATGCTGATTCCTCCAAATAAAATGCCGTTCAATTTCTCTTATACAAGCTAGCGAAACACCCACGAACCGTTTCGCGCAACTTTTTTTCGCGCCCCTCCTGGGGGTCTCCGCAACCTGCCACTGCGGCAGGTCAATCGCCCCCGTGCACCGGTCCCCCTCCTTGACAGACTGTATCATCTCAAGCTACGAGACCGGTTGCGAGTCAAAGCGCGCAATGGTCAGACCAGAATTCCGACCATTGGACCTCATTAAAGCATGCCTGGGCTGCTCTCCGAAACACAGCGTCGCAACTTTTTGGCGTGCGGCCTTCGCTCAGGGATAGGTAATCCGCCCGCCTTCGACCCGCGCGAACAGCGTCAGCGAATGCGGCTGCGCCTGCCCGCGCCCGGTGATATGGACCACCTCCACGCCGCGCGCGGTCAGGGCGTCGGAGATCAGCGAGCGGTGGCAGCGCCAGGGGACCGCTTCCGCGCACATCAGCGCCACTGGTTCCCGTCCTGCAAGTTCCATCAGCTTGTCCAGCCCGGCGTCGAACTGCGGCGTCCCCATGTAGTCGGCGAAGCCGCGAAACGAGGCGTTGCGCCAGGCCGTGTTCGGCGAATCCTTGCGCGGGTGCCGCAGCCCTCCAAGTTCCGGCATGTGCGTGTAGGCGATCCCCTCGTGCCCCAGCGCCGCCGGTAGCGATTCGCGGTTGTACTGAGGATTGTGCCGCGACCGCGGGACCGTCCGGACATCCACCACGCGCCGCACCCCATGCTCCCGCAGCAGCTCCACGAACTCCGGCAGACTACGGGTCGAGTGCCCAATGGTGTAGATTTTCATAGGGCGGAATCGAGCCCCCTGCCTGATAACATACCCCTATGGCGTGGCTCAAATCCGGGGACGAAAAATCCACCAGATGGGTCAAGGAGCAGATCGAGATCCTCAACCGGAAGGGCTGGTACCACAGCATCCAGTTGCCCGACGGCCGGGTGATTGAGGGTGTGCAGAGCATCGATCATTTGAAGCAGCGCCTGGCACGCTTCCCCGTGCCCGAGGACCTCCGCGGCAAGCGAGTTCTGGACGTGGGCGCCTGGGACGGCTGGTTCAGCTTCGAGATGGAGCGGCGCGGGGCCGAGGTCGTGGCGGTGGATTGCATCGATGTCGAAAAGTTCCGCATCGCCCATGAGCTGCTGGGCTCGAAGGTGGACTACCGCATCTTGGACGTGGACGAGCTTTGCCCGGCCACGGTCGGGCGCTTCGACATCGTACTCTTCTTCGGGGTGCTTTACCATCTGCGGCACCCGCTGCTGGCGCTCGAACGGATCTGCCAGTTGACGCGTGAGATGGCGCTGGTGGAATCCTTCGTGATCGACGACGGTCTGGAGCCCGGCCCGTACATGATGGAGTTTTACGAAACCGACGAGCTGGGCGGCCAGACCGACAACTGGTACGGCCCCACCACTGCCTGCCTTCTGGCGCTGTGCCGATCGGCGGGCTTCGCGCGCGTGGAACTCGGAGAGGTGGTGAAGCAGCGGGCGCACGTCACCTGCTACCGTCACTGGGAACCCCCGCCCGCAAACCCGTCCTGCCCGCCGCCCGTGCTGAACGCCGCCGCAAACAATCGCGACTGGAGCAACCGCTTCCCGAAAAACAAAGACCTCTACGTCTGCTGCTTCTTCAACACGAAGGAGCAGGTCACGAAGGAGAGCCTGCGCATCGAGCTGGACGGCTACGGCGTGCCCGCGCTCACCGCGACGTCGCTCGGCGGCGACGGCTGGCAGGCGAATTTCTGGCTGCCTTCGGGCCTGGACCCCGGGCGGCACGAAGTCCGGGTGCGCACGGTCAACAGCCACTTCAGCAACCCGGTGGAGATTGAAGTGATCCCGGCAGTGAACTCGCCCTTGCCGTTCTAGGCGCCGGACTCCCAGTTTCACATCGCAAACTTCCGGCCCGGCCCCATCCCCACTCCGCATGCTACAGTGAAAACAGAATTCAGCACTGGGGCAACAGCGGCCCGACCGTGTCTGGGGCATGGCGGGGCGCAGATTCTCAAGCCATTGGGGGTCCGCCGTCAGCGCGGCGGGGTGGGATGCGAATGGCGAGTTCCGAACCGTACGTCAGCCCTCTGCACAAAATCGCTTTTCTGTGTTTGCTCTTCTACGTGTTCATCCTGCACAGCCGGGTGCTCGACCTCACGTTTCCCTATCTGCGTATCCCCAGCCTGACTCTCTACGCCTCGATGTTCGCCGCTTTTCTCGGCGGCGGGATTCTCCGGGCCTACACGCACCGCATCGGCGTCTGCCTGCTGCTGCTGACGGGTTGGATGTTCATGGCCGTCCCGTTCAGCGTCTGGATTGGCGGCAGCATTACCGCCGTCAAGCTGTGGATGAAAACATTTCTGCTCTATTTTGTACTGGCTGGCCTCGCTACCACCTGGGGGCAGTTCCGCCATCTTGTACACACGATTGCCTGGTCCATTCTCGTTCTGGCTCTGCTGGCGCTCTGGGTCGGCGAAATGCCGCAGGGCCGGCTGATGCTCAGCGTCGGCCGCTTCACGAACCCGAACGATCTCGCCCAGATTCTTCTCATGGCGCTGCCTTTCTGGTGGTACATTGCCGGCAACCCGAACCTGAAGCGCTCCTACCGGGTCCTCTCGTACCTGGCGATGGTGCCCATTCTGGTGGCCATGTCCAAAACCGGTTCCCGCGGCGCGCTGGTTGCCGCCGCCGTGGTTGCGCTGGTGCTGTTCTGGCGCTCCTCGATGGTTCACAAGTTCCAGCTCACGATTGGAGTGCTCGTGGTGGTGGCCGCCGCCGCGCTGCTGCTGCCGGACTACCTCGTCCGGAGATACGTGACTTTTTTCGACGCCGAGGAAAGCGAAACCTACTCGGAGTTCGACGAGAGGTTCGCAGGCAGCGCAGTCAGTTCCACCTGGAGCCGGTGGGCGCTGCTTCAGGACAGCATCATACTGACCCTGCACAACCCTCTGTTCGGAGTCGGCCCAGGCCAGTTCGACGTGGCCCAGGACATCTACTCGCGCGCCACGCGCGGCCGCAAGGGCTCCTGGCAGGTCACGCACAACAGCTTCACCGAAGTTTCGAGCCAGAACGGCATTCCGGCCCTGGTCTTCTATACCGCAGCCATCATCTTCGCCTTCCAGGCTGTTTCGCTTCCCAGGACGCCGCGGCGCAAGCTCACTCCGCGGCTGGCCGAAATCTCCGCCGCTTCGCTCTGCATGCGTCTGTCGCTTTGGGCGTACGTGGTTTCCTCGATGTTCGGAAGCTTTGCTTTCCAGACGCAATTCTTGACGCTGGGCGGGCTGGCGGTGGTGTTTTCGCGCACGGGCGCGCTTGAGTTCAAACGCGCAATCGCCACAAATCCGGTGTCGCCGCCCGCGCCACAGCCGCTCGCCGCGCCGCCTCCGCAGCGCCTTTCGCCGGTGTTCGCCAGGAGAGCGGCCGGCAGCAGTGCAGGAACCGCCTGAGCCATGTGCGGAATCGCCGGATGCGTCAGCGTCAACCCCGACCCGAGGTCCCCGGCGCTCGTGGAGCGAATGGCCGCGTTGCTACGGCATCGCGGGCCCGATGACCGCGGCTCCTACTCCGATACTTGGGCCACTCTGGCCCACCGCCGCCTCAGCATCATCGATCTGGCCGCCGGCCGCCAGCCCATGTCGAACGAAGACGGCAATCTCTGGATCGTCTACAACGGCGAAGTGTTCAACCACGCCGCGCTGCGTCCCGAACTGGAGCGCGCCGGCCACCGCTATCGCACACGCTGCGACACGGAAACCATCCTCCACGCCTACGAGCAGTACGGGCCCGGCTGCGTGGACCGCTTTCGCGGCATGTTCTCGTTCGCCATCTGGGACCGCGCCGCCCGGAGGCTGTTCTGCGCGCGCGACCGCCTCGGCATCAAGCCTTTCTACTACTTCTGGGACGGGCGGCTGTTCGCCTTCGCTTCCGAAATCAAAGCGCTGCTCGAGCATCCGGACATTCGCTGCGCTCTGGAAGAAGAGGCGCTGCCGGAGTATCTCGCCTTGGGGTATCTCAGCGGCGAGCGCACGATGTTCTCGGGAATCCGCAAGCTGATGCCGGGCCACACGCTCACGTTCGAACCGGCCGCCACGCGGCTCGAGATCCGACGCTATTGGGACCTGCCCGCGCAGGCAGGCGGGGAACCGGAGGACGAGGCGTTCTGGATCTCCGAATGCCGCCGGCGGCTGGAAGAGGCTGTGCGCACGCGGCTCATGAGCGACGTGCCGCTCGGCGTCTTCTTGAGCGGCGGCGTCGATTCAAGCGCAATCGCCGCGCTTGTGCGCCGCATGGTTCCCGGCCCGGTGGAGACATTTTCCGTCGGCTACGCGGAAGGAGAGTTCAGCGAGCTCGGCTATGCCCGGCAGGCGGCGCGCGCGATCGGTTCCGATCACCACGAGGTGGTCGTCGGCCTGGAGGATTTTTTCTCCGCGCTGCCGCGCCTGATCTGGCACGAGGACGAGCCGATCGCCTGGCCCTCCAGCGTTTCGCTGTACTTCGTCTCGCGGCTGGCCGCCTCGCGGGTCAAGGTGGTGCTCACCGGCGAGGGAAGCGACGAGCTGTTCGCAGGCTACGCGCGCTACCGTTTCTACCTGATGAACCGGAAGTGGATGTCGGGCTACCGGCTGCTGCCGCCGGCGCTGCGCGGCTGGATCCGCCGGCAGGCAGCCGCTTCCAGGCTGCTCTCCGCCGGGCTGCGGCGCAAGCTCGGCCACACATTCCTTGCGCGCGGCGACTCTCTCGAATCGCTTTACCTGGACAACTTTTACTGCGCCTTCTCGGGCGCCGATCAGGAGCGCCTGTTTTCGCTCCCGCCGGGCCCATCGCCCTACGCGCAGTACCTCGGCTACTGGAATGCGCGCCCGCGCGTTCCGGCCCTCGACCGCATGCTCTACGCGGACTCGAAGACTTACCTCGTCGAGCTGCTGATGAAGCAGGACCAGATGAGCATGGCGTGCTCGATTGAAAGCCGTGTACCGCTGCTGGATCACACTTTCGTCGAGTTCGCCGCGCGAGTCCCCGCAAGGCTCAAAATCCGCGGCCGCACGCAGAAATACATTTTCAAGCGCGCGGTGGAGGACTTGCTGCCGCGCGACATCGTGTACCGCAGAAAGATGGGTTTCCCGACGCCGCTGCGGGAGTGGCTGCTCCGCCCGGCGGCGGCGCCGCTGATCGACAGTTTGCGCGCCCCTGGCGGTCTGCTGGCGGAATACGTAAACCGAACCGAACTCGACGCGCTGCTCGCGCGGCATTCGCAGGGAATCGAAGACGCCACCGACCGCATCTGGCGCCTGCTCAATCTCCAGCTCTGGGGCGAAGTTTTTCTGACCGGCCGGCTCAAACCGTCGCAGGCCGCCGAAACAGCACGATGAAGATACTCTGGGTCAACACGAACTTTCTTCACCCGACCACCAAGGGCGGCCAGATACGGTCGCTCGAAATCCTGCGGCAGCTCCACCGCCGCCACGAGATCCATTACGTCGCCATTGCCGACCCCGCACACCCCGAGGCTTGTGAAGCGAGCAGGGAGTACTGCACCCGCTGCTACCCGTTCGAGCACCGCATCCCGCCGAAAAGCTCGCCGGCGTTCGCCGTTCAGCTCGCGCGCAACTGCTTTTCGGAAATGCCGCTTGCGGTGAGCCGGTTCTATTCGCCCGCGCTGGGCCGCTTTCTCGAAAACTTGATCCGCACCGGCCGCTTCGACCGCGCCGTAGTGGACCATCTGGCGCCGACCTCCTACTTTCCCGCGCTCGACCGCAGCCTGTTTTTCCAGCACAACGTGGAAACCATGATCTGGCGCCGCCGCGCCGCCTGCGCCCCGGACCCGCTGCGAAAGCTCTATTACGGGCTGCAGGCGCGCCGCATGTTTCGTTATGAGCGCCGCGTGTCGCGCGCCGCCGGGCACATCGCCGCCGTATCGGCCGTGGACGCGGCGCTGATGCGGAAGCTGTTCGGCGTCTCTCGCGTTTCCGAAATTCCCACGGGCGTGAACATCGAGTACTTCGCCGCGCCGCCGTCTGTTGAGCCGTTTGCCGATCTCGTGTTCGTCGGGTCAATGGACTGGCTGCCGAACATCGACGGCGTGAGCTATTTCGTGCAGGAAATTCTTCCGCTGATCCGGCGCAAGCGGCCCGGCTGCACCTTCGGCATCGTTGGGCGCACGCCCGCGCCAGGCATCACAGCGCTGGCGCGGCAGGACCGCAACATCTTTGTAACGGGCACGGTGCCGGACGTCCGCCCGTACCTGTGGGGTTCGTCGGTGTCCGTCGTGCCGCTGCGCATCGGCGGCGGCACGCGCTTGAAGATTTACGAATCGATGGCCGCGGGCGTTCCCGTGGTTTCGACCACCATCGGGGCCGAGGGGCTGCACGTAAATCCCCCGAACGACATACGGATCGCCGATTCCCCCGCGGCTTTTGCGGAGAGCTGTATGGAGCTGCTGGCCGATGCGGATGAGCGGGCGCGGCTGGCCTCCGCCGCACTGGAAATGGTTCGCGCGAAGTTTTCGTGGGAGCGCGTGGCAAGTTGTTTCGAGCGCGCGCTGGAGAGCGCCCCAGCGTTGGGCTGAGCGCGTTATGGCGCCCCGTGTTCTGTCCGGGCTGGCCGGCACGGCTTTTTTGGACTCTAACTTGTGCGCTTCGAGTGCACACATGTGTTTACAATCAGTGTTGTGCTGAGTGCCACGGTGTTTCTGCTGAGCGCCGCTTTTGCTGTTTACGTGGTGCTCGGCTATCCCGTTCTGCTGTACTTGCTGGCCCGGTTTCGCGCGCGGCCGGTCCGCAAGGAACCGCTGCTGAAGTCCGTCACCGTACTGCTGCCGGTACGCAACGGCGAGGCGTGGATTCGGCAGAAGCTCGAGTCCATTCTGGAGCTGGATTATCCGGCGGAATTACTCCAGATTATCGTCATTTCCGATGGCTCGACCGACGGCACGGAGGCGGCGGTGCGTGAATACGCGGCGCGGGGCGTCGAGCTGGTCGCGATCCCGCCAAGCGGAAAAGCGCTGGCGCTGAACGAAGGGATGCGGCGCGCCCGCGGCGAGATCCTGTTTTTCACCGACGTGCGGCAGAAGCTCGACCCGGCGGCGCTGCGCAACCTGGTGGCCTGCTTCGCCGATCCCACCGTGGGCGTCGCGACGGGCGAGCTGTTCATCCTGCGCGGCGAGACGCTGGAGGAAGCCAACGTCGGCCTCTACTGGCGCTACGAGAAGTGTATACGCAAGTGCCAGAGCCGCGTTGATTCCATTCTGGGCGCCACAGGCTGCATCTACGCGATGCGCGCTTCGCTCGCGGGACCCCTGCCCGCGGGCACGATTCTGGACGACGTCAACCTGCCGCTGCGCGCATTCTTCCAAGGCTACCGGATCGTGCTCGAGGAGGGTGCGCGCGCGTACGATTACCCCACCTCGCTCAAATCGGAATTCCGCCGCAAGGTGCGGACGCTCGCCGGCGTGTACCAAACCATAGGCGACTACCCGGCGCTGCTCGGCCCGCGCAACCGCATGTGGTTCCACTTTGTTTCCCACAAACTGGGCCGCCTGCTGCTGCCGTGGGCGCTGCTCGCAGCTTTTGTTTCCAGCTTCGGGCTTCCCGATATGTGGCGCGCGGCGGCGCTAAGCGCACAGGCGGCGGCGCTCGCGCTTGCGCTCCTGGACACCATCCTGCCCGATTCGTTCGCTCTGAAGCGGATCACGTCTCCTGTGCGCACCGCCATAGCGCTGATGGCCGCGGCGTTCCTGGCCGCGTTCTCCCTGCTGCTGCCGCGCGGGAGCCTCTGGCAGCCCACCCGGGTCAATGTTCGCGGAAAAACCTTTACTCAAGCGCAGCCAATGCCGACGCGGGAGGAATCGGGCCCCTGACTTCGCGCCCCTCAAACCGGAGCCGGGCGGAATCGGGCGCCAGCAGCCACGGTTCGCCCGCGTGGCGGCCGAAGCACAGGAAGGGGGCATCGCTCTCCCAACCTTCCCATTCCCACGGCCCACCGCCGTCCTGGAACAGGATGAGCAGCGTATCGGCGCCGCCGCGGTACCTGTAAACCACGGGCGCGCCCGGCAACCGTTCCAGCGCGGCATTCTCCCGCTCGCCCGGCGACAGCGCGACGGTGAACTCCGCCGGCAGCGGCACCCGCGCGCGATAGCGCAGCACGAAGACCGGAACGCTGGCGCCGTAGGCAGGCGACCACTCGCTTTCCAGGATCTCGGCCGTCCAGGCGGAATCTTCCGCCCAGGCGAACGTAAGCGCGGCGCCATCCGGCGCGGCGAACGTACGCGCGCGCGGCCATTCGCGCGACGGCGCGAACCCCGGTCCCAGTCGCCAGTGAATCGCCAGATCGTGCGCCGCGCGGCCGAGAGCCACGTCGCGGACGAGAAGCAGACCTGTTTTCCAGGAGATCACCCAGCGCCGGTGAATCACCGGATCGCTTAGCCGCGAGTAACCGTCGTGGCTGGCGGTGAAGACGTCGGCGAGCGGCGAGGTCAGCCAGCGCTCGAGGCGGGTGGCCGGCTTCGCGCCCCAGTTGAACGGTCCAGCCGGCTCGGCCTGGTCTAATCCATCGACTTCCAGCGTGTTGTGGGCTGCGGTGCCGCGGAAGCGGTTGCGCCCGCGCGGAAGCGAATAGCAGAAAGCGCCGGGATCGGTGAGCCAGTGCCGGCCCTGCGCGATCCATTGCAGGCTGAGGGCGTCGGCGTGTCCGTGGCCGCCGGAGCCGTAGCCGTGCGGGCCGGCGTCGACGATCACCGTGCGCAACAGCGGTTGCGATGCGGCAAGGCAGTACACGCCCGAAGCGGCGCACCGCGTTGAAGCCGGCGGGCGCAGCTCGGAGGGCAGCCGGTCAAATTCCTCCACGCCTTCCGGCCCGAGCAGCCAGATGGATTCATCGCGCAGCACGCCGCCAGCGGCGGCCTTGAAATCCGGGCGGTGAAAAACCACGGCGGCCGTGGCAAGCGGATCGAGCATGTGCTCAGTCCGATTGCGCCGCGGATCGAACCAGCGCCCGCCGTCGTCGTCGCCGAACCGCGGGGCGGCGCCCGCCTGGGACTGCGCCCGGAGCGCCTCGGCCATTCGCTCGATCACAGCGTCGAACTCCGACGGCGCCTCCTCGCAGTTGCGCGCGGCCAGCAGGCGCGCGTGCAGGAACATGTCGAGCGCGTAGACGTGATAGTAGGTCGATTGCTCGAAATGCGCGCCGTCGGGAAGTACCTGGCGCGCGGCCTCGTTCTGGACGATTCGCCAACCGAGCCTCCGCCATCGCGCGGCGGCGGCGAACTGCGGGTAGAGTGTGCCGGCGAAATAAAGCGCCACGGCTTCCCCGAGCAGGTGCGTGTTCGGCGCGAAGTAGTAGGAGAGGTACTTTGCGATGTAGCGCGCGTGCCCGGCGATCGCCGGTGCGAGGACGGCGCGGAACTTGTCCAAGCCGCGGCCCGCCAGCAAATGGTCAATCCAGATCCAGGAGAGGCAGCGGAAAGCGACCTCCAGGCTGCTCGCCCAGTTGATGCCGTAGGGGTACGGGTTGGCGGATTGCCAGGAGTGCCACTGCGCCTGAAGCTCCTCCAGATAGCGGGTTTCGCCCGCCAGCAGGAACGCTCTCGCGAGCGTGACCAAGTGCTGGTGCCGGTTCAATTCCCAGATGACCTTGTGGTCGCCTACGGTATCGAAATCGAGGAACGGGATGCGGAACCACAGTGTCCGCGGCGCGCGGCGGTTGTTGACCGGGTCGAAGTGCCAGTCGATTTCGCGGCCGAAATCGAGCCCCTCGTAGCCCAGCAAATCGAAGCGGCGCTCACAAATCCGTTCCGCATCGCGCACGATGCGCCCGGCGTCTTCGGGCAGCGTCGCGCGGATGCGCTCGATGAGCACGGGCACGTCATTGGAATCGAAGAAAAACCGCCCCGGCGGCTTCGGCGCACGCGTGACGGGCTGCTTCAGCGGGGAAAAGCCGAGCTTCGCGCAGGCCGCGTCCACGCGCTTGTTCATTTCCTGCGCGGTTCGGACCCACACTTCATGCGCGCTCATACGCGACACGCGCGCCAATACTTGGCGCACACCACGACGGGCAGGCATCTGCTCTCAGGCTACCAGAGTGGCTGTACAGTAGCGCTTTCGTTCGCTCTACATATGGAATTCGAGGATGTCCCGGTCCTCGACCACGTAGGTGCGCTCGACCATGATGCCGTCGCGGTTGCCGTCGGTTCGATACAGGCGGGCGAATTTCAGGTTCTGGGCGAAATCCTGGTGCACCATGCGGGCGGCGTCCAGCACGGTCTGCCCGCGCTGCAACACGTAGGGCGCGGTGAGATCGGCCTTTTTGCCCGGGGCCTTCGTGTAGACTCGGACAAGACCCAGGGCGTCAAAAACGGCGCGGGCGAAAAGGTCGAGGTTGTGGCCCTCTGCGGCCGAGATCCCGATGTAGCGATAGCGTTCCCCGTAGAGATCCTGAAGCGCGGCGAGGTTGGCCTCCGCGCCGGGAAGGTCGATCTTGTTGGCCGCGAGGAGCTGAGGCCGTGCGAGGCGGTGGCGCTCCAGGGTCTGTTCGATGAACTCGATCTGATCGAGCAGGGCGACGTCGTTCACGTCCATCAGCAGCACGCCGAGGTCGGCATTCCGAATCACTTGGGGTATCCAGGGCTCCATGAATTCGGCCGAGATGGGCGGCAGGTCCACCAGTTGGATCTGCACGTCTTCGAAAAGCATCATGCCCGGAGTGGGAAAACGCGTGGTGAAGGGATAGTCGGCCACCTCGGGTTCCGCGCGAGTCAGCGCCGCCACCAGTTGGGATTTGCCCGCGTTCGGCGGGCCGATCAGCACCACCTGCCCGGCGCCTTCCTTCTCGACAACGTAGAACGGCGCGGCGTGCGCGGGGCCTTTTTTCTGCGACTCCTTGCGCGCCTGCGAGAGCCGGCGGCGCAGGTCGGCTTGCATCTTCTCGGTGCCCTTGTGTTTGGGCAGCGTGGCGAGCATGCGCTCGAGCGCAGCGATCCTTTCGGCGTGGCTCTGGGCATTCTTATATTCGCGCTCTGCGGCCAGATACTCCGGCGTGAGATTCGCGGGCATAGCGCCTCGAAGATATTATGCCCTCTGTGCCGCCTGCCCATCCCGCGCCCGCCAAGGCCGCTCCAAGCTCCCTGATATAATTGAAAATACGCTGCGCGGCACTCTCGCGCACACTCGAGGAGAGCTCGTGTTTCGAAAAATCATCCTCCCCGTTTCAGTGGCGCTGCTTTTCGCCGCGTGCACTACCGCCCCGCCGGAACGCCGTTCCAGCGTAAAAGACGTCAAGGAACGGAAACCGGCGCCTGACTTCGCCCTCCAGGATGCCGACGGCAGGACCGTGCGGCTTTCCGATTACCGCGGGAAGGTTGTGCTGCTGAATTTCTGGGCCACGTGGTGCGCCCCGTGCACAGTCGAGATCCCCTGGTTCGTGGAGTTCGAGCGCAAACACAAGGACAAGGGATTCGCGGTGGTTGGCGTGTCGATGGACGAGGACGGCTGGCAGGTCGTCAAACCGTTCGCTTCCAGGTACGGCATTAACTACCGGATTCTGATGGGCACCGATTCCATCGCGCAGCTCTACGGCGGCGTGGAATCGCTGCCGACGACATTTGTGATCGACCGCGAAGGCAGAATCGCCGCGGTTCATGTCGGGCTGGTCAGCAAGCGAAGCTACGAGAAGGACATCAATGAGGTTTTGGGCGATTCCACGGAAACTGGCGACGATTTGTCTTCTGGCCGGACCGGCCTTACTGCTCGCGCAGGGTAACTTCCTTATGGTGGACCCGCCGCGAAAGATTGCGGCAAAGCGCGGCGAGACTGTCGAGGCACGGCTGGCGGTGCGGGTCCGCGACGGCTTCCACGTGAACAGCGACCAGCCGGCGGAGGATTATTTGATCCCGCTCCGGCTGAAATGGGAGGCGGGTCCGCTGGCGCCCGAGGCGATCGTGTTTCCGAAACCGGAGATGCGGAAGTACGAGTTCTCTCAGAAACCGCTCTCGGTGTTCACCGGCAACTTCGAGATTACGGCGCGGTTCAAGGTGGATCCGAAGGCCGCGCCGGGACCGGGCGTGCTGGTCGGCAAGCTGCACTACCAGGCGTGCTCGCACAACACCTGCTACCGGCCGGCAACGGTTGAGGTCCGGCTGCCCTACGAGATCCAGTAACCTCCCTTGCGCAGACTGATCATCCGCCCCGGAGCAATCGGGGATTGCATTCTCGCGCTTCCGGCAATAGAACACCTGCGGGCCGGCTTCACGGAAGTGTGGGTCTCCTCGCGCAATCTCCCTTTGATCCGGTTCGCGGACCGCGTGCGCGCGATCCCCTCGACCGGTCTTGACCTCGCCGGCATCCCCGGAGTGGAGCCGCCCGCGGCGCTGATGGAAACGCTGGCGGAATTCGATTCCATCGTCTCCTGGTACGGGACGAACCGCCCGGAGTTCCGCGCGGCGATGGCGGGGCTACCCTTCGAGTTTCTACCCGCCCTGCCCGAGGAAGGCGCGGGAGTACACGCGGCCGATTTCTACCTGCGGCAGGTGGGCGGAAAAGGACCCGCGATTCCCCGGATCGACTGCAAGCGCACGCCCGGGGACTACGTAGTCATCCAGCCGTTTTCCGGCAGCGCGCGAAAGAACTGGCCGCTAGAGCGGTTCCGCGCGCTGGCTCGCGAACTGAACGGTCCGGTGCAGTGGTGCGCTGGCCCGGAGGAGGAACTGGAGGGCGCGGTGCGCATCGACGATCTCTACGAGCTCGCCTGCTGGATCGCTGGCGCGCGGCTTTATATCGGCAACGATTCCGGCATCACGCACCTTGCGGCGGCGGCCGGCGCGCCCGTGGTAGCGCTGTTCGGCCCGACCGACCCGGCCATCTGGGCGCCGCGCGGCGAGCGCGTGCGGATTGTCGCGACCGCGCGTCCGGGCGAGCCGATCGAAAACCTCACCATCGAGCGCGTGCTCGCGGCTGTCCGGGAAGCTGAGGTATCGTTGGTTGGTGAATAATTCCGGGAACGTTCCTGCAAAGATGAGCCTCCGCCGGCAACTCGTCATTCTCGCGCTGTTCACGCTGCTGCTGCATATTCCCTTCTTGAAGCAGCCCGTTCAGGGCGACGAAGTCAATTACCTCGACATTGCGGCGAACGTTCTCAAACAACCGCTGACTCCGCTGAACTTCAACTACGTTTTTCAGGGAAGGATGGTTGACGCTTCCGGCCATCCGCATCCGCCTTTGAACGCGTACCTCGTCGCGGTGCCGTGGCTGCTGATAGGCCGCATTTCGCTACTTGGGTTTCACGCGTTCTATCTCCTGTTCGCTCTTGGCATCAGCTTCGCCGCCTATGCCCTGGCGTCGCGCTTCACTACGCAGCCGCTATGGGCCGCATTGCTGGTGGCGGCCTCGCCGCTGGTCCAGGTCAATACCAATACCCTGGCGAGTCCAGAAGCGCCGGGACTCGCGTTCCTGCTCGCTGGCGCGGCGGCTTTCTTCTTTCGGCGATTTGTGCTGTGTGGGATCGCTCTTGCCCTGGCGGCCCTCACCGCTTTGCAGGCGCTGGCCCTGCCGCCCATTCTGCTGCTGGCTTACGTGTGGAAGCGCGAGCGCCCACCGAAGGCCGCGTGGCTGGCGCTGGCGGCGCCGTACGTTGCACTCGCCGCCTGGCAGGGAATGCAATGGGCGTTAACCGGACGCCTGCCGGCGGCGCTGCTCCTGGGCCACATGAGCGATCCCGCGCTTAGCCGGGCCGCGCTGAAAGGCGCCAGCGCGTTGGCCTTGCTTCAGCACCTCGGCGCGCTGGTGATTTTCGTGCCGCTGGCGGTCCGCCGGCTGTGGGGCATAGTGCCCGGTCTTGCCGCCGCCGCGCTGGTCCACGATTACCCCTGGTGGGAGCGCGCGCTGCTGGCGGTGTTCATAGCGCTCGGCGGAAATGCGCTGGTTTGGTTATGGCAAAGCCGGAAGCGGGAACCGGTACTGGCGAGCTGGTGCCTGCTCTATCTCGCGTTTGCCTGTGTGGCGTTTTTCGCGGGCGCCTCGCGGTATCTGTTGCCCCTCGTTGCGCCGATGGTAATGCTGTTCGTGCAGCAGTTCGCCCAGCGGCGCCGGTGGATGAAGCTCGCGCTTGCCTGGAGCGTTTTTCTCGGTCTCAACATTTCGTTCGCGGCTTTCGAATTTTCGCGCGTGTATGCCGAAGTCGAGCCCCCACCGGGAAAAACCTATCTGGTCAACGGCGAATGGGGATTCCGTTTCTACATGCTGGCGCGCGGCGGCCGGATGCTGGAGCGGCGCAGCGTCCCCCAGCCGGGCGAGTGGATCGTCTCCTCGGAGTTGTCGCTGGCGGGTAACTACGACAGTCTCGCGGAGGAAACCGCGGTTCCAATTCGCACCACAGACCTGACCGTGCGCACTCCACTCCGGCTCATCGACCGCTTTGCCCACTCCGGCTTTTCCACCGCTTCCGCAGGGCTGCTTCCGTTCTCATTCTCGTGGGCTCCGCTGGATCGCATCCATTACGCGCGAACCTCGCCGTTTCTGAACGAACCCGGGGAGTGGATCCCCACCCAGTTTTCCGGCCGGCTCGTGTTTCTGCCCCGGCCAAAAGCGGCTGTCCGCCTTCCGATCGGCGCCGGGGAGAGCAGCCTGCATTTCGCGCTGTTCGGGCGCGGCAAGGGACAGGCCACGTTTCGCATCGCGGCGGCATCCGGCAGAATCCTGTTCGAAAAGACTGCCGAAATCGATGGGGAGCTCTGGGAGACGCACTCGATCCCGCTCGAGGGAATCCGTGAGGTGGTTCTAACGGCGGACAGCGAACCGGACCTGAAAGCCGGATGGGGTGAACTGACTGCCTGCTGCGAGGGCGATGCCGAGGAGCCGCCGCCCGAAGGGCCGACCTGGTCCTTTTTGAGATTGGGAGATATCCGCAGCAGGCCGCAACTCGTTTCGGGATGGCACGCTATCGAAGACGGCGGTTGGCGCTGGATGGCGCAAGAGGCTACTGCCGTGCTTCGCGTGCCGGCCGATCCGCCCGCAACCTTCGAATTACAGCTCTACTTTCCGCCGGATCACATCAAGCGCGCCGGGGGGCCGGTGACCGTTTCCGTGTGGATGGACGGCAAGCCGTTCGCGGAGGAGACCTACAACCAACCCGGCGGCTACCGCCTTGTGAAGCCGGTGCCAGACGGCTTTTTAACTCCGCCCGAAAGCCGGGTAGAGATCAGGCTCAACCGGGCAATCCCTCCCACCGGAGCCGACCGCCGGGAGCTAGGGGCCGTGGTCCAGGAATTCGGATTTACGGGGCACGGCGGACCTTAACGCCTATGTCCGGCGACTTCAGCAACTTGTGTACCAGGCGGTTCGAGGGACGGTGGGCCTCGACGAAATCCACCCCTTCGGATGTGATCGCAATCTCGCCCGTCGTTTCGTCGCGGCGCACGTACCCCTTGTCGCGAAGGTACCAGACGGTAAACTCCAGGTGCTCGCGCGGGACGGACATCTTCGCCTCCATCTCGAGCATCGAGAGGGTCGGGTGGTCCGGCGACTCCCGGCGCCGGTTATAGAGCAGGCAGAGGGCGCCGAGGCGGCGGTTCATTTCCGCATCAATCCCGACAACGAACTCCTTCATTTCAAAGATCGGCATCGGCTGCGTGTTGTGCTGCAGCCATTCCTTGTCGTACTCGGCGCGCCGTTCCGGGTCGGAGAGAACGTCATAGGCCTGCTTGAGCAGCACAAACTTGTCTATGTCGCCGGTCTCGGGGTTGTCGGGATGGTACCGCGCAGCCAGCATGCGGTAGACGCGCTGGATCGTCTGCAATTCAGCATTCTGGCTGATCTGGAGCAACTCGTAGTAGTCGACAAAATCGTCCATAACAGGAACTTAAGTGCATCGCAAGAACTCATCGATCTCGCGTGCGACGCGGGCGCCTTCGGCGACCGCCTGAACTACCGTGGTCCCTCCGTTCACGATGTCGCCCGCGGCAAAAACGCCGCGACGGCTGGTTTCCAACGTGCCGTCGCGAGTCCAGATGAGGCCGCGGGAGGTGACGCGCACGCCCGGGAGCGCAGCGGCGAGTTCGGGATCGATCTGCTGCCCGATCGCTTCTACTACAAGAGATGCCGGAAGAACGTGCTCGGAGCCGGGAATATTTTCCGGACGCCGGCGGCCGCTTGCGTCGGGCTCGCCCAGTCTTGTGCGCGCTACCTTGAGCCCGGTCAGATTGCCCTTCTCGTCCAGCACATAGGCCAGCGGGGCGGTGAGAACCAGGAAATGAACGCCGGCGCGGATGGCCGCGTCCCGCTCCTCGGGCCAGGCGGGCATCTCGGCGAACGACCGGCGGTAGACGATAAAGACGTCCGAAGCGCCGGCGCGCTTTGCCGACAGAGCGGCGTCGATTGCCGTGTTGCCGCCGCCAAGCACGAGCACCTGTCCCGTGACCGTGCCGCCGTTCTTGATCCGCGTGAGGAATTCAAGCGCCCCCTCGACGCCCGAAGCGGGACGGCAGGAACCGGGCAGCGGCACAGACCGGCTCAGGCCAAGCGCGATCAACACCGCGTCAAAGCCTTCGGCGAGCACGTCGTCGAGAGTG
>Ga0209608_1000224_pt1 | contig 61110 bp, 58 predicted proteins | sample AD_UKC130_MetaG_FD_184428 | JGI IMG/M metagenome (GOLD analysis project Ga0209608, IMG submission 184428) | Active sludge microbial communities of municipal wastewater-treating anaerobic digesters from Canada - AD_UKC130_MetaG (SPAdes) (version 2) | ecosystem: Engineered > Bioreactor > Anaerobic...
CATTCCTTCCCTCACCAGGTGCGGTGGAGAGCATGACAAACGCCTTATCGACCGGTGAGTTCAGTTCAAAGAATTGTTCAAGCTGATTGCCTTTGAGTGTGTAGTATATACTGTAGCTTCCAGGTACTCTAAAGAGCGCACTTGCCTTCTCAGATACTCTCAGTACTTTCTTTGTCTCACCATTTTGTATCAACTTTGCCAAACCAAAAGATGTATTTACGTACGTATCACCACTTTCAGAAACGAGCATGCCATTCTTCAATTGATAATTACCTTCTGGAAGTTGGACAGGCAATAAGTACTTTGAATCAGTACTCTGCGTTTCCAAATACCATTTCTGTGCTGAGATCTGTAAAATGCTCCAACCATTTGGAATCTGTTCACCATCGACCACATCTTTGTACAACAACCCATATGAATCGAACAACACAAGCACATCAGAATTTGAAGTATCAGCGCCAAACAATGTAATGATCGATAACAATAATATTGTAGATAAAACTTTCACCATACGTGCCATGTAAGGCACCTCCTTTGATTTGCTGGTTTACCCTACGATGAGACTTGCTATCAGCAAGACATAACTCAAAACCGTGATCCCTACAAGTGAATATGTGATGATCTTCCAGACCCTTTCTGCCTTGTACGACGTATACACGGGTAATGCACGACCGAGTATCATACCGGTAACCAATCCACCTATGTGTGCTGCATTGTTTATTCCAGAGCCGGGCATGAATCCCAGTACAATGTTGAGTATGATCATGGGCAACAGAGCAGTGCCGGTTAGAGGTTTTACGTAAAATGGTGTATCTTTTCTGAACCCCGCACCGAATAGTGCACCTACAAGGCCAAATATAGCACCACTTGCACCAACGGATAGAGAGTCATAATAAAAAAACTGGGTTGCTATATTTCCAACAATACCAGAAAGCAAATAAAAGGACAGAAATTTGTAAGTACCGTAAAGCGCTTCCGTATTTGCTCCGAGTATGTAGAGTGCATACATGTTGAATGCTAAATGTAAAAAGCCACCGTGCATGAACATTGCGGTGATGATCCGGTACCACTGACCTTGCGACACAAGTGGACCGTATTGTGCACCAAAAAGTAGAAACACGATGTCACTTTGGATGAAAAAGCTCTTAACAACGTAGAACAATAAAAGAATCGCCGAGTTAATCAAGATCAAATACAAATAAGCTGGTTGCCTTTTCTGCATATGGTTCCTCCTTGAATTTTATTCTTTCTTACACAATCTAGCAAAGGCTCATTTAACATTATTATACCACAATCAAAAGCAGCAGTGCGCCGAAAAATATTACCAATATTACCATTAAGAAACCAAAAAGGCTGGAGAAATTCCCCAGCCCATTCACTCGTATTATCCTTATAAAATTCAATGATATCGAACAACAGATGAACGACAAGTCAACCTAACGGATTGTATTTTGCAATTATTTCATCGGTCTTCTTTTCTCTGACCTCATCGACCTTTTGCCACAATTCGCTTATGGCCGCTTTCAGGAGGTCTTTGAACATCTCTTGGTCTTCTAACACATCACTTTCGTATACGATGTCTTTCACTTGCCTATTACAAGTAGCCACTATCTTCATTGCCCCGCCACCTACCTCTACTTCCACTTCTTCTGTGGCAAAGACATCTTCAAGGTTTTTCAATTCTTCTTCCATTTTTGTTTGCAGTCTCTGCAACTCTGCAAAGTTCTTGGGCATACCCGGTGCACCACTTGCCCCGCCCAAGTTCCTACCGCCAAAACTCTTCATCTTCTTCATAAACACTTCCTCCTTCTTATTTACTATCTATCAGCTTGTTCGTAAAGTGCAAAATTATCAGTTTTAAGTATCTTTTGCTTTGGTGTGACCAAGAACACCTCTGCACCATATGTTGGAAATGCAGTACGCGTGAAGAGCCAAGTCTTCTCACCAAGCACAAACGCTGCAGTGGAAAAGACATCCGCTGTAACTGGATCATTACAGATGATCGTAGCACTGATAGCACCACTTGCTGGCAATCCGTTCTTTGGGTCAATTATATGGTGGTACCTCACACCGTCTACGATGAAAAACCTTTCGTAATCTCCACTTGTTGCAATCGAACCTTCTTTCAAATACACAATTCCGACATTTTCATCCGGCTGTCCCCTTGGGTCTCTAATGCCTACAACCCAATTTGCTTTGTTGTACTTCGGCCCCAATATCATTATTTGACCACCAGCTTGAATGTATCCATGGCATTTTGCGTCGTATTCTTTCGCAATCTGATATCCACGTTTCAATGCGTATCCCTTAAGCATACCACCCAAATCGATCCACGCACCATTTGTGTTTATCTTCTTACCTACATAGTCAATCGCTATTTTGGTGTATCCAGAGTTTGCAAGTGCATCCCTTATCTCACTCAGTGTAGGTACGGTGAAATTACCCCCTTCGGCCTCACGCTGTGTAAATTTGCTAAATTCCCAAAGATCTATAACCCTTCCTAATGCAGGATCAAAAGCACCTTCTGTTTGACGTGCGTATTTCAAGGCCAAATCGACTAACGCAAGCGTTTCATCATCGACTTCAACCCAGTCGTTCGCGTGATTCAATTGATATATGATGCTACCTTCAGAATACGTATCATATTTTTTCTCCAATCGCTTCATCTCGTTGAAAATTGCCTTTGATACAGTGGAAGGATTGACCTTCGAAGAAATGCGTATTTGAATGTATGTACCGAATATGTAATCTTCGAAATCAGAGTACTGACCTGTTTTACCACTAAAGACCAATAAGTAAATTGCTATGACAACTAAAAATATTACAATTACGGATCCGACAACTATCCTGTTCAACGTCATAATCTCTCTAGTATCTGGTTGTTGCACACCTTACACCGTCCTTCCTTGTCTAAATTCACAATCTCTGTTTTGAAGCCTTCTCTTATTATAACAGTAGTGTGGCAATTTGGACAGTATGTACTTTCATATTTTGAATCCCAAACGTTACCAAGATAGACATATTTCAAATACTTTCTCCCAAGTTCATACAAACGTTCCAACTTATTCGTATGTGTTGGACTTTTGGTGTATTTATATGCGGGATGATACCTTGAAAGATGGAGTGGAATGCTGTTTGATATCTCAGATAGTGTTCTAAATTCCATTTCCAGCTCTTCTTCAGAATCATTTTCACCTGGTACAACAAGCGTTGTAACCTCCACATGTATATCGTGTTCGATGCAATATCTTATCGTATTTAGCACAGGTTCATACGTCCCACCGCACACTTTTCGATAAAAATCGTTGTTGAATGCTTTTAAGTCAACATTCATCGCATCGATAAATGGGGCAATCATCTGGAGTGGTTCTTCATTTATGTAGCCGTTCGTTACAAGTACATTCTTTAGTCCGTTTTCCCTCGCGAGCCTTGCACTTTCGTATATGTATTCGTACCATATAGTTGGTTCGTTGTATGTGTATGCAATACCTATGTTACCTTGGTGCAGATAACTCACTGCTATATCGACAAGCTCATTGGGAGATATATTCTTGATGTAATAGGGCCTTTCTTGAGAGATTTCCCAATTTTGGCAAAATGCACATCTGAAATTGCAACCCCATGTCCCGACGGATAGAATATACTTTCCAGGATAAAAGTGGAAGAGTGGTTTTTTCTCAACCGGGTCTAATGCGATTGAAGAAACATCACCGTAGTTCAGAGAATAAAGTACCCCATCCACATTCTTCCTCACGTTGCATATTCCGACTTTTCCATTTGCGATGACGCAGTTGTGTGGACAGAGTTTACACCTCAATAACTGTTCATCTGCACGCTCATCACTTTGATACTTCTCTTGATACTTTTCATAGAATAGTGCTTCTTTGAGATCTTTCACAATTTCCACCTTCTTTTGCACATTGCCAAGTAACTCATTTTGTAACTTACTCTACAACGCACTTGCTACTCAACGCTGGGTTCGAACGAAAGTGGTCCTAAAGTTATTCATTATTGGCCGTGCATTTGGAATAGATTTTTCATCTTGCAATTTCATGATTTCATAATTTTCATTGCAGTTGGATTTCGATATCTCTTGCCTCAAAATTGTACCATACACTCGGTATTCGATGCCGCACAATCCAGGTTCGTACTGCTTAGGATAGATAAGCGTATAGTACCCATCAGGCATGTTCACTTTGAATGTGCTCAGTCCATCTGTCCCAAAACCTGCTTTCACTGCAACGTGTACACCGTATGGTAAGTTAAGTGCATATGCCAAAGCATATGGTGCAAGTTTATTTGAAACATCGCTGGGAGGCGTCAATGCAACTTTCAGTATATCGTACTCCATATTCGTGCGTTCCCATGTGTCTTCGATCTTCGTTTCATCCGTCTGGATGACTTTACCAAAGAGTTTACCTCCGATTTTTATAGCCTCCCTATTTATACCACTTCTCATATCTCGCAATTTCTGTATTGCCTTTCTGCGGCTTTCAAAGATGAAATCAAATGTTCCCACTTTTAGAAGTGATTCGATCATAGAAAGCGACAGTCCAGAATTCTCAACGAAATCTTCAAAACTGTCAAACCTTGCATTGCTCAGTTCAATTGCCTTCTGTGCACTGATACCAGGCACTACGTACAATGGGAGATGATACGTTCCGTCGTCATTTCCACGAGCTCGTTTAGCTTCAGCTATATGCAGGTGTGGTGGTGTAACCTTGTAACCAAGCGATTGTAAATTGTAAACGGCAGATTCTAATATAGAAGTATCGTATTTCAGATACACATCGTAGAAAGTCTTCGGATATCGAGTCTTAAAATAGGCCATGTAATAAGTCAAATGTGCGTATGCAACTGCGTGTGACTTATTGAATGCGTATTCTCCAAAAGCCAATATACTCTTTGAAAGTTCCTTACCATCGTTGCCATACAATGCTATTAGTTTACTTTCAAGCCTTTCATACAGATCTCTTATCGAGGAAATATCCTTCTTCGATATAGCCTTCCTAATTGCATCCGCTTCCACACTGCTGAACCCTGCAAGGTCCATGGCAACTTTCATTATCTGCTCCTGATATAGAGGTAAACCATAGGTTTCGCTGAATATATCGATATCGTATTTTTTTCTATTCTGTATCTTCAAATTTCTCACTTGGTCAGTTATTCCTGATCTCATTGGCCCCGGCCTATTCAAAGAGATCGTTAGTGCCAGTTCCGATAAATTCGAAGGTCTCACGTCACGTGCAACAGATTTTCCAATGTAACTATCGAGTTGAAAAACATTGTCGGTGAACCCAGTTGAGATGTATCGATAAGTCTCTCTGCTCTCTTTGCCGGCGTCACCATCGTTTCCATCCATTCTTTCAAAGCCCGTATCCACGTTGAGTGACGTTCTCAATTCCTTGTATATCGAAAGTGTCTTCAAACCAAGTACATCGAATTTTATGTATCCAAGTTGCTGCAGTACGTCCATGTCCCATTCTAACGTATACGTTCCCGGTACTAGCGGTACGTCGATTGGTGTTGTCGAAATGATTAAACCTGCCGCATGTGTACTGCGCTGCACTGGAATATTTTCAAGCCTCTTTGCTACTTCACCTTTCAAATCTTTCAAAAACTTTCTTGGCATCGTTGCAAACGCACTAATGTTGTAAACGTAGCCAAATTCCTTCCTCAACAATTCTATCAACGATTGCCTTTTTACATCTTCTACATCCAAATCTATATCCGGATAGTCCCGCCTACCATCGTTCAAGAATCTCTCGAATAGTAAATCGTATCGCACTGGGTCTACCTTCGTTATGCCAAGCCTATAAGCAACAAGACTACCTACGGCGCTCCCCCTACCAGGTCCGATTTCTATATCATTTCGTCGTGCCAGATCAACGATCGTCTTTATCGTATAGAAATAGTTTGCAAAATTCTTTGAATTTATCAAGCGCACTTCTTTCTGCATTCTCTCGGGATATTCGCTCTCGTTCAAAAGCAACTCGCTTAAGAAATCCCCCTTCGCACTCGGTAATCGTTGCTTTGAGGTCAACGTATATCCTGTAAAATTACTGATTTGATTTACGATACTTTCATCTTCTATATCTATGAAGGCGACATCTGAATCCTCATCATCTAACTTTACACCAAGATATTCACACGTCACCTTAAATGCTTCCAACTGAACCTCCACACCTGGAATGTAACGCAGCTGCCTCGCAACAATGGAGGGAAATGCACTCAGTCGTTCAAATCTCTTCTTACTGTAGAGATCAAACAGTTCCATCAATTTGCCTGAGTCCAATGCTAAGTAGGTCTTACCTGTGTACCTGAATCCCACGATCGCTTTAATCTTTTCATACTTCCTCGCCGCAAGCAAAAAACTACCAACACCACAGAGCGTTGTATCCGATAAAATCACATTTGATACGTCATTTTCACTTGCCCATTCAAATAGTTCTTCAAAATCAATTACAGAGCCTTCAAACGAATACGGCGATGCAATGCAAATGATCCCAGTCTTGATCGTAAGTCCCCCAATCTTGATATTACATTTACTTCAATATTTACTTCAATCTTTCTCTCAACTGTGGCAAATTCGGATTTCTAAACACACCAAATCCCATGACCAAAATATCCACACCTAAACTTACAAGCGCCAGTGCGTTCTCGTTCCCAACACCACCATCAACTGCTATTTTGAAATTGTATCCTTTATCACTTCTGATCCTTGCGAGCCTTTCTATCTTGTCATTCATCGTTGCTATGAATTTCTGCCCAGAAAATCCCGGATTAACGGTCATCACAAGTACACCATCCACATACGGCAGTATCTCATCCAACGTGGAAAGTGACGTGGCAGGATTGAGTGCGACAAAGGCCTGTGCACCAAGTGATTTTATGCGTTCAACGCTTCTGTGTAGATGATAACAGGTTTCCTGGTGAATCGTTATCCTATTTGCGCCTTTTTGAACAAATCCCTCTACAAGTTCATCCGGATTTGTTACCATCAAGTGGGCATCTATGGGCATATCTGTGAAAGTCCTCAATGCCTCGCACATTGGGTAACCAAATGTCAGATTCGGTACAAAATGTCCATCCATCACATCCAGATGAATCTCATCTATGTGTGGTCTTACCCTTTCCACCTCACCTTTCAAATTCGTCAAATCTGCTGCCAAAATCGATGCACTAATTATCGCCATTCCAAGACCTCCCTTTGATATGTACGAATTATCATGGAACATGATGTACCGTTATATATCGTTTGACACAATAATTATATCAAATAACTGTCAAACTTCGATACATCAGAAACCATCAATCACAATGCGAATACGACCATAAATGCACTACTGCCATAGTATACCGTCGTGTAGTTAAATGATGTCAATCTGTTGATACATTAGAGCAATTTTCTTCTTCCATATCTTAACAGATTTTGTGCATTTTTCTGGTATAATTATAGTTAATAACTGGTCAAATTCAACAGTAAATTGTCAAGAATGTCAAAGAGGTGAGTAGGTGAACCTAAGAAGAATACAAGTACCATCCGATGTTGCTGCAATGGAAATTCTTGGTCAATACGATAATAGAGCAAGGTATTTGAGAAGAAGATACAACGTTGAAATAAGTATTATCGATGACGAGATTCGTGTTAAAGGTGATGATGAAAAATCACTCGATATAGTCGAAAAAATTCTGCGAGAAATGATAAATATAACTAGGGATGGTCATCTACTTGATTGGACTGAATTCGAATACATAGTCGATGAAAATGAGAAGATAGACAATCCAGAAGAGGTATACAAAAAATCTGTTGGAAAGGTCAAGGCAAAGACAGAAGGGCAGAAAAAATACCTTGATGCCATTGAAAAGAACGATATAGTATTTGCAATAGGTCCTGCTGGTACCGGTAAGACCTATCTTGCGTCTGCAGTTGCTGTCAATTACCTAAAATCAGGTAGAGTTCAAAGAATATTGCTTACTCGTCCTGCAGTGGAAGCTGGAGAAAAACTTGGTTTTCTGCCCGGTGATCTAAGTGAAAAAGTAGATCCATACTTGCGACCTCTCTACGATGCGCTTATCGATATGCTCACGATAGAAAAGTTCATAACATTAAGAGAGAAAAACATAATTGAAATCGCGCCTTTAGCCTATATGAGAGGTAGGACACTCAACAACGCATTCATAATATTGGATGAAGCACAGAATACAACGTACGAGCAGATGAAGATGTTCCTTACAAGGATGGGATTTGGTTCAAAAGTTATCGTCACCGGTGATATCACACAAATAGATATCCAAGAACGCTCTGGATTAGTCATTGCGCAAGATATCTTGAAAGATATTGATGGTATAGAGTTTGTATATCTCACGGATGCAGATGTTGTCAGACATCCACTCGTGAAGAAAATCATCCGTGCATACGACAAATTTGAGAAAGAAGAAAAAGAAGAGAGACAAGAAAGACAAGAAGCGTTTGAGAAGAGGAGCCGAAGATGAGTCAGTCAAAACGTTCGGAGACTGATAAGTTCTTAGATGAGTCGTTTATATACGACGGTATAGTTATCGCACTCATCATAAGTGTAACTAACAACATATACGACCTGAGCATTCTAGGACTTGCAAACGAATTTATCTTAATCCTTATAGTCTGGTATGGCATCGTAGAGCACTTCATACGAAGTTCGAAAACGATGAACATAGATACCAGATACAGATTGTTTTTCTATGCCACATTTTTGATAGGCAGTGTTCTGAATACATTCATCTACAAAGCCTATGGCATCACGTTCATACCGATAATAATAGTTCCAATGATCATAACGTTGCTCATCGATTATGAATTTGGTGCAAGTGCGGGACTCATCCTTTCACTTTCTACAGCATTTCATTATCACGATTTTTTCATGTTCCTACAGTTGTTTCCTCAAGTATTCATCTCGACATACTTACTCAAAAACGTCAGAAGTAGAATGCAAGTTGCCAAAGCCGGCTTAATTTCTGGAATAGTAAGCCTTGTTATGATACTACTTCAAGAACCAGTTAGACATTTCTATTTCTCATCAAGAGATTACCTCATACTTTTCCTAAACCCATTAGTTTCATCGATAATAGTGCTTGGTGTATTACCATACATAGAGGTATCAACGAGAATTTATTCTAACATAGGTCTCGCAGAGATATCTACACCGAACCATCCACTTCTCAAGTTACTGATAGTCCATGCACCTGGAACTTATTATCACAGCATGAGAGTAGCAGAACTTGCCGAACATGCAGCTGAAAACATACAGGCCAATTCCGTACTTGTCAGAGCATGTGCATACTATCATGATGTTGGTAAAATACGAAACCCAGAATATTTCATCGAAAATTTAAAGACGCCTGATGACAATCCACACAACAAATTGTCACCCGACATAAGCAGGTCCATACTCATTAACCACATAAAAGACGGCATAGAAATAGCTAAAAAGTACCGACTTCCCATTCAAGTAGAGATGGCCATTCCACAACATCATGGAACGAGAGTACAAAAGTACTTTTATACAAAGGCATTGGAGATTGATCCGAATACAAAGATCGAAGATTTCAAATACCCAGGCCCAAAGCCAAAGACAAAAGAAATGGGCATTCTAATGCTTGCCGATGTAGTAGAGGCATCGTCGAAGAGCTTGAAACAACCTACGATAGACAACCTGAAGCAGATCATACAGAACACCGTAATCGAACTATTTGAAGAAGGAGAGCTTGATGAGACCGGCCTAAGAGTAGATGAACTGAAGATTATTATAGATAGCTTTACAAAAGTTTTTGAAACACTCTCGAACCAAAGGATAGAATATCCGACAGTAGATGAAAAAACTGAAGATTATAAATTGATAAATAGATAGGCTGATATTTATCATAGAGGAGGAAGCCACGTGGTAACATTTGAAAATGTACCTTCCAAATTTGAAAATGCATTATCAACCTTTAAACCACACTTAGAGAGCATCGTTAGTCAAGAAATAGGAAATGTAAACATAAATTTCGTGTTCCTAGATGCAACAACCATGACCGAGCTGAATGAAGAATACAGAAAGAAAGAGGGACCAACGGACGTTCTAACGTTCGTCTATGGAGGTAGCAACGAAGATTTTGAAGAAGTAAGCGATGAGATATCGGAACTCTCAGAAGAATATACAAGCGAGCCATACGCGGAAGGTTACCTATGCATCGACGTTATTGAAGACAACGCAAAGGACTTCAAAAACTCGGTTGAGAAAGAATTACTCACGGTATTAGTACATTCGATACTTCACATGGCAGGCTATGATCATGAGTACAAAGATGATAATGCCGAAGAGATGTTCAAAAAGCAAGACAACTATGTGGGGAGTATTTGGCCTTTAGTAAAGAGCAATAGTAACACGTAAGTGTACAAAAAATCTTCCTGCAACAAATGTAGAGACTACTTTGAAGTGGAAATATGGAAATAGAAACATCGATGGTTTAGCATGCTAAGAAATGAGATTTTTGATACTCCACTCTAACAATTCGGTATGTTGCCTTTGGGTAAAATTTGGATCAGAATCAAGTTGATTTGCACTTAATTCTCCTGCTAACAATTTTCTTATTTTGTCTATATAATCTATCATATTCTTAACTGAACTATAATCTCCAGGCTCGCCATGACCAGGTATGACATATTTAGCCTTTGGAAGAGCTTCAAGCGTCTTCATCCAAATGCTCAAATTACTATCTTGAACTATTTCAGGATGCATACTATTTACCACTGTGTCACCGGTTATCAGCACATTCTCTTGGGGAATGTACACATACGATGAATCTGGAGTATGACCAGGTCCATGGATAAATTGTATCTTCAAATTATCTTCATAATCAAATTCATCTTCGAAGATGATATCCGGAAGATGCAATTCAAAATAATCTAAACCAAGTTCTTCAAAGTATGAATTATCGAACTTCTCCATCTTCTCACGTGTCAAAGTATGTGCTACAACAGGGCAATCGAATGCAGTATTACCAAATGTATGGTCAGGATGATAATGAGTATTGAATACAAGCTCTACAGGTTTCATCGTAAGATCCCTAATAAACTTGGCAATACTCTTTGCCTTTTCAGGGAATAAAGAAGTATCAACGAGAACTACGCCCTTTTTCCCGATTATTATCACATTATTCGCGGCCTCTTCGTGCTCAATTACGTAAACAGATTCTGTAATTTTCTTGACCATGTTATCACGCTCCAAAAGGAATTTTATCCTTTGCACAGCTCTACGATTCACGATGTTTTCAGTAAACGTACGTCAATATTATACTTCCTATACTTTCGCTTAATACTTCTATGGAGGAGTTGGTTATTCCTTGAAAGTACTGTTACTTGGTTACTATGGATACGGAAATTTCGGTGACGAACTCATGAGAATGAGCATTGAAGACTTCTTTGCCAAATTCAAAATCGATTACACAATTGCACTACCAAAAAGAATAAGCAGAGACACAGTATCTCGCTTTAGCCTCCTTGAAATGATCGACGCTACATTCGATAGCGATATGTTGGTGTACGGTGGTGGTGGTCTACTCCAAGACATCACAAGCACAAAAAGTTTCATATACTACGCCTCGGTGATACGATTGAGCCTTCTATTGAATAAACCCGTTATTCTCTTCGGTAACAGCCTTGGTCCAGTTAAAAAGTCAATAGATAGATACACGTTGAGAAGCATACTAAAAAACAAGAAAGTATATGTCTTTGCTAGAGATATCATATCGTATAGATATGCAAAATATCTCAACCAAAATGCAGTACTTTCATGTGATCCTTCTGTGAGGTATCTCAAAAAAGTTGCTTCAGACAAAGAAAAAGTGGAGAAAAAATATGACCTCATACTCATACCAAAAAAATCTGAAGATACAGAAAGATACAACATTCTGAAAAAATACTTTGAGAAAATCATCGTCTGTCCAAGCCAAGAAACAGACATACCCGTTTCCAAAAAGATAGCTAAAAATCTCAACTGCGAGTTATTTGAAGACATATCAAATATAGACGATGTACTTACATGTATATTATCGTCAAAATTCATAATTTCTGAACGTTTTCACCCATCACTTGTCGGTGGCTATTTTGGTATACCATTTATCTCATTAGAAAATTCAAAGGCAGAACGTTTTTTTAGAAAATACACCGACAGGAAAGAAATTTTCACGAAGAACCTAACAAACGTAGAGGAAAGAATAGAAAAAGTTAAGAGAGATCCCATAAAATTGAAAGAGATTATGGACAAAGAGGCAGAAGAATCTTACAAACAACTATTCAAATTGATGATACGTCTAAAGAACGACTGAGCAAACTGAATAATAAGTTCAACTCTGCGATTAAAAAATAGAAAACATGGCTCCCTGTAGATATCTTTTATTCTCGGGAGCCATGTTCGTTAGATTCTCAAATGATCTCGGGCAATTAAAGCAATTAAAATCCGTTTTTCGCTATTTGATAAAGGCCTTTGATTTCTTTTCAGGCTTCTTGCATAGATTAACTGGGCATTCCTTTTCATTTACATGCTTGAGGAATTCATCTCTGAAATTGTTGATCAGTGAGAGCAATGGTACGTTTATACTTTGCCCAAGGCCGCAGAACGATGCATCTGCAGTTAAATTTGCAATTTCTTCCAAGTAGTTTAGGTCCTCTTGCGTTGCTTCTAATTTCGTCATCTTTTCAAGTATCTCGCATGCTAACCTTGTGCCTTCTCTGCATGGCGTACACTTACCACATGATTCATGCCTGAAGAATTCCATTGTATTCAGTGCAATGTCTACAGCGCAGTGTGAGCTATCAATCGCTAAGATAACTCCGGAGCCTAAACTAACGCCATACTTTCTCATGGAGTCGTAGTCGAGTGGTGTATCGAGTTTATCTGGTCCAATGAACGTACCAGCCAATCCACCTGTTTGCACCATCTTCAGTTCTCTTCCTCCACGTACGCCGCCACCAAATCCGTAAAGTACTTCCCGCACCGTTACACCCATAGGAAGCTCTACCATACCACGTCTATTTACATCTCCTGCCAAGCAGAATACTTTCGTACCGGCTGAGTTCGGTGTTCCTATACTCTTGAACCAAGATGCGCCATTCAGAATTATCTGTGGAACGTTTGCAAATGTTTCAACGTTGTTAATCACTGTTGGTTTGCCAAAGAGACCACTTTCAGGTGGGTATGGTGGTTTCAAACGTGGCTTTCCAGATTTTCCCTCTATAGATTCTAACAGTGCGGTTTCCTCACCACAAACGTAGGCACCTGCACCGAGCCTGACGGTCAGGTCAAAATTAAAACCACTACCTAATATGTCCTCGCCCAAGAATCCGTATTCGTAGGCATCTTTTATTGCCTTTCTGAGGTTCTCCACCGAATTGTAGTACTCGCCTCTGATGTATATGTAACCTTTTGAAGCACCAACAGCGTAACCAGCAATGGTCATCGCCTCAATTACAGAGTGTGGATCTCCTTCCATGATAAGCCTATCTTTGAACGTACCGGGTTCCCCTTCGTCTGCATTACAAACGACATATTTCTGATCAGCTTGTACCTTTGCGGTGAGTTCCCACTTGAGACCTGTCGGGAATCCTGCACCTCCACGTCCTCTAAGGCCACTATCTTTCACTTCTTTTATAACTTCCTCAGGTTTCATCTTCAATGCTTTACTTAGTGCAAAGTACCCATCTCTCGCTATGTATTCGCCTATATTCTTTGGGTCTATGGCACCGATGTTTCTTGTTACTATTCTTATTTCTTTCAATTCAAATTTCTCTGCGGGCTTTATACTGCTCTTATCTATCGTCAAATCCCATACTTGTCTACCCTTCAATAAATGTTCTTCAACTATTTTTCTCACGTCATCTTTTGACTTTATTGAATAATACACATCATCTGGTAGTACTTGGACTGTGACTCCGTTGTAAGAACCAAGGGATACTGTCTCAAGAACGGTTACCAAAGAATCCATGTTGTAATTTGCCACCAGATTTCTCAGGTACGTTACGAATTCCTTTGCACCGAGCAATATGCTATTGCTATCGACTGAAACTAATACAGTGATTGGCGTCATCGTGCCTCACCACCTTTTAAGTTCTCTATTATGCTTTCAACCTTTTCTACAGTTAAGTCTCCATAATAATCATCGTTGATCATTATGACAGGTGAGACGCCACAGAGTCCAAGGCAGCCCGTTTCTTCAAGTGTAAAGAGCCCATCTTTTGTTGTATCACCAAAATCAACACCTAATTTTTTCTTGAGAAATTCTACAATTTCTCTACCACCTGGCACATGGCATGGTAGACTTGTACACACTCTGATTATGTACTTTCCTCTTGGTTTTGTCGCAAACATAGAATAGAACGTAAGTACTTCGTACACTTTCGATGGTGACACGTTCAGTTCTTCTGCAACCATTTCACCAATTTCTGCTGGTATGTAATGACTTTGATAGTGATCTTGAATGCGGTGCAATAAATAGATCAATATATCTCCTTCGGCCAGTTGTTCTTCTCTCAGTTCTTCAACGATCTTTTTGATTTCTAATCGATCCACGACGCCTTCCCTCCCCATATGAAGATAGAATTGAAAATGAAATTGACGAATTTCATTCAAAAAAACAAGGTGAGCTACCACCTAAAATGGGCTCACCTCGTGATTTCTTTATTTTGAAACAACATTCTCAACTGCAGGTGTTACTTTGCTTATTGCTCCAAATCTACAAACTTCTATACAACTTCCACATCTTATGCAAGCATCTTGATCTATCTCGTGAACTTTTCTTACTTCACCGTAAATTGCACTTGATGGACATACCCTTGCGCATGCGGTACAACCTGTACACTTATCTGGAGCGATTACATAACTTATAAACGCCTTGCACTTCTTCGATAAGCACATGTTATCTTTGACGTGTGCTTCATACTCATGCCTGTAATATTTCAGCGTTGATAAAACTGGATTCGGTGCTGTCTGACCAAGGCCGCAAAGTGATGAATCTCTCACAATTTGGGCAAGTTGTTCCAGTTTATCTATATCTTCCATCGTTCCCTCGCCACTTGTGATCTTTTCAAGGAGGTCATGCATGACCTTCGTTCCCTCACGACAAGGTGTACATTTTCCACAAGATTCTTCGACAGTGAATCCAAGGAAGAATTTCGCAACGTCGACCATACAATCGTCTTCATCGAGCACAATCATACCACCGGATCCCATAATTGCACCGAGTTTTGCAAGTGACTCGTAATCTACAGGTGTATCAAAGTACTCTGCAGGGATAACTCCTCCACTCGGTCCACCCGTTTGTACTGCCTTTATCTGCTTGCCTTGTGGGTGTCCGCCGCCTATTTCGTATAGCAACTCGCGTAACGTAATTCCCATAGGTACTTCAACAAGACCGGTATTCTTGATCTTCCCGGCAAGTGCGAATACCTTCGTACCAGGTGACTTTTCAGTACCGTATTGTCTGAACCAAGAAGCACCTCTAAGAATTATCGGTGCTACCATTGCTAACGTTTCAACATTGTTGATGACCGATGGTTTTCCCCAAAGTCCCTTTTCTGCTGGAAATGGTGGCTTAACCCTTGGCTGACCTCTCTTACCTTCAACCGATTGCATAAGTGCAGTTTCTTCACCACAGACAAATGCACCGGCACCGATCCTTATCTCTATATCGAACGAGAAATTCGATCCCATTATATTCTCGCCCAAGAAACCGTATTCATGTGCTGTTTCTATTGCCTTGCCAAGCCTTTCGATTGCAAGTGGATATTCGGCACGTACATAGACGAACCCTTTCTGTGCACCGATTGCATATCCTGCAATTGTCATTGCCTCAACTATCGAGTGTGGATCACCTTCGAGCACTGACCTATCCATGAATGCTCCAGGGTCTCCTTCGTCAGCATTACATATCATGTATTTTACATCAGATTTCTGCTTCCTTGCGATATCCCATTTGATTGCCGTTGGGAATCCTGCACCGCCACGCCCTCTAAGACCGCTATCTTTAATCTCTTTTATTACATCCTCTGGTGTCATCTTCGTGAGGGCCTTGTTCAACGCAAAGTATCCGTCTCTTGCTATGTATTCTTCGATGTTAAGTGGATCAACTACACCCACATTTCTGAGTGCGATTTTTACTTGCCTTGCAAAAAATGGAATCTCACTTGGAGCTGCCTTTTCCTCTACAGTCAATTTGTCTTTTGAACCTTCAAAGAGGTACTGCGGTACAATTCTTCCTTTGAGGATGTGCTCTTCAACTATCTTTTCAGCTGCTTTTGGTGTCAATTTCTGATAGTATACACCATCAGGATAAACGACAGCCAACGGCCCAAGACTACAAGCACCCATACAACCAGTTTCAACAATCGATACCACAGAGTCTAGTCCATATTCCTTCAATTTTCTCTCAAATGCTTGCTTGACGCTTTCTTCACCTGCTGATATGCAGCCACCACCAGCACAGATAAGAATTGAATTCGTAGTTAAAGCCACGCTATTCGCCTCCTTAATGTCTGACCGAGTCAAATTCTGTTACAGATATCTCTATATACACAAAAATTGTACTTTTTGTACTTCTTAAACCTCGCCACGTTTTACGATGAGATCAGAGACAACCTTTCCCTCGAGTACATGAGATCTGATTATTCTCTTTGCATTTTCTGGTGTCACATGTCCATAGACGATTGGCTCTTGGCCTTCCAATGAGACTTCTATCGTTGGCTCTACCTCACAAAGTCCCATGCATCCAGACTGGACAACAGATATATCGTCGATCTTCAATTCGTTGAGATCCTCGACGATTGCCTTCAGAGTATCCTTTGCACCTGCTGCAATGCCACACGTACCCATTGCCACAACGATCTTTCCTCTTTTTCCACTTTCTCTCATTTTTATATTTTGGAGTGCTTCCTCTTTGATTTTCATCAATTCTTCCAAGCTCTTTACTTTACTCATGCGATCCACCCCTTTTGTACGCAGATATAATTTTCGTAACCATATCTGGAGTTACTTTACCATAGAAATCCTTCTCGCCAACGAGTACAACTGGTGCCATACTACATGCACCCAAGCATCTTACAGCATGTACAGAAAAGAGTCCATCTGGAGTCACTTCTTCAAGTTGTACACCAAGTTCCTCCAACATTCTATCCATGACCCTATCTGCACCTTTTACGTAACATGCTGTACCTAAGCAAACTTTGATCTCATTCTTGCCTTTCGGCTTTGTGGAAAAGTGGTTGTAGAACGTGACAACACCATATACTTCCGAGACAGGAAGGTTCAACTTCTCTGCCACGTGTTCTTGAACTTCCTGTGGCAACCAACCAAAAATCTCCTGTGCCTTATGCAGCACCCCGATAAGAATACCAGGTTTGTCCTTCACCTGATCAATGTAGGAATCCAACTCTTCGTAAAGTTCCTCATGCCTCTCACATACGGCCACACACATCCCTCCTTCACACTTCGTGATTATTATAACATACGATGTAGAAATTTCACACACCAAATGAGGCTCTATTCATTTCTTTTTAGAGCAATTCCGCAATTTTATCAATTAATAGGCTCTTCTTCTCAATTATGGTAGATTATTCTATTTTTCACAAGAATAGCGAAAATAAAACGACCAACATCCCAACAACTTTTGTACCGCTCAACGACTCTTCCAAGAAGATTATTGCAAAAAGTGTTGCAACTATAGGCTTTAAGAAAAATACCCTACTGGATTGTGTCGCTCCTATCAATTCGATAGCTTTGAAGTAAGTAAGATAGGCAAGACCAGTTACTATGATTCCCAAGTAGATCAAAATTAACCATTGAGGAATACCAACGCTTGGTACGTAAAAATGACCACTTACTGCCAAAATAGCAACGTAAATCAAGCTTGAAATCAGCGTTGAATAGGCAGTTGCACTCACAGGTGAATATTTCTTTGTGTATTTACCAAGCAAGACTGTGTAGAGACCAAATGTCAATGCTGCCACTATCCCGTAGAAGATACCGAGCCAAGAATCTCCTTCGATCTTGCCAAGGCTGAAGATTACCAGCCCTACGAATCCCAAGACAATGCCAATGTATTTACGCAACGTGTGTCTCTCTTTAAGGATTAAGAGTGCAAAGAGAGAGACAAATATAGGGTTACTTGCCACAAGTGTGGCAGCAGTGGATGCATTGGAGTACATTACGGACAACTGCAAAGTAGTCATCGATAATATGCCATTCAAAGACCCAACAAGTGCAAGTGGTAGGAGGTCTTTGACTTCTATTTCTCTATCGACAAAGAACATCAGAACAAGACCACCTATGAGAAATCTAAAAGCAGTCATGAAAAATGGATCGACACTTCCCATCAGCGGTTTAGAAGATACCTCTATACTTGAAAACGCAAGTAACGTAAACAATAAATACAAGTATGCTCTTACTTTATTATTCATGGACCTACCTCCATACCGAACCGACGCGCCCATTATCCAAAATTATAGTGTTTTAGCACGTCCTTTTTCACATTCCATGTACATTTTACGCCAACGGCAAATCTAACCATATCTCCAGCACTAAACGAGACCACAGTACCATCATCGAGCGTTACTTCGACTTCCCCTTCTACAACATAGAATTGTTCAGGCTCATCGTAGTACCAATCAAAAGTGCTTACTTCTTTGGTCCAAGTAGGCCATTTTCTGGCAACTTCGACCTCTTCTTTTGTTGGATCCCAAATTTGAACTCGTTCCATAATATCACCTCTGATTGATCGGAAAATTTGATTGGAAAAAATAGGAGGTTGCTAATTAATAATATTCTACCCCAAATTGCTGCTTATGTTAATCAATAAAATGTTACAAATTTCAGCAATCTCACGCATAATAATTGAGGATGATGATATGAATGATATGATAGAATATAACTGTGTTAGGGTAATCTGAGATAGATTGGAGGACTGGTTATGTCGAAAATTCAAAGTCAACTGGTTAAAAGTAGTGCAAACATCAAAATGTTGGTCACCGGTTTTGAACCGTTTGGTGGAGAGAAGGTGAATCCAAGTGAGAAGATTGTCAAAAAGATTGCAAGAGAGAATTTCAACGGTATCGATTTGTACTCGCTGCTATTACCTGTCAGTTATCAAGAAAGTATAAAGAGACTTGATGAGTTTTACAATTCAAACGAAATAGACATTACCATCCACATTGGACAGGCAGGTGGCACCACTGCCATAACGATAGAGAGGCTCGGTGTAAACGTGATGGATTCTCCAAACCCAGACAACGATGATATAACAAAAGATGATGAAAATATCGTTGAAAAAGCAAGAGATGCGTACATGACTCAAATAGACGTCAAGAGATTGGTTGAATGGCTCAACAAAAAGAAGATACCTACAGTCTTGTCGTACACAGCGGGGCAGTATATATGTAATGAGGTGTACTATTACTCTTTGCATCACTCAGAAAAGCACAAAAACCCAAAATATGTGCTTTTCGTACATCTCCCATTCTTGCCAGAACAGGTTGCTGAAAAGGCACCAAAGAATAAGAACATTGCTTCCATGTCTCTAATGCTCGAATACAAAGCAATAAGGATGATTGTGGCAAATGTGCGCAACTATCTTTCAAAGTGACTTATATGAACAGTTTCATGACACTTATGTCATCGAAAGTCATCGAAACGCTCATTGGAAGTTCTTTGATTAAATAGCCTATCTCAACCATTTTGCCTAGGAGCGTCTTGTATCTTCCGTGGTTGTTCAACAATATGATGGCTCCATCGGAAAGCGCATATTTTTTCACTTGATTGTACATATTGACCATAGGCCTTTCCGATGTATTTATTCGTTCATCGTAGTCACCATAGTAACAGTAATCTTCAGCCTTTCCAAAGCACACGAATGAGAAATCATCTGGCAGGTCAGAAAAGATTGTATGCAATCTAGATTCTATGTAGAATGGTAAAATTTCCGGTACAATTCCAGAGATTTCCTTGTCAAGAAAATCCATCAATCTTTCGGACGAACTCCTACCTCTCATCACAGTATGCTCAAATCCCGAATATACGCCATCAGAGTACAGCAGATATGTCTTCCCATCTTCGACTGAGAACGTACCAATATCTGTGTCACTGTAAACATAGTCGAACATTCCTATCGGTAACACGTTCTTCATTTTCATCTCTTCGAATCTCGCTTCATCGTAAACAATGATGTTCGGATGCCCACAATTCAAATATTCCACAGTACCGTTTGGTTTTATTTTGAGAAAGATACCCGTTATATAGTTGTAGCCAAGAACAGTCTTCATACTATCGGAAAGTTCATTCACCGCTTTAACTATTGAATCGGATCGCCGCATTGCGGAGCGAAAGAGCGATTTGATAGAAGAGCAGAGCAGTGCCGATTGCAAACCGTGTCCTGAAATATCTGCTATATAGAGAAAAACATCACCATCTGTTGTAAAATAATCGTAGATATCTCCGCCAACCACTTCCGATGGTACATAATGCCCAGTAAGCCATATATTAGATTTCAAATCAATACTTGGCGGCAGCATAAGTTTCTGAAGCTGATTAGCTAAATTCAAGCTCTCTTTGAGCTCTCTGTATAGGTTTTCAACGCGTTCTCTGCTTTTCTTAAGTTCTATGGAAAGGGCAACTTTAGATATGAGTTCGATATCCATTGCTGGCATTTCTATGAAATCTAAGATGCCTATTTGATACAAGTTAAGGAGTATATCGTATTCCTTATGTCGTATCATTAACAATATAGGCAAATCTCTTAGATCTGTCTCCGTTTTGATTTCTCTCACCCATTTGTATGCAACCTTGAGGGATGAATTGTAAATCAATATCATTTGGATATCACGTTCAGTTAATAACTCTGATAAGTCCATAACTTCTCGGACGTCGTATCCAACGAATTCTAAAATTTTGTGTGCATCGGATGTTACTTGCAGTGAACTAGTGAGTATACATACTTTATCCGCCAATAATACAACCCCCAATATAGCTTCCACAGACAATTTCATCCAGAATCGATGTCTAGCATAATTATTTTGATGATATAATAATAATGTACTTCAATGTACTTTTCTAAAATCAATTATATTTATTATACCAAGAATTATATTATTCGGTATCATCTATTTTGGACAATCTTTTTGAAGGTCTTTCAAACATTACAAATTAGGAGGGGTTCAGATGAGCAACTTGAAAGTAGGTATCATTGGTGCAGGTAGTGCTGTTTTTTCGATGAGAATCATATCTGATTTGTGCAAAACACCTGGTCTCAGTGGTACACACGTCTGTTTGATGGATATTGATGAAAAGCGTTTAAATAATGTGTTAATCCTTGCAAATGAACTGTCTAAATACTTTGGAGCTAACTTGACATTCGAAAAGGTAAGCTCCATTGAGAAGGCTATCGATGGTGCGGATTTTGTTATAAACACAGCCATGGCTGGTGGACACGGATATCTTGAAGAAGTACGAAGAATAGGTGAGAAACACGGCTATTACAGAGGCATAGACTCACAAAATTATAATTTCGTCCATGATTATCGTAACCTCACAAATTGGAATCAGTTTGCACTATTTCTGAAGATAACCAAGACAATTGAAAGGAAAGCGCCAAAAGCATGGTATTTGCAGGCAGCAAATCCCGTGCTTGAGGGCACAACCCTTGTTTCAACGCAGACAAATATCAAGATGGTCGGATTTTGCCACGGGCATTACGCAGTGGAGATGTTAGCTAAACTTGTTGGAGTAAAAGAATACGAATGGCAGGTAGCTGGTGTAAACCACGGTATATGGTTGACGAAATTCACAACAAAGGATGGCAAAGCGCTATATCCAGAGATCGACAAGTACAAAGGAAAGTTGGAACACAAGCCTGACTCACCATTCGATGACCAGTTGGCACCTGTTGCATGGGATATGTACGATTTCTACGGTCTATTCCCGATAGGTGATACTGTAAGAAATTCAACTTGGAAGTATCATAGAGATTTGCAGACAAAGATAAAATGGTACGGTGCACCTTGGGGTGGTGCAGATTCTGAACTTGGCTGGAAATGGTACGTTGATGGTTTAACCGATATTGTAAGCACCGTAGATAAATTTGCGGAAGTGGTATCAAAAGGTCTAAGGTTGGATCAAGTGAAGACTGGTACCGAGATAGATAATTCGATAAACGATATCCTCGGTGAGAAACTTAGCGGCGAACAACATGTGCCCTTCATCGATAGCATAGTCAACAAGAATAAGAGACGTTTCGTAGTGAACATGCTCAATAATGGAAAGATAGAAGGGCTGGACGATGACATTGCTGTAGAAGTATGTGCTCAAGTGTGTGGTGAGAACATAGAATTCGAAGAAACAAAATTGCCAAAACGTATCGTAGATTGGTATCTAAAGCCTAGAACCTTACTTGCTAAGCAAGCACTCGAAGCGTTTCTAACAAAAGATACGAGATTGATAGCAGATATACTCGAAAGAGATTGGAGAACTAAGAGTAGTGAGCAAGTACGTGCGCTCATCGATGAACTCTATCCATTCGTAATTGCAGAGATGAAAAAGATAGAAGACGAAAAATAGAGTAAAGAAAGATAAAGAATCCCCCTTAATCGGGGGATTCTATTTTCTGATAGAATTTATGACACTACTTCGTTCATGATTTTGTTTCTCTTATCATCTCCACAATTTCCTCGCCGCCAAACATTCGCTTAATTTCTTCCATCTTGGCCTCACCGCTGAGCTCGGAAACTACACCTGTATCACCATTCCTTATGAGTGCAAAATGCTTATCTGCCTTCAATGCGATTTGCGGCAAGTGCGTAACGATTATTATCTGATGATTTTTTGACAATTTTTCAAGTTTCTCAGCTAACCTCACTGCTGTGACACCGCCAACTCCAGAATCAATTTCATCGTAGACGAGTACATCAGTTGAAGTAACGGAGAGTTCCAAAGCCAACATTATTCGAGAGAGCTCACCACCGGACGCAATTTTTCTAAGTGGGTAAAGTGGTCCAGTAGAGAGCGTACTGCCAACCAACTCCACATCGTCAATCCCTGTTGAGTTGAAAGGTACCTCGCTAAACGAAAAGCCGACTCTTGCATTCATGTTTAAATCGTTTAGATGCTCTGTGATAAGACCTTCAATTCTTTTTGCAGCGTCTTTTCTCATCTTGCTTATATTATTTGCAAGTTCAGCTAATTGCTTCTCCAACTTTCTCTTCTCTTCCACAGCATTGATTAGTATTTCAAGTTCCTTTGCCTTCTTATCATATTCAATTTTCCAAGCTGCAAGATTTTCTAACACATCTTCAGTGGTTGGTCCATATTTGCGTCTTAATCTCTTATATATTCCAAGCCTATTTTCGATATCTTCGACGTCCATCTCTTCTATCTTCGACAGTTCTTTTTGAATGCCATTTTCCAAATCAGCAATAGATTCAATCAGTGAATCTAATTTTTCGTGAAATTCCTTATCTAAGAGCGAATAGAATTTTCTTGTACCACCTTCCATATCTTCAAGTTGCTGAATTGCGGCGGTGTAGTGCTGAATTAGAACCTGAATGTTTGAAGCATCTTTATAGATCTTTTCTAGTTCTCGCTCTTCGTCTACAGATAAATGTGCACTTTCAACTTCTTCTATCTTCGTTTTCAATTCTTCCAAGCTACTTTCAATCTCTTCTTTGTCTAAAGTACTAAGCGTCTTATTGACATACAGGTAGCTTTGATACGTGGCTTTATAATCTTCCATAAGTTTTTCATCCTCTGCAACTTCATCGAGGATGTTCAAAATGAACGTCTTATCAAGCAATTTCATCTGTGAATTCTGTTTGTGAATTGCTATGAAATTCGATACGATATCTTGCACAACATCTCTACTGGAAAGTTTGCCATCTATTTTGTAAAATAGTCTTTTGTTCTTTCTCTCAACAGTGAAAATATGCTGACCAGTACTCAATTCTACTTCACCACTAACAACATCACTATCAAGGTCTACTACCATATCGGCACTGAATGTGTCACTTCTGAGATTCTGATAATCCAAGAATGCACCGATTACATCCAAAAGCAAACTCTTCCCAGTTCCAGTCTCGCCTGTGATCACATTCAATCCGCTTGAAAAGTATATGTCAACATCCTTCAAATACACATATTCATTTATATGAAGCAATTCTATCAATTACTTCACCTCAGTTAGGGAAAGGGTCATTTTTTCAAATCATCTTTGTCAAACGAATATGGGAGAAGTTGATTCACGGATGTTTGGATGATATCTCCCTTCAAATTCGTTAGTACCACTTCAAAGTCACCAAATTCAGACATTACTTGTCGGCATGCACCACACGGAGATACTGGCTCTTCGGTATCGGCTACGACAACCAAAGTTTCGAATTCTCTTTCCCCTTCGGAAATTGCCTTGAATATGGCGGTACGTTCAGCACAATTCGTAAGTCCAAATGAAGAGTTCTCTATATTAACCCCCGTATAGATCTTTCCACTTTTTGTAAGTAATGCGGCACCCACTTTGAAATTAGAGTATGGAACGTATGCGTTCTTCATAACATCTTTAGCAATACCTATAAGTTCTCCAATGCTCGTTTTACCTTCCTTTAAATCTTGTATCTCCAACGTATCTTTATTCTTCTTGCTCTTCTTGTTCTCTTTTTCCTTCGTCTTCTCTTTGTCCTGTCTGTTCTCTTTCATCGATTGAAACCTCCTTTTTAGCATTCTTTTCGATATTCTCTATCTTTACAAGTACCTTATCTATTCTATTTCTTGAAGCTGCAATGATCTTGTAAGTAATATTTCCCTCTGTAATCTTCTCACCAACTTTTGGAATGTAATGGAACTTGTCTAAGAGATATCCAGCCAATGTTTCAAACTCTCCTTCGGGAAAATCTATCCTCAATTCTCGTTCGATATCATTCAAGGCGATTGTTGCATCCACAAGATACGAATTTGCATCTATCTTCTTAATACCTATTGTCTCGTATTCATCATACTCATCCATAATCTCGCCAAAAATCTCTTCCAATATATCTTCCATTGTTACTATTCCTGCAGTTCCACCGTATTCATCTACAACTATCGCCATATGCACCTTTCTTGTTTTGAACTCTTTGAGTAGCTCAGAAACCGGCATCACTTCAGGTACGAACAACGGAGTTCTCATCATTTCCTTAACTCGTACCTTATCTAAAACATCTGTTCCTCGGGAAGCTATAAAAGAGAGCAGGTCTTTTGCATAACATATTCCAACGATGTTATCTATAGTTTCTCTGTAGACTGGAACCCTCGAATATTCCTCTTTCATTATTAGCTCTGTAACTTCCCTTATCGTCTGCGTTTCCTCGACTGCAATTATATCAACACGTGGAATCATGATCTCCTTAACAAGCGTTTCATCCATTGCTATTGTACGCTGAATCATCAGACCTTCTTCGTGATCAATGGAACCTTCTTCTCTTCCCATTTCAAGATATGATGCAATCTCATCGATCGTTATGAACTGTGCATCTTGAACAACATGTCCGCCAAATAATCTCACGAACAAATTTGCAATTTTTACAAACATCGTTATAACTGGCGATAATAATTTTGAAAGTGGCGCTACAATCTTCGTGCTGAATTCAAAAAAACGTTCGCTGTTCTGTCTTGCCAATATTTTTGGCGTAATCTCACCAAAAATCAATAGCACAAATGTCATTACTAAAGTTGATACAATTGTAGAAATAGACTCTGAAGGAATCAATTTGGATATGGCTACAGCTGCAATAGAGGATGCCAGTATGTTCACCAAGTTGTTTGATATCAATAGCCCCGTTAGAAACTGGTTGAATAAGTGAATCTCACTCATTTCTTCCTCGTTTTCCTTATTTTTAGCCAAGTTCCTCAGTTTTAATTTACTTACAGATGTCAATGCTGTTTCCGATGCCGAGAAAAACGCTGATAGAACGAGTAGAAACAAGATCGCCAAGATGCTCCACAAATAACTCAGAGGGTCCTCCACAGACGCCTCACCTCCATAACGTTTTGATGTTGATTTCATGTAAACCGAACATAACAATGTATATTATACCATTTTCTTTGAAATTTTGAATCAATGGAACATGCTGACAGTGAAGTTCCTTCAATTCTGTGGTGCACAAAAAGGCAACAGTTATGGTATAATCTAATCATTCTGAATGAAAGAAATGAAGAAAATTAATAGATCAATTAACTAGATTGAGAGGGTATTTGTCATGGATAAATCAATTGCTATCGAGGAAATTGCCAACATATTTTCACAGTCAAATATATTCTTCCTGATGACAGACAGAGAGGGCAATATACTTTCTCACACATATAATGTACCCGAACGAATTAAGAGGGAAAAATGTGTCGTTGGCCTAGATGAAAATCTTGACAAAGCCTTTAGAGAGTTCATCGACAGTGAGCAAAGAACCATTGAACAAATCGTAGAAATGAAGACTGAAATCCTGCGTTTAATCTTTTCGAAAGTAGAGGAAAGCATTCTGATTTTTGGAGAAACTATCACAGAAAAGGTGTTAATAGACAACTACATGAATGAAAGATTCGAAACATTGACAACATATCTGGAATTTGCACCCATATTTTTCGTAGTCTTAGATGAAAATGGAAATGTGAGCTACATAAACACTTGGACACTCAATAAAACTGGTTACAGATTGGAAGAGGTAGTCGGTAAGAACTGGTTCGATGTATTCATACCGTCTGATATCAGAGAAATGGTAAGAGGTGTGTTCGTTCAGATTCGACAAAGGAACATAGAGATGAATCAATCTTACGAAAATGAAATACTCTGCAAAGATGGAAGCAAACTTGTGGCACTTTGGGAGAACAAACTAATACTGAAAGGCGATACTTTTGGTGGCATCATCAGTGTTGGAGTTGATGTAACAGATAGAAAGATAAGAGAGGTCGAAGATAAGGTGATGCTCGAATTATTGCAGGCCTCCTTGGAACAAGATTATACTATTGCCTTTGAGAAAATAGGGAACATCCTTGCAAGTACATACAAAGTGCGAAAACTAACGGGACTTGTGAGAGTTCCAGAGGATAGTTATGAATTTACGATTATAAAGCCAAGCAACGGAGAAAACGCCGAAAATAGTGAGAGGTTCGAAGAGAGAGAATACGTAAGGAATGTTGCTGATCGATCAATCAAAATAGACATAGCGGTAAGTAATTTCTCACAGCTTGTAACAGAAAACAGTCTTGAGAGAATTGCAAACATACTTTTTTCGTTCATAGATAGGATACATTACATACAAAGATTAGAGGAAGCATCTTTTAGAGACACATTAACAAGTTTGTTCAACAGGCGATATTACATGATGGTACTAAAAGGTGAGATACTCCGAGTTAGGAGATACAATACATCATCCTGCGTTGTTATGATAGATTTAGATGGATTGAAAAAAGTGAACGATACGCTTGGTCACGATAAAGGTGACCACGCACTCAAGCTTGTTGCGCAAGTACTAGCTGAAAACATCAGAAAAACAGATATCCCAGCTAGGTTTGGCGGAGATGAGTTTGTACTACTTTTAACGGAAACAAAAATCGAAAATGCAAAGGTCGTAATCCAGAGAATTATTGACGAACTGGATAAAAAATACATTGATAGTATGAAAATATCCATCAGTGCTGGAATAACAAAGATAATGCCAACTGATGATATTGAAGGTATCTCGGTAATGAAACGTGCCGATGAATTATTGTATAGAGCAAAGAAGTCTGGTAAAGGCACATTTTTCTGTGATGATTTGCAGATCAAAGAATAAAAGAATAGATAATCATTCGCTGCAAAACATATCTCTAACCTCTTTGAAAGCTTCAGTGAGTGTGTCTATGTCATAGTTACCTGGTGTAGACCTTATATGTGAGGCAGTTGAAACAATTTTTACCCACTTTTCTATATCATCGTCCGATATGTCTATGTTGAGCTTAATGCCGATATCCTCATAAAATCTGTAAAGTGAACCATCGAAAAGCGCTTTTACCGTTTCTGCCTTTTCTGTGTTTGCATTTCTCAACTCAAATGGTAAAAATATCGCTGTCGCCAATCCATGTTTGATTCCTTTATCTGTTGTCAAATTGTATCCAAGGGCATGTGCAACTGTTGTACTTGTTTGTGCAATTACCATACCTGCCAACATGGAAGCAAACATTATCTTTTCTCTGTAATACTCGCTTTCCGGATCATCCAATAGTCTTGGTAAGAATTCCTTGATATTCTTCATAGCCTCCATTGCTAAAACATCCGTTAGAGGTGTTGCATTTAGCGATATGTATCCTTCCATTGCGTGTGACAATGCATCGAGAGCTGTAGAAATTGTCAGCTCTCTTCCCATCGTAATCGTATAACTGTAGTCAACAAAGGCGATAGTTGGAAATGTGCATTTGGTGTTACTGAATCCCATTTTTCTTCCATCTACTGTCAATACAGAAAACTGTGTCACCTCACTGCCCGTACCTGCTGTTGTAGGTATGCAAACTATTTTCTTTGCACTCGTATATTTCGTTGCATCGTACAAATCTCGTACATTCAACTGAGGATTATCCAAAAGTACAGCAACTGCCTTTGCCGTATCCATTGGACTTCCACCGCCGAGTCCTATAACAACATCGATATCTGTGGTATCTGTGAATTCACTACAAATTTCTGGTATGAGTTCTATGGGTGGATTTTCCGGTGTAGTATCGTATATTCGCACATATTTGCCTTCCAGTGCCTCTAAAACATCGTCCAAACTTCCATTTTTCATCGAACTCTTACCGGTAATCACAAGGAAATGTTCTCCAAGTGACCTGAGAATTTCCCTGTTTTTCAAGACAGCACCTTTACCATAGATAACCTTCGTTGGCATGAAAAAATTCATGTTCATAATGTGCCACCCCTTTCTGATACTTTCCAATGTACACTCATCTAGATTATATTATATCAACAGAAAATTCTCAATCAATATAACTAGTCGATATGACTTCAACAACAATAAAAAAAGAGCTGGCCTGTTAAGCTTTGCCGACCAGCTCTCGTATTAGTCGTTTTAGTCACTAATTCTTATATAATTTTTAAAGTTATTGATTAGTGCTTATCATGTACAACGCTATGCCACCAAGCGCTATACCTATGAATGAAAGAACAATTGCTATCGTTCCAGTTTGGTTAGCTTGAGTAGCCTTTAAATCTTCTTTCAGTTTTGCGTTCTCCTTTTCAAGAAGGGTAATCCTTTGGTCAGACGTTGTAACTGTTGATTCCAATGTTATAACACTTTCTTTGACAGAGATAACGTCGCTCTTTACTGAATCAATATCATTTCTTACAGAGCTAATATCGTTGTTCGTTTTCGCAATTTGCGCATTGAGTTGAGCAGTTGTTGTATCGATCTTAGCATTAAGTTCCGATTGCGCATTTTGAAGAGTTTCCACGGTCGATTCTAACGTGAGCAGTTGAGAATCGGTGTTCTGAAGTGAGTTCTTCAAATTGTCAACATCGACTTTGACAACTGTAAGATCGCCTTTCATACTATCGAGGTCTGCAGACAACACAGGAATAGCAGCTATCTTGTTGTTTATATCTACTATTGCCGCATCTGTATTCTTAACTTTCGTATCCAACGCCTGGATATTTGAATAGAGATCCTTGTCGTTTGTTTCCAATGTTTTCACATTTGTTTGCACTGTTTGAATTTGAGTTTGTAAACTTTGGATACTTGTTTGCATGTTCTGAATCGTTGTTTGCATACTTTGGACAGTAGATTGCAATGTGGAAATATTGGATTGAGTAGGCATGGATTGAATCACGCTGTTGATATCTGCAATACTCTTTTCCACAGATGTAACTCTATTGGAAAGAGTTGATACATTCAAAGCTGTCGTCGAAACTTGCGAATTCGTAGATTTTATACTACTGTCAAGACTATTGATGCTACTTTCGAGTGCTGCAACTTTTGCACTCAGAGAGTCTAAAGTCGAGAGCTTCTGACTTGTAGAATTTTGACTGTCCGTCAACGTTTTTACACTATTTTTGAGTGAGCTAACGTCAGTTTTCAACGTCGCTATGTCTTGTGACAGTGTATTTATGCTTTGGCCTGTAGGGGTTACTGACATAAGGGACCTAAGCTCTGTCACTTTCTGTACCAACGCATCGTACAGTGACTGCATGCCAGATACGTCAGTTTTTACGTTGTTTATATCCTGTGACAAAAGATCTACTTTTCCTGAGACGGTGTCCACTTTAGCGGATAATGCATCGATCTTTGTGTTGATTGTCTTGTCAGAATTGCTCAAAGAAAGTACCTGATCAGACAGACTCTTGAGTTGCGAATCTATATTTGCTGGTATCTGAGAGGTCTGAGCAGGAGTTGTCGTTGTAACTGTAGTTGGTATCTTCTTCTCAACTGCAGCTATCTTGTCGTTGGTGATGGTCATCAACCTGTAGAGTGCTACCGCAAGTTGGTATCTTGTGAGTGACTGGTTACCTTGGAACGTACCATCCGGCATGCCGCTTAGTATACCGAGTTTAGAGAGTTGCTCGACAGCATCGTAAGCCCAATGGTTTGCTGGGACATCTTTGTATGTTGCTGAAAATGCTGTTGAAACGACAATAACCAAAAGTAAAGTAATGCCTAAGAACTTCCGCATAATAAACTACCTCCTTGAAGTTAATTTGAATTTTAGATAATTTCGACCAATTTTTCCGGGATCTTGTCAGCGGGCAGAACAAAGTCCGCATACCCTTCGTCTACGACTGCTTTCGGCATCCCGTACACAACACAAGTCTCCTTGCTTTCAGCGATGACTATCCCCTTAAAGAATTTCACCTTAAAAGCACCCTTTGAGCCATCCTTCCCCATACCTGTCAAAATCACTGCTACAGTATTCTCTTTATAAATCTCAGCAACTTTATCCAATGTATAGTCAACGGATGGCCTTACGTTATTTATTTTCTCGGTCTTGTTATCGATGTATATCGTACTCTTTCTGTCTTGATGTTTTATTCCCATGTGATAATCCCCGGGAGCAACGTATACACAACCAGGTTGCAACACGTCACCGTTTTCAGCTTCCTTAACTGACAAGTTTGATATTTTATCCAATCTTTGAGCTAAGGATTTGGTAAATCCAGCAGGCATGTGTTGAACGAGTAAAATAGGTGCTGGGAAATCCTTGGGAAGCGGAGGTATGACCAAGTCAAGTGAACGCGGACCACCAGTTGATGAACCTATAACTACCACTTTTCCTGAGACTATCGATTTCATCTTCAGTCCAGCAAGAGGTTTTCTCTGATACACGAGCTGGCTAACGCTTACCTTCATCGCATCTCTTATCTTTTGTGCAAGTTCTGGACCCATCTTGCGAAAATCCATCGACACACTACCTGATGGCTTAGCCACAAAGTCCGTAGCACCAAGTTCCAGTGCCAAGAGCGTTATCTCAGCACCTTCTTCGGTTAAACTGCTGACCATAATTACACGAGTTGGTGATCTCTTCATTATCTCTTTAAGTGCTTCTATACCATTCAGTTTTGGCATCTCTACATCCATCGTCACTACATCTGGTTTGTATTTTATTGCCAGTTCTACCGCTTCCAACCCATCTTTCGCAGCAGCAACCAACTCCATATCCGATTGTTGATCTATTATATCCTTCAAAATCATTCTCATAAAAGGAGAATCATCGGCTATCATTACCTTTATTTTTCCGTTTGACTTCTCTTTTTCCAACTTTTCACCACCCTGATGCTGAGTATAGGAAAGACAACTATTGATATTATAGCAAAAATCTTTGCAACTTCCAAACTCCAATCGAATAAAAGTCCTCCAAAAACAACAATACCTACAGTCACTGAAAATATGGATGCCCAAAGTACAATACCAGCGCTGACATCCTTTATGATCTTTATTATAGGGTGGTACTCTTGACTATACAAATTCATCAATTGCTCGATAATCGTATTTATCAATTCAGACCATATGACAAAGAACACAGCAAATACGATCCAGAGCAGATCCTCTCTTGGTACGGGAAGGAAAAGTGTGGTCGACAGTACAATTAGGCCTATGACAAAATGAACCCTGAGATTTCTTTCAGAAGCTATCGATTCAATTATTCCATCTATTGCATGTGAAAAGGATTCACCAAGATTATTCGAACCCAATTGTTCGTTTTTGTTTTCTTTGTATTCTTGGTTTGAATACTTTGTCTGTGAGTGACGCGCCAAGCTTGATCGCCTCCAAGTTCATGTCGTAGTACTTTGGATTGACTTGCTCCCTAACGGCCATGTAAAGCGTTTCAAAATCGGTTATGGCCGTACTCTTTACCATAGCACCTATGAGGATCATATTTGAAACCATTATATTACCGAATCGTTCAACTGCCAATTTACTTGCTGGAATGCCTATAGTTCTTCTTGTAATTCTCTTGAGGTCCTTAGGTAGATCCGGTATGTGTGTGTTATCGTAGACTATTATACCATTAACCGCTGCATATTTTCCATGTGTTACCATCGAAGGATGCATGATTATTAACGTATCAAAAAGTACTGCTTTGGGATAGAGTATTGGCTCGCTTGAAACCAAAACGTCACAATAGCTGGGACCGCCGCGTACTTGCTCTGTATAATTTTGAGTCTGTACAACGAATTTCTCAGACATTGCGAATGCTTCGGATAATATATAACCGGCCAACAAGTTCCCTTGCCCACCTATACCGGCAATCCTTATTGAGAATGGCCTTTCCATCTTCATTCCCCCTTAGCATAGTTGATTCTGTAGCGAGTGTAGAAATCTTGCTTTGTTTCATCTTTCTTGAACACTCCTATTACTATCTTGCCCTTCAATTCCTCTTCGGTCATCTTCTCTGCTCTTTCCTTTGTAACAGAGTTATCTTTGAAATAATCCATCATCTGCCAAGGTTCTCTTAAACCATTGTACCGTCCATAATAAGTATGGCAGTTAGAAAGTATTTCCACAACCGCAGTACCTCTATGCATCAGTGCCTCTTTTATGTATCTCACGCTCATCGGATAATGATACACCGTTGAACGTGCAACGTAAGTTGCACCTGCTGCCAAGGCAAGTTTCACAACGTCAAATTGGTCTTCAACATTCCCATAAGGCATCGTTCCTGCAATACTGCCGTTTGGTGTTGTCGGCGAATGTTGGCCACCGGTCATACCATATATCATATTGTTGTAAATGATTATTGTTAGATTTATATTTCTCCTGCACGCGTGAATAAAGTGATTACCGCCAATTGCTGTCATGTCACCGTCTCCGCCCATGACAACTACCTTGAAATCAGGTTTTGCAAGTGACACGCCCGTGGCAAATGCGATCGCTCGACCATGTAGCGTATGCATCGTATTGAAATCTATGTAACCAGCAGCACGTGAGGAACATCCTATACCAGAAACTACCGCAGTCTCCTCTGCCTTCAATCCTGACTGATCAAACGCCTCTAAGAAGCTCTTCATGATGATACCATTACCACATCCTGGACACCAAACAGTTGGCCATCTGTCACTTCTCAAGTAACTTGCCAAATTATCCCTTTTCAACCTCTTCACCTCCTACCAATTGTACACCACAAGTACTAAAAAAGAAATCAGTAAGTGAATCAGGGTAACCTTCGATGAATACAACACGCTTTATTCCGGCATTCACTATCAACCTTGCACAAACAGAACAAGGTTTATGCGTTACGTAAATTGTTGCTCCTTCAGTCGATATACCAAACCGAGCTGCCTGCATCAGCGCATTCTGTTCTGCGTGCAATCCGTAGCATATTTCCTGGTTTTTTCCTGACGGAATCTTCAAATCATCCCTAATGCAACCAATCTCATCGCAATGTGGAAAATTTGATGGGGGCTGATTGTATCCGGTTGCAAGAATTCGTTTGTTCTTGACGATCACAGCACCAACTTTTCTGTGGAAGCAAGTTGACCTTTCCGCAATCATACTGGCCACTCTCTTAAAATAATCATCCCAATCTTCACGTTCATTTTTCTTGGGTTTTATGGTAACATTTTTAAGGTATTCATCCAAGTCCATCTAAGAACCTCCAAATTCTTCGTTCTTTTATTTGACACCATAATTCTAAAACATTACCAAAACAAAATCAAACCTAGACAAGAGGTGACTAAAGATGCATAATTCTGAAATCTTCGTTGTTAGGTGTGAAATCGGTTCTATACTTATTTATTGTAGCACATCCGAAGAGAGAGTGTGTGAACGAATTGAATTTTCGGATGAGCAGCTTGAAGAAACTGCTGAGAACATCTTTACATCACAAATCAAAGAATACTTGAATGGCAGTATAAAAGTTATAGATTTTCCTGTATCCTACAAGAAAGATACCAAATTTGCACACATATTGGAGCAATTGAGGGAGCGTGTAAATTATGGTAGAATAATTACGTATGCTGATTTGGCAACAATCTGCAATACCACACCCAGAGTTGTGGGATTTGCAATGGCTTCAAATCCACTGCCTTTGTATTTCCCATGCCATAGAGTTGTTGCTAAAAATTCTCTGGGCGGATTTGGTGGAAGATCCAATATATCGAGCAACTCGGCGAGTAAGAACAAAATAGACGGAATGAAGTGGAAAAAATACCTTTTGAACCTGGAGGGATCAATTTGAAAAGATTTCTGTTAATTTTGTTTATCATCATTGCAGCTGTATCGTGTGTGGTACCATTAGCCATATACGAATGGTATACAGGAAGATTAGAATTGCCACAGAACAACGTGCCATCAAGTCTTATCGTTGAGTACTCTGATGGTACACCACTTTATACGCCAAAGACAGTGTGGGTGGATTTTGATAATATTCCCACTTCTTTGAAAGACTTTATAATAGCATCTGAAGATAAGAGATTCTACACACATAGTGGCGTAGATATAGTTGGTATAATCCGTTCAGCCATAGTCATACTGACAAGTGACGACATACAAGGTGGAAGTACAATAACTCAACAACTTGCACGTACATTGTACCTCACAATGGAACAAACGTGGAAAAGGAAGATAAAAGAAGCATTCATAGCATTGTGGCTGGAACAGAACTATTCAAAAAACGAGATACTGGAACTATACATAAATTCAGTCTACTTAGGAAATGGTGTATTTGGCTTTCCCGCAGCAGCAAAATACTATTTCAACAAGACACTTGACCAACTTAGCACGTCAGAAATCGCAATGCTTGTGGCAACGCTTAGATCACCCGAAAAAGCTAACCCTTTGAAAGATTTGAATACAGATTTCTCCAAAACAGTTCTTAGAAAAGCATTGGAGGAAGAAGTGATAAATTCAGGTGAATACGACGAAGCACTCAAAAAGATCGGTGAAAAACATTTGTACGCTGTAAAGACCGCCAGTCAAAGTTTTGACAATGATCTATTCTGGATGGTTGTACTTGAACTCAGAGACCTTGGCTTTGAGTTGGGTAATTTGAGAAATGGTTCTAGAGTAAGGACGACAATTGACAAGAACATGCAAATGCTTTTGAACAACAACATAGATAAATCAAACATGGCTGGTCTCATCGTTGAGCACACTACCGGAAGAATACGTGCAGCTTACGGATTGGGTATAAACAACGGTAGAAGACAGCTTGGCTCCGTTGTCAAACCATTTTACTATTATCTTGCATTCATGGCAGGTTGGAACAAGAGCGACATACTTAAGGATGAACCTCTGACTATAGGGAAATGGTCACCTCAGAATTTTGACAAAGCATTTTGGAAAGAAGTCACTTTAGAGAACGCGCTCATATATTCTCGTAACGTTCCATCAGTGAATTTATTTATGGCATTGGGGCAAAATAACGTACAAAACTTCATGAAAAATGAACTAAAAGTTGGTGGATATTATCCAAACGACGCTACAATTTCATTGGGTACGGTTGAAACATCACTAATAGACGTCGCAAAAGGATTTGAACCTATTTTTAACGGTGGGATAGTGATACAACCAAGGTTAATAGAGTATGTCAAAGACAAAGATGGAATGATGCTCTATTCCTACAGGCCTGACATTGTAAATGTGGTCAAGGCACCAAAAAACATGGACCAAAGAACACCTACGGAAGCTTCGGTGATGATGCTTCAGCTCATGAGAAAAGTTGTGACAATGGGAACCGGTACGTCGGCTGCAATGCCTGGAAGGACAATATACGGTAAGACCGGTACTGCGGAGAAGAATGCATGGTTCGTTGGTGGTGATGGCAGGTATATATTCTTACTTGCAAAAGATGGTAAAGATCTAACCGGCGGTGGTAGCGTCGCACCGGTTTGGCGTAAAATTGCACAAAACATAGAAATTGGATATATAGATGTATCCTTACCTGTGTGGGCAAAAATTACTCCAACTGAGCCAAAGACTGCAGGTGAGACAACCGTTGCACCAGAACAAAATGAAGGCATATCCATTACTGGTGAATCTAGTGAGACACAAAACGCTACATCACCAGAAGAAACTATATACACCAGATTGCAAAATGGAGACATAACGGTAGATGAAATAGTAGACTTCCTCAAAACACTTGATTCAGATAAACAAGTAGAGGTACTATCGAGGGTAAACGAGATAGATCCGGTCATTGCCTCGGAGGTATATCAAAAACTAAGTGGTGGCGGCCAATTCTAATAATATCTATTTAATATCTATTAATTTCTATCACGTTGAGAGTGTAGATTGTACATCACACGTGCTTTCCCTGTCACACTCTCCACAAATCATAGATATCTTGGGGGTGATTCTGTGGAAAGAACGTTCATAATTCTCAAACCAAACACCGTGCGCAGAGGTCTAATCGGCGAGATAATAAGGAGATTTGAACAGAGGGGAATAAAGATAGTCGGGATGAAATTCCTGAAGATAACAAGGCAACAAGCTGAAAGGCTCTACGAATGTCACAAAGGAAAAGAATTTTATGACGAATTGATAGAATTTATGACGAGTGGCCCTGTCGTGACGTTGGTGTTAGAAGCACCAAGGGTCTTGGAACTTGTAAGACACATAGTCGGTTCAACTGATCCATTGAAGGCCGAAGCAGGCTCGATAAGGGGAGAATTTGCACTCACTGTTACAAAGAATTTAGTCCATGCCAGCGACTGTCCAGATGGCTTTGAAAGGGAGTCATCGATATTCTTTAGCCCAGACGAGCTCATAGAGTATTCACTCGACGTGCAAGATGACATATAGGCGACATATAGGTGATATACGATAGTATCTAAAGTATCTAATGAAAATATCTGAAAATAGCTTACAAAGTAATTCAAAAAGGCAGAAAAAGCCGGAGTATGGTCATCACTCCGGCTTTTTAGCTATCTTGGTACTACTTACTCAATTATTCAACTGGCTACTTCCCACTATTTTGGCGCAATTCCATTACAACCGTCTCAAGTAATGAGACTTTTCCAGACAACTTTTTTACCTCGTCCGTCAATTTACTGACAGCATCATACAACACGATTATATCTTTATCTTGTTCCAAATTCTTTGCAGAAACCTTTTCTAATTGGGCAGAAATCTGGTCTATATCATCTTTAAGAACAGAAACCGCTTGCTCCAAATCATCTGCCGAAACCTTTGAATTATTCATATCATAAATCAGATTCGTGTACTCTTCAAGTAAAGATAATCTCGTGAGGATATCATCATTTTGCACTTCTACTGCATTCACACTCTCTTGAAGAGATTGCATTTGTTCTGGATTAACTGCTGCTTCAAGGGATTTTATTCTATTCATGATATCAGCTATAGCCACATCTGCATCTTCCTTTGTCAAATAAATCCCCGAAATGCTCGACAGGGCATTGCTATGGTCGCCAAGAATTTCGTAGATATTCAAAATCTGATCGTTCAAAATGTCAGTTGAAACATCCAGATTATCAATAGCTTCTACAAACTGGTTCACATCATTGACCGCCGCATACAATTCATCAATCTTTGCATTGATTTGGTCAAAGAGTGCCTCAACTCTTTCATTATCTGCCTTGTTCGTGAGAGAATCATACATTACATTGAGATACTCTTCGACATTTGATATCCTCAAGTCTAACTCCTCATACATCGGTTCTAAAGATAGTTCATCAGGATTACTCAACTCATCTGCTTCACCTTCGGCAAAAACGAAAAGAACGCATACGACCGTCATGATCAAAACTAACAACTTTTTCATACTATCCCCTCCTTTTCAAAATGATTCCAAGTTGATTCCCATTAGAGCCATAGATACCAAATTCGTCAATCAAATTATACAACAATTATTCCATATTTGTGCACAGAAAATCACGAACACCTGTTTTGTTTGTTCCAACATCTTTGTATAGTTCTTTGTATAGATGCCACCCGTAATTTCTCTACTATCATCGGTTATCATCGGTGCAATGATTTCACAAAGTGATTAATTACGACAAACAAATAGAAACAAGCAGCGATTCACAATAATCTATCAACGGTCAACAAAAATCGACTTCAGCCACTCAAAATCGACTTTGGTGAAAAAAAGAAAAGAGAATACAATTCAGTAAATACTTGCGTAAGGTAGAGAACAAGAGAAAACCTTATCAACAATTTGCAGGATGAACAATTTCCCTGCGGTTGTTTGGTAAGGTTTTTTGTTTTCACAGGAATTCTTCATAAAGATTGATTTTCTTGGTAGTTAAAGTTACCATCTTTCAAATTAGAGGGGGTGTATGTTATGAAAAAAGTTGGTGGCTGGCTCATATTTGCACTTGTTTTGATATTTGTTGGAAGCTTCCTTGCCCAGATGTTCAACACATCGTTTTATACAGTTAAGGTGAAACGAATTAAGTTTGACACAAACAACGGGATACTATCCGGGCTCTTGTATTTACCAAAGGGAGCAGACAGCAGCGATCCACGACCTACGATCATTACTACACACGGCTATCTAAACTCGGCAGAAATGCAGGATGCTGCTGCAATAGAGATGTCGAGAAGAGGATATGTGGTTTTAGCATTGGATATGTATGACCATGGACATTCTGTGAATAAGACACAGTACGATTCAGCAAAAGCATTTTTCTCCTTTTGGCCATCGTCTCAATATGATGCCGTACAGTATATGTACAATCAAGATTACGTAATGAAAGACGAGAACGGAAATGGTATAATTGCAGTAGCAGGGCATTCTATGGGTGGTTTTTCCTCTACAATGGCCATGGTTATGGACGAACAAGACTATGCAAAAACTGGTATAAGAAAAATCCATGCTGGATTGCCAATGGGAGCAGATTACTCGTGGACCAGTTATTTAGGCGTGACTCCCGATGTAGCCTACGCTGCTTATGGTCCGAGAACGGTTGGAGTTGTAGCAGCACATTATGATGAATTTTTCTTTGATTCCGCAGCTGAGAAGACCGGTAATACTGTGGTTTTCAAAGATTTCATAAGCACACCAGAAGGAAAGGCTTTCTTAGGTAATCCTTCTGATCCAAGTGAAGGTGTTATATACACTTTGGATAATGGCGGGAGAAGGGTAATCTATGAGCCTTGGCAGACTCACCCTTGGAACCATTTCTCCTTTATTACTACCGGCCATCAGATTTCATTCTATACCAAAGCTTTTGAAGGTTACACTTCTCCAAATCAAGTCAATGCGGGCTTAGGTAGTGAAAATCAAATATGGATACTTAAAGAATATTCAGAATTTTTAGCATTGATAGGTTTCTTCTTACTCTTTATACCTTTAGTTATGCTTTTAATGAAAGTTCCATTTTTGCAAAGGCCAAGACGGAAAGGGCTCCTTACGTTCCAGAACCTGCGACTAAGAACAATAAAATAGTATTCTGGATATTCTATGCATTTTCGGCGGCATTTCCAGCACTCTTTTTCCCATCTCTAATGAACAAAGATGGAGCAGGCATCACTATAATACAGGTGCTGTCGCTGGTAATTTTGGGCCTAGGTTTATTATTTGGTGCACTCTTGCTCTCAAGAGCGAGAAAAGAAAAAGGAAGATCAGTCAAGAATGTAAGAAATGGAATGATATTCATCTCACTATCAAGTTTACTACTTTTCTTGACGACAACTTTCAGGAAGAATCTGTTTGTACAAAACAAATACTTCAATCAACCAACAACTAACCAAATTGCCTTTTGGGCATTGATAGTTTCTGAAATGATTCTCATACTGATGTTTGTGTCATACTATCTGAATAAGAAACAGTCTAACCTGACTCCAAAGCAATATGGTTTTGTAACCAATTGGAGTTCAGTATTATCATCACTTTTGATAGCTATCGTAGTTGTTGCCATAGGTTATGCGATACTATACTTCGTAGATGCTATATTTGTCACCGATTTCAGGATATGGACTTGGGCTGTAAAGACATTTGAATCGCAGAATCTACTTGCAGCGATAAAATACGCTCCTTTCTTCTTTATCTTCTACTATATCACCGGTATTTCCATAAATGCAAACACTGGTTCTATGAAAAAGGGAGAAGGTTATTATTTGTCTTGTATTTCCATGGTCGGTGGTTTAGTTGTATTCTTGGCATTACAATATGGACTTCTATTTTTCACACAAAGAGCACTTGTTCCCAATCAAGCTCTGAACCCGATTCTGCTCTTTGCACTTATACCATCGTTGATCGTAGCTACATTTTACACGAAGAAACTATACGAAGAAACTGGTAACGTCTACACTGGTGCATTCTTAAATACAATTCTAATGACGTTGATTCTTGCAGCAAACACTACAACATATTCTGGGATTATTTAAGGACACTAATGACATTCATCAGTTTTCTGAGTAAATAAGTATCGTTGACAAATAGTGGAGGTAGGCTATGGAAAGATACATTTTAGCAATCGATCAAGGAACAACAAGTTCGCGGGCAATTGTCTTTGATCACGAAGGGAATGTTGTAAGTAGCGCTCAGCAAGAATTTTTACAGTACTACCCAAAACCTGGTTGGGTTGAACATAATCCGAATGAGATATGGGCAACCACAATGGCAGTTATAGCTGATGCACTGGCTCGAGGTGATATTAAAAGGAGTCAGATAATGGCCATCGGAATAACTAACCAAAGGGAAACAACCGTAATTTGGGATGCAGAAACGGGCAAGCCTATCTACAACGCCATCGTCTGGCAAGATAGAAGAACATCAGAAATATGTGACGATTTGAAAGATAAAGGACTATCAGATAAGATCAAGGGCAAAACAGGATTGATAGTAGATGCCTATTTTTCCGGCACAAAGATAAAATGGATACTAGATAACGTTGAAGGAGCCAAGGAAAGAGCAAGAGCTGGAAAATTGAGATTTGGTACGATCGATACTTGGCTGGTCTGGAAATTGACGAATGGGAAGGTACACATAACCGATTACACAAACGCATCTAGAACAATGGTATACAACATATTTGATTTAAATTGGGATGAAGAACTGCTTGAAGAACTTCAAATCCCAAAATCCATCTTGCCAGAAGTGAGACCTTCGAGTCAGGTCTATGGGGTCACAGATTCAGACATATTTGGAGCAGAGATCCCAATTGCCGGCATTGCGGGAGACCAACAAGCGGCAACGTTCGGTCAGACATGTTACGAGAAAGGTATGATCAAGAATACATACGGTACCGGCTGTTTCATGCTCATGAATACCGGTGAAGAACCGGTCCTATCGAAAAATGGTCTGTTAACGACGATAGCTTACGGAATAGAAGGAAAGGTTTACTATGCATTGGAAGGTTCCATCTTCGTAGCTGGTGCTGCTATACAGTGGCTAAGAGATGAATTGAAGATAGTAGATAGTTCGGCAGATACAGAATACTTTGCGAAAAAGGTCGAAGATAACGGCGGGGTATACGTTGTACCTGCATTTACAGGTCTAGGCGCTCCTTACTGGGATATGTATGCAAGAGGTACAATAGTTGGCCTAACAAGGGGATCTTCCAAGGCACATATCATAAGGGCAACATTGGAGTCGATCGCATACCAGACCAGGGACGTCCTAGAAGCGATGGAAGCAGATTCCGGTATAAAACTCAAGGCAATGCGCGTAGATGGCGGGGCATCATCAAACAACTTTCTCATGCAATTCCAGTCCGACATCCTCGGTATCCAAGTTGAAAGACCGGTCGTAAGTGAGACGACGGCTTTAGGTGCAGCATACTTGGCAGGTTTGGCAGTTGATTATTGGAATGGACAAGAAGAACTACTTAAAAAGTGGAAAAGAGATTCACTATTCACACCGAAGATGGATGAAGATAAGCGAGAAAAATTATATTTAGGATGGAAACGAGCTGTTGAAAGGGCTAGAGACTGGGCAAGAGAATAGGCAAAAGAATAGTAAATAAGAAATGGTGGCCAAAAAAAAACATTCACAAAGGTAATAATGTGGTATAATAATCAAGTAAAGTGATAGAAAGTAGATACAGCTGAACACAACTAAATGCAAGTAAATACAATATGGTGGAGACTAAGAGAAAGCCATATCCCAGAAGCGAGATTTCCTCGCTTTTTGGGGTATGGTTTTTATTTATAATCCTTACAGATGAACGGGAGGTTTGGCAAAGATGGTTGCAGTGATAGGTGGTGGCATCGTTGGAAGTTTGATTGCCAGAGAAATCAATAAGTATGTAGAGGATGTATACCTGTTTGAAGCAAAAAACGGTATAGGTACGGGCGTTACAAAGGCGAATTCTGGTATACTTCACGGCGGATACGACGACCCACCGGGAAGTTTGAGGGCACAACTGTGTTACAAAGGTAATAGACTGTACGATGAGATTTCCAGAGAGCTTTCCATCGAAGTCAAGAGAATAGGCTCTCATGTGGTTGCCTTAGGCGAGAGCGAGCTTGCTGTGATAGATGAACTGGAGGAAAAGGCTACAAGAAACAACGTCAAGGAATATCGCATCTTGAATAGAGATGAATTATTTGAAATGGAACCCAATTTGAGTGAGAATGCCTTGAGTTCGTTCTACTGCCCAATAGCTGGTATCACAGAACCGTGGGAAGTTGCCATGCAAGCAGCAAGGTCTATAGAGCTCAACGGTGGCAGAGTATTCAAAGGCAAACGCCTTGTGGAAGTAGCCAAAAAAGATGGGAAATTTGAACTATCTTTTGAAGATGGTAGTACATACACAGCCGACTTAGTGATAAACGCAGCAGGCCTATATGCAGACGAAGTGGCAAAACTGTTCGGCGATGATGTGCCCAAAATTTTTCCAATAAAGGGTGAGTACTTCCTTTTTGGAAAGGATGTAAGATATGTAAATTCAGTCATCTTTCCCATGCCTTCGGAATTGACCAAGGGCTGTTTAGTTATTCCCACGGTAGATGGAGGATTCTTGGCAGGTCCTACTGCTCACGGTGTGCAATCGAAACAGGACTTCTCCACAACGAGAGACGGACTTGCAGAAGTTAAAGAAAAGACGTTGAAATTGATCCCAAGTTTGGATTTTTCAAGGAATGTAGTTAAGACATTCGCAGGCTTGCGACCGGAAAGCAATGGCAAAGATTTCTACATAGATGTTGGTACGGATAACGTCATCCACGTTTCTGGTATCAGATCCCCAGGCTTAACAGCTGCACCTGCTATTGCAAAATACGTTACCGAATATCTCATAGAAGAGAAGTTGCACATCAATTTGGAAAAACGACAGAATTACATCGAACACGTAGAAAAAGTTTCCCATTTCGTCGAGACTGATTTCGACTATTGGAGCAAAGCGATTGAAGAAGATCCAGAAGCAGGACAGATCATATGTTTTTGCAACAAAGTTACCAAGCAAGAAATAAAAGAAGCGATAAGAAATGGAGCTAGAACCATAGACGAAGTGAAATTCGCAACGAGGGCCTCCTTCGGTGAATGCCAAGGTAGTTTCTGTACTTCGAAGATACTGAAGATAATATGTGATGAAACTGGGCTTAGGCCGCAAGACGTGCTACTCAACGAAAAAGGCTCTTGGATAATCGATTCAGAGGTGAGGTCAATATGAGATACGAGACAGATGTAGTAGTCATAGGTGCGGGCGGAGGTGGCATGGCGGCAGCCCTCTCTGCATACAAAAGCGGTGCAGATGTCATACTCATCGAACGAGAAGACGAAACAGGTGGTGTGCTCAATCAATGTATACACAATGGTTTCGGCTTGCATTACTACAAAAAAGATTTAACAGGTCCAGAATTCAAAGAGACGCTCCAAGAAGAATTGGAAAGGACAAATGTAAGAGTACTCAAAGGGACCTTCGTTTTAGATGTGAGTAGAGATAAACGAATAACATTTGTCAATAGCAATGGCATCCACGAGATAAAAACAAAGGCATTAGTCATGACGACAGGTGCAAGAGAGAGACATTTCAATTCCTTGGGCATTCCCGGCGATAGAGTGAGCGGTATTTTCACTGCAGGAGTTGCACAGAAATACATTAATTTGCAAAACCTGAAACCAGCCAACAGCGCTTTGATAGTTGGGTCTGGTGATATAGGGCTCATAATGGCTCGAAGATTACATTTAGAAGGCATAGAAGTTAAAGGTGTTGTGGAAATTCTGCCTTATCCGGGTGGATTGGAAAGAAACGTTCAACAATGCTTGAGAGATTACGACATTCCGCTTTACCTCTCACACAGTGTAACGAGAGTTGAAGGCAAAAACAGACTAAGCAAAGTGTACGTCTCGCAGCTGGATGGTACTGGTAACATCATTCCAAACTCTGAAAAGGTCTTTGAAGTCGATGCTTTGATCACATCTGTTGGGCTCATACCATCTGTAAAACCTGTCGAATTTGTCAAGACGGGCCCAGGATTCATAACTTCAAATACAAACCAAACCACCGAAGATTGGATATTTGCGGCAGGTAATTGTACGGTGATCTTCGATTTAGTAGATTACGTTGCAAGAGAAGGCGAAAAAGCTGGAAAATATGCTGCCCTCTACGCCAAGAATGAATATATATCACAGGAAAAAATCACCATAAAGAAAGGAAAGAACATAAATATAATCCATCCATCTTACATAGACCCGAATCAGGCAACTAAATTGTACATCAGAGTATCAAGAGTATTCCAAAAAGCCGAGATAACCATTGAGCCATTGGGTATAAAGATAATCGAGGAAGAAGCAAGACCATCGGAGATGGTGGAAATTCAAATAAAACCATTCAAGGACAATTTGTGTAAAGAAATAGAGGTGAGTGCACATGAACTTGGTTGAGTACAAAAAGAAGAAAATCATCTGTACCAATTGCCCTTTAGGTTGTAAAATAAATCTTGTCTATGCAGATGCCGATGAAGTAGAAATAATAGAAGCTCAAGGCAACAGGTGCAAAAGAGGATTAGAGTTTGCAAAACAAGAAATCACAGACCCATTGAGAGTAGTAGTTACAAGCGTAAGAGTTGAAGATGGAGAGATTCCCATGGCTTCCGTTAGGTCTGACAAACCCGTTCCACTGAGACTCATGGAAGAGATAATGGGTGTCATAAGACAAACAAAAGTGTCGGCACCAGTTAAAAGAGGAGACATCATAATAGAAAACGTACTAAACACAGGCGCAAATATAATAAGTACGAGAACTGTAAACAAGAAATGAGATCAAGAGTAGGGGAGAGTTGCGATGCCAAATCTGGACGAACTGATTGAGGAATACACGATAATTCCTGCCGTTAGAGATTTGAACGATTTAGACGATGCGCTGAAAACTAAATCACCAATAGTATTCTTGTTGACAGGTTCCATTCTCGATTTGGAAGGTATCTCATCGAAAGTGAGAGAAGCGCAAAAGGCACTCATGATAAATGTTGATCTACTCGAAGGCATTGCCTCAGATAAAAAAGGAATTGAATTCTTGGCAAAGAAAAGATTCTGCGATGGAATCATATCAACCAAGACAAATGCGGTAAGGTCTGCTATGAAGGAGAAGATGCTTGCAATACAGAGGGTCTTCCTGATAGATTCTGGAGTTTTGAAATCAATCAGGGATTTAATAGGAAGCACCTCCGTACCGGATGCATTCGAAATATTACCTGCCATAGCCGCCCCATATTTCATAGAAAACATCCACTCAAAGGCATTAGTCATAGCAGGTGGCTTAATCACAAAGAGGAGAGAAGCTGAAGAATTGTTCGAAAAAGGAGTTAGAGGTATCTCTACAAGTGCCAAAGAGTTGTGGTTTTAAAACATAATTCTTTAATCAATTCTGTAATTAATTTTGTAATTAATTCTATAATATATTTTGTAATATAAATTTTGTAATACAAATGCGGTGCAATAATTGATTTGAATATTGAAAGTGCAAATTTAAAAAGCGATACCATAGACGGTATCGCTTTGTTGTAAAGATAGTAACTATACGATATTCTTCTTTGCAGAGAGGTGCTTAGTTGCAGTACCCTATGAGTTCTTTAGGCAATTTGGTATCGACATCTCCAAATACCATAATTAGTTGATGTACAGGCTCACACTTTGGACTCTTCACTTTCATGTCGAGACCGGTTTTCTGTAGCTCTTGTTTGAGTGTAGACATTGTTGAGAAATCGTGCATACTAACGACAAAATATCCTGCTTTTGCAATTCTCTCTATCTCATTCCAAAGTAATTTTTCTCTTTCCAACTTAAAATCCTTGAAACCTATGGCGTATATGGCACTCTTTCTTGGTCTTGGCACATTCAGATTTTCTAACTTTCCAATCATGCCAATCACCAATGTTGGTGGAATGCCATTTCCCTTGTAGGTATTGTAAAGAGAAGCATTGCCTGAAGCAACTGGCACATTTGCGAATTCACAGGCATCTTTGAGTCCCTTCATCTGTGCTGCCAATCCTTCTGGTTGTACATCCGGATCCGCATAGTTTATCCCATCCGTGACTGCAAGTGGCCTTGCACCGATGGAGAGTGTCTTTCTCACGCATTCAAGAAGCGTGATGTAAGCTGCCCAATATGGCTCTTGTAGTCCTAAATCTGCCCTGCTATGTATCACGAGCGAGTATCCGCCCGAGCTCTTTACACGCATTACTGCAGGTCCATAGCCCGGCCTTACAACCGTGTCTGTACCAACCATGTAATCGTACCTTTCGAATATTTCGTGTGCATCAACATTCTTGAACTTTATCCAATTGAATTTCGGCATCTCCACTGGTCTGTATCCATAAGTACGTTCTTCTGGTGATTCTTCAAGTAACTTGGCAGGTACGTCGATGACTGTTTCATCATTGTACTTTGCAACATACCTTCCCGTCTCCGTTACTTCAACAACTATATCGGCGAATAGTAAGTGCCTTCTCGCTATTTCAATCACTCTATTTGCCTTCTCAGCGGACGTTACAACTGCCATTCTCTCTTGACTCTCGCTAATCAATATTTCAACAGGATTCATATCCGGTTCTCTTAACGGCATTCTATCGAGATGTACAATGGCACCGAGATTTGCCTTTGCAACCAACTCACTCGTTGCTGAAAGTACACCTCCAGCACCCAAATCTTGTGCCCCTTCGACCAATCCCTCTTCAACCATTTCAAGGAATGCCTCGATCAACATCTTTTCTGCAAACGGGTCACCAACTTGGATTGACAACTTCGTTGCTTTCTCACCTGTCAAATCTTCTGAAGCAAATGAAGCACCGTGAATACCATCACGACCCGTTGCACCACCAAAGATCACTATAACTTGCCCCGGTTTCTGTGCTGTAGACGGTATCAAATGTTCGTTTCTTCCAACTCCAACGGCCATTACATTTACGAGTGGATTATACTTGTAGTAATCCGATATTCTCAACTCTCCACCAACAGTTGGTACACCGATAGAATTACCGTAATCCGATATACCATCGATAATTCCCTCAGTTATTTTATCCATGTGCAGTGAATCCAAGATAGCTGTAGGCCGTGCACCCATAGCCAATATGTCACGAATGATTCCGCCAACTCCCGTAGCAGCACCGTTGAATGGTTCAATCGCACTTGGATGATTGTGACTTTCCACTTTGAATGCAATGAAGTGATAGTCGTCCAATGATACAATTCCAGCATTCCCACCAAAACCGACTCTTGGCAATTGCCTTATGTATCCTTTCGTATGCGAGTATCCACAATGCTCACTCCACATCACTGTGAATGCTTCTATCTCTGCCTTAGTTGCCTTTCTACCGAGTTGTCTCTCAAGTATATCGATGTACTTCATTATGCTACACCAACCTTTGTCTTCTCCAGCATGTTCTCACTACTCGTCTTGATATAGTTAAAAGCTGAAAGGAAGACCCTAAGTCCATCATCCGAACCGATCAACTTCTCGATGGCACGTTCCGGATGAGGCATTAAACCGAGCACATTCTTATTCTCATTTGATATACCTGCGATGAGTTCATCGGATCCATTGACATCTTGCGCGTAGCGGAAGACAACATTATCTTGTGAATTAACTAAACCGTTTGTCTTTACATACCTACCGAAACCGTGCGCAATTGGCAAGCGAATCCTTTCCCCTCTTTCAAAATATCTTGTAAATGGCGTTTCGTTATCCACAACCTCCAGATCAACAATCTTGCAAATGAACTTCCCAGTTGAGTTCTGGAGCAGTGCACCCGGTAATATCCCCATCTCGATCAAAATTTGAAAACCGTTACAGATACCAATAATAAGCCCCCCACGGCTCATAAAGTCTCTTATCTCTGAGGAAATAGGTTCTCGTGCAGCGACCGCACCTACCCTTAAATAATCCCCGTAAGAAAAGCCCCCAGGTAATACCAACAAATTCACATCAGAGCCAATATGCGAGCGAATATCTACAAATTCCGCATCAAACCCCACGTACCGTAATGCCCACAACGCATCCCTATCACAATTACTTCCTGGATAGACGACAACTTGCGCCTTTGGAAACGATGCGGTCATATTCGTCTCACCTCATAAGTCTCAGTAACAGTATTCACCAAGAGCTTCTCGCACGCTTTGTTGATTAACTTCATCGCATCTTCTTCATTCTCTGCTTCTATCTCCAGGTGAATTGATTTACCAAGTCTCAGACTTGTTACTGGTATATCGTACTCATCGTTGAGTATCCTCTTTATCATCTCACCACGTGGGTCTCTCACGTTGCTTTTGTACTGAACATCTACTACAAATCTATACTTCTGCATAATTCAAGCACCGCCTCATATTTTTCCATCGGATTCCCAAGGTCTTTCCTATACACATCCTTATCGAAAATCTGACCTGATTTCCTCAAGCGCATTGTATCTGGGGATATCTCATCACCGAGGCATACTTTCCCCTCTTCATCCAAACCGTATTCGAACTTTATGTCCCACAGTTCAAACCCCTTTTGATCAAAGAACTCTTTAAGCGATGTGGCAGTCTTTCTTGCCTCTTCCATTATGGCATATGCGATTTTCTTCGTTGTGATGTTTAGTATTTCCAAGTGCTCCACACACATAAGTGGGTCATGGAGTTCATCGTTTTTGTAAGTAAATTCCACAAGTGGTTCTGGCAAATCCTCGCCATCGTTTCCTCCGTATCTACGAATGAAAGAACCTGCTTTTTTGAATCTGACAATCACTTCGAGTGGAATCATGGAGAGTTTTCGTGCGCGTAGTTTATTTGGTGGGAGATATTCGAGGAACATCGTGTAAATTCCTTTTTCGTTCAGATACTTCATCGTACGGGCGGTTACCTCGCAACAGATTGAACCTTTGTTCTTTATCACATCGTGCTTTGCACCATCGCCTGCTGTTATATCATCTTTGAAGTGAAGGACGACCTCACTCCCAAATTCTTCTACTATCTTAGTCTTTCCCTCTTTCATTTTTCCTTCCCCCTTGCATCTTCATATTTTTCATACCCGACCTCTTCAAGAATTCTTGCCTTTTCTTCGACTTCTTGTGCCATCTTTTTTCGATATGCAGACATCTTCTCTCTCAGTTCTGTATACTTCAAAGAAAGCATTTTAACAGCCAGCAATCCTGCATTGTATGCACTGTTTATGCCCACAGTCGCAACTGGTATACCCTTTGGCATCTGTACTATCGATAGCAGTGAGTCCATACCATCTAATGCCGTTGACTTTATAGGCACACCTATCACCGGAATATTGCACAAAGATGCAAGTACCCCAGGAAGATGAGCTGCACCTCCTGCACCTGCAATTAGAATCTCAATACCGCGACTTTCCAAACCTTTTGCGTATGTTACAGCCCTTTCAGGTGTCCTGTGTGCTGAAACAATCGTGAGTTCGTAGCTCACTCCAAACTCTTCGAGTGCCTTAGCAGCCTCCTTCATGATCTTCAAATCGGAATCGCTGCCTATTACTATGGAAACAACAACTGCATCCATGCTAACTCACCTCTACACTAAAAAATCCCCCACGGCTTTATGCGTCCTTTTGTGCTTTTCGCACTATCTAATTCGTGATGCATACACTTACCCATGAAATTATCCTAACAATTACGGATATCATTTACGGATATCATTGACACGCAACACGCTGCAAGTTGTGAAAAAAATAATAGGTGCAATAAAAAACATTGCACCAGCATCAAACTTTAAAATCAACAGACCTATTATCGATATTACTCATATTTCATGCTCCTTCCTCGCCTCTCTGGGCGAACTTAAAGGTTATCTTCCTATACATCAATCGTATCACTCACAACGAGTGTCAGTCAACGTTAATTTTTGTTGAAATATGTTACAGCAGTTGTTATTACAAAGAAGTGATAAATTATATCAAAACTATTGGATAATTCTTCTGTGGATGTGGCATCACATCAACCTCTACATCATACACTTCAGAGATGATTTCCTTAGTTAGTACCTCGTTTGGCTTGCCAACTCTCAATATCTGTCCATTTTTCATCAATGCAATTCTGTCACAATACTTTCCAGCTATCATTATATCATGGAACGTCCCAACGACTGTCTTACCCATACCTGTCAACGACTTTAGATAATCCATCACTTTCAGAGACTGTCCCAAGTCCAAGTGGTTCACAAGTTCGTCTGCAACTATGATTGGCGTGTTTTGGTATATCGCTCGAGCTATCAGCGCACGCCGTTGCTGCCCGCCACTTAACGTTGAGAAGATCCTCTTTCTGTAATTGAGTAGATTGGTGGTTCTCAGTGCATTTTCCAGATCCTCTTCGTAGACCCTCGTATCGAAGAAACCTTTTGCCCTTGCTATACCTCCCATCTCTACGATTTCCTCAACGGTAAAATCGTATGCAGGATTAAAATCTTGTGCAATATAGGCAATTGTCTGTGCCAAATTCTTGTGTGAGAGCATGCTTAAATCCTTACCGTATACCGAAACATCACCAGCCTTAGGCTTTATGAACTTCATTATCAGCGAAAGAAGTGTCGTCTTACCAGAGCCATTCGGACCTATGATACCGAAAAATTCTCCCTCGTTGATCGACAAATTCAGATCACTAATCGAGAAATTATCACCGTATGAAAAAGCCAAGTGCCTTATCGACACAATTTCCATGTCACGTCATCTCCAATTTGGTCGTTCAATTATTTGGAACGCTTGTGTCTGTACCGAAATCTGTCTCCACAGCGAACAACGGTGAGATAATCTTAGTCTGATTACTACTAGAAACAACCGTAGCCGAAGCGTCTGCTGTAACATCCGTTGCTTCAGTTGTGAGAGATAATGTCTTAATGGTCGACGACAACGCTGCCAATTCAGCTTCGTGTTTCAGCTTATAGTTTTCATACTGGCTCATGATCAGTTGTGCATAAGTCTTCTTGTTCTTACCGCCGTTGTAACTTTCCAATGCGCTTGTCAGACTTCCTGTCTTTTTGAAAAGATGGGATAAGTAAGCCGTGCCGTAAGTGATGTTCAACTTGTAATCCGTAAGAAGTTGATTCCAGTCACTTGGTTTTTCCAAATTCAACAAATTCGAAATTGACTTTGCCGTAGATGGCAAAATCTGCATCATACCAAGTACACCACCGGCACCTTTTGCGTTTGTGAAATTACTCTCCACAGATATAACCGCTGCAATAAAGACTGGATCCATCTCGTACTTCTCGCAAGTACTACTTATCGTCTGCCACAATTCATCGATGAAAGTATCCGTAGTCTTCTCATTTTCCCTACCCCTTTTTGCAACTACCGCGTCGCAGAACCAGTTTGGTGCTGTCACTGTCTGCAGGTCATCTGCAAATAGTGCAACAACAGAAAACGCTAAGAGTAGAATGACAAAGATTTTTTTCAAAGAAAACACCTCCTTAGGCTAACAATTTCTAAGGTAAAATAACATGGCTATAAATCATTAGCAAATCAAGTATCAACCAGCAAATCTCACAACAAGAAAGGCAACTAACCATCCAAGTAGGAAACCGTAGATAACTTCCATCAATGTGTGTCCCTTATTTGGGTCTATGGACCTTCTCAAGCCAACTGCATCGGAAGTTGTAATTGCCAAGAATATAGCAGCCATAGCTGTCATCGGTGAATCAAAACCTGTTATGTAACCTACGCTCCAAGCGAGTGCTGAAGTTGTCGCAACGTGTGCGCTTGGCATACCACCGTATCTCCCAAACACACGAAAATCCTTATAGATAATCACCTTTAAAATCTGTGCTGCCAAAAAGCTTGCAAAGGCAGAAATAAAGGCCAAATTATGCAATAACCCCATTATCCAGTTCATCTTAAAACTCACCTACATCCATATCTGGCTTTTTCGGAGGAATTAGAAAACTCTTCCTCAAATACAACAAGTTACCACCTTGAACATCCTTGAATTCCATAATATCGAATATCTTTCTTATTATATATACACCAAGTCCGCCAGGACGTACATCATCCAACTTCCGTGACTTCACCTTCGAGACATCGACCTTTGGCCCAAAATCTCTGAGAAGGACTTCCAACGTATCAGGTTCCACCCAAATAGCAGTCATAACAATGCATTTAGGTTCTCCCTTGTAGGTATGTTGGATTATGTTTGCCAATGCCTCACTTACAGCTAATTCCGTGTCGAATATATCTTTGTCGAACACTCCTCGAAAACTGAGAAATGTGTGCAAAACGACTCGAGCGATTTTCACATTTTCTGTTAACGCACTAAAAGATATCGTAACTACCTGATTCAAAATATGTTCCTCCCTCGGCCTTTGCTAAGATTATTCCCAGTGCTACCTTTTCGATATCTTTCATTGGATCGAAGTAGGTTTCATTTCTGAATTCGTTGAGTTTTCTAACAATCGCTGAGAAGTACGATTTATCTACCGTATCTATACGTGATGATATGATGTATATTAAAAAGGGAGCCCATTCTTTCAGTAAATTTCTCAATGCATGCTCATCTATATCTCTTGAAATGGCAATTTTCGGTAATTCATCGTACACACCGTTACCAAACCATCTTGCAATGAGGAATGCTTGCCTTATTCCCTCTTGTGGACACTCCACATTCGTAGATACACAATAACCATCCCTTGCCCTAACCTTCGCATTTGCAGGTATCAGATGGATATCCATATTCTCGTATGACACAACCCCAAAGGTAATATTCGAGAGCAAGTACCTAGACGCTTCCTTCTCCTCAGGCGTATTATATTTTACCACTAAAATCTTGAATTTCTTCAATTCAGTTTTGAAATGTCTTGCAAGTTGTGAAATCTCCTCCGGATAAACACTTTGCTTGACCACTTGTTCACGTATGTAACTTTCCAGAAGTTCATCTACAACTTCCTTTTCATCCTTAATTTCCACTAACGCGGTCAAATCCCCGAGCTTGTAAGGCACAAAGGTATATTCCTCGCCGTTGAACTTGAAATTCACGCGCACATTCGATGAAGCTGCAATATCTGCATATACCCGTTTCTCACTTTCCAACGCTGTCAAATCAGTGTAAATCTTCATGAACTCCTCCTAATTTTTCTCCTTCGCACTTGGGTACACTAATATACTAAAGTACTAAAGATTTTCGTAAATTAAGCGAATTCGATAGTGAATACACGCACCCACAATAATTTTGCCTGTATATACCAAGTTGTTTTATTAACCTCTGTGCATCGTTGTATGAACTTGATTTTCTGTAAACGTTTGGTAGATACGTAACGTTTGCATCACTTGTACTCTTTGAGATCGAAATGCCAATTGAATTGATAAGTATCACATTCTTCTTCGGAGAGGCAGTCAACGTCGTTGAAAAAGATGCATAATTGTATTGATGAGCCATCTGTGCACTTTTTTCCAAGCGCAACCTAAAACATGCCTCGCATCTCTTTCCACCTTCTGGGTCATTTTCCATCCCGGCGACCTCTTCAAAAAATAGCTCTGGCTCATATTTAGTTGGCAATACATTTAAATCCCACAAATTTGCCAATTTTAGCACTTCATTCAATCTCTTTTCGTACTCCTCACGTGGATGGATGTTCGGATTGTAGAAAAATATATCTCCCCTCGCACCGGCTAGGTAGGATATGACCAAATCCGGTGCACAGCAGACATGCAACAGGTGGCAGTTATTGCTTCTTCTATCCATGTGCGTTCCTTCTTTCCTGCCCTCCAATTTAAAATACCTTCTTAGAGTCTAAAAGGAGTGTAACAGGTCCATCATTGTGAATTTCAACAAGCATATCTGCAGCAAAACGTCCACTTTCCACATGCACTCCATAACTCTGCACAAGTTTGATGAACTTTTCGTACAACTCCTTTGCAACATCGGGTGTTGCACTATCAGAATACGAAGGCCTTCTTCCCCTTCTACAATCGCCATACAGCGTGAATTGTGAGATAATCAACGCCTCGCCGCCCACATCGAGCAGTGATAAATTCATCTTACCATCTTCGTCACTGAAGATGCGCAGATTGACACACTTCTCAGCCATGTACTTTGCATCTTCCAACGTATCGCCGTTGCCAACTCCCAACAATACAACGATACCTGCATCTATTTTACCAATAACTTGATTATCGACAGAAACCGATGCCTTCGTAACCCTCTGGACAACTGCACGCATATCTTAACTTCGTACCACCTTTCTAACTCCTGGAATGGATGAGAAGAAATCGACAATCTCTTTGAATTCCTCGAGGGATTTCACCGCAACATTCATCGATATGACGACGAAATCGTAATCAATCGTCTCGAATTTAAAATTCCTGACCTCTATCTTCTTCTCCATCGCTTTTGAAAGTATATCAGGCACACGTTCTTTCCTATCTATCTCCATCTTTACTACGACACCAAATTGCGATGTTATATCACTCCGCCAGAATGCTGGAAATTTCCTATCATTTCCCAATCCGATAACATTCTTGCAATTTGAACGGTGAATCACAAGACCGCGCTTACTGGAGACTCCAACTATATTGTCACCCGGAATGGGATTGCAACACTTGGCAAAGATGATATCGAGCGTTTCCAGTCCGTCGACAAGGACCATCGAAGTTGGTGATTTCTTCTTCTTTTGCTCGATCTTTTTCTTCTGCTGCTCTTTGTAGCCGATTATTACCAACAATTCCTCTTGCGTAATCGACTTATCACCGAGCCTGATTACAAATTCCTCTTCGTCAATCTGATGCAACGTTTGGTATTTCTTTATCTCCGGTTTTTGGAGCAATTCATCGATCGACAGATTTGCCTTTTTTGCAACCCTTCTCAGTACATCTTTTCCGCGCTCAAGTAACTGTTCTCGTTCCTTCTCTTTGAAAAATCGCTTTATCTTTGCTTTCGTACGCGGGCTCTTTGCATACTTAAGCCAATCAAGACTCGGTCCAGTTGAAGTTTTGCTGGTGATTATCTCCACCACATCACCGTTGTTCAACTGATAATCTATCGGCACTATCTTGTTATTCACCCTAGCACCTGCGTAGCGATGTCCAACTTCCGTATGCACAGCATACGCAAAATCTATAGGCGTTGCACCGTATGGCAGATGAATGATCTCGCCCTTTGGTGTGAGTACAAAGACCTCTGACATCTGTAATTCTCTCTTCAAATCGTCAAGACTCGTATAACCCTGAGAAAGCTCCTTGCGCCACTCCGTGAGTCTGACGAGCCACTTTTGCTTTACATCCACCGTTCCCTCTGCATCTTTGTAGGCCCAGTGAGCAATAAGTCCATATTCTGCCTCTTCGTGCATCTCATGGTCTCTTATCTGAACTTCGAGTGGTTCTCCAAATTGAGTAATGACCGTTGTATGTATAGATCTGTAACCATTTGACTTCGGCGTAGCTATATAATCTTTGAATCTACCGGGAAGTGGTACCCACAGACTATGCACAATACCGACGGCTGTGTAGCAAGTAGTCACATCCTTCACAATAACCCTTACACCGAGTAAATCGTACAGTTCATTGAATTCCTTTCCCTTCCGAACCATCTTGTCCCAAATACTGTAATAGTGCTTGTACCTACCTTCCACGAATGCATTTATGTTATGCTCTTGCAAAGCAGATTGCAGTTGTTGAATGTAGCTTTTGAGCCGCTCTTCTCTCTCTACCTTTTTCTGAGCCACCAAATTCTTTATCTTCTGGTATTCGTCGTAATGGAGCACTTTGAAACTGAGATCTTCCAATTCCGAGCGTATCACATTGATACCAAGCTTGTGTGCGATAGGCGCGTAGACTTCAAGCGTCTCCATTGCCTTGTATCTACGTTTCTCCTCTTCCTCCACGTAATCGATCGTGCGCATATTGTGTAACCTATCTGCAAGTTTAACAAATATCACACGCACGTCTTCTGCCATGGCAAAGAGCATCTTCTGGATCGTCTCTACCTTCTTCTTCTGCTCGATGTTTCCCACAGGTGCATTGATCTTACTAACCTTCGTAACACCATCAACGATCACCGCAACATCTCTTCCAAATGTTCCCTCTATCATCTCGTAAGTGACTCTACCATTACTATCTTCTATCGCATCGTGCAAAATTGCCGCAATCAAACTATCTACATCCAATTTCAAAGATGCGACAATTTTTGCCACTTCTATTGGATGTGTGATGAACGGCTCGCCAGACTTTCTGTAAAGCCCTTCATAGGCAACCTCAGCCATCTCGATTGCCTTTTCGAGCCTCTGTACATCTGCTTCTTCCAACTTTCTTCCCAGCAACTTTTCAAGTTCCTGAACTATCTCTATCTTCGTTGTTTCAGTCGTTATCGTTCATACTCCTTTCGTTTCTTGATTATGGGTTAACTCAATAATAAAAGATAATAGAAGGCAGTCCAACGAATAAACGAATTTAGATGACCAATCTCTTCACCGCGTCGAACTTCTCCTTATCCGCAACGTGAAGATATATACTCGTAGTGCTCAGGTTGGAGTGTCCCAACAATTCTTGAACGATCTTAACATTGACATTGTTCATAATCAAATGAGTTGCAAAACTATGCCTCAACGTATGCGGATGTATATCCTTCATTATTCCTGCTCTATTTGCAGCCCGTTTAACGATCCTAAAAACAGTCGAAGGCACGAGTGGTCTACCGTTATGTTCAAAGAAGTATACTCTAGGTGCATATTTATTAACATACTTTTCAATGAGTGGTACAACATTCTCACTTAATGGTACCAACCTATCTTTATTTCCCTTTCCCATCATAACTTTCACGTATGCTGGATACAAAGAGACATCCTCTACAGTTAAATTGCAGAGCTCACTGACACGCAGTCCACAAAAATACAACATTGCCAAAATTGCCTTGTGCTTCAGTTCTCTTTCTTCATTGTAAGTATTTATCATCTTTCTTACTTCTTCAATCGTTAAGAAACTCGGAATCTTCTTGCGCAACCTCGGGTGTCTTATTCGATCTGTTGGATTTTCTTTCACTGCACCTATCAACATCATGTAATCGAAAAACACCTTCAGTGATGATATATACCTGGATATCGTTGCTTCCGTAACTTTACCTCCCGTAATCTCGCCCTTCGATAATGCCTTGACAAAACTCTCCACATCACCTCGCGAGATCTCAGCGGGCATCTTGTCTATGTATTCGAAAAATCTACTTATATCCTTCATGTACGCCTTTATAGTATTATCAGAACTACGTCTCACATGTACGAGATAATCCTCAAACGTTTTGAGAATAACTACTGCTTCGATCTTTCTCACCTCTTGGCCATCGTTCCTTTATTCTTCGAGCTCCGCAATTTGCCCAAAGCTCATCTAAGAATCTCTCCTAAGTTGAGAAGGTCCAATCTTTCAGCTCATTGCATCATTTTTCAGCGTAGATGAGTTAATCGAATCTGAAGGACTGTTTTCATCTGGAGTGCTGGAGGAATTTGAAACGTCCAGTGCATCAAAAGATTGAGAGAGAGATTGGTAAGCCTTCTTTGCAGCGTTCTTTTCCGCATCTTTCTTAGAATTACCAACTCCAGTTGCAAGTTTCTTGCCGTGGACGTACAACTCCACAACGAACTTACCGTTGTCATCCATCTTTACCAGTCTATACTCAGGCAATTCTCTGTACCTGTCTTGCGTAATTTCTTGCAATGCGGTCTTGTAGTCGAATATACGCTGACCTGATAAAAACACATCTATCTGCTGTGCAAATCTTTCACCAAAGACACCTACAACAGCACTGAGTCCACCATCCAAATAAATCGCCGCGCACACTGCTTCAAACGTGTCAGCCAATATACTACTTCTCGTTCGACCGCCCGTCTTTTCCTCACCCTTACCAAGGAAGACGTACTTACCAAGATTGTATTCTCTTGCCAATTCAGTAAGCACTTCTTCGCTGGCAACGGCACCCTTCACCTTTGCCATATCACCCTCGTTTGAGTCTGGGTAATTTCTGTACAATATATCACAGACCATCAGTTCTACAACAGCATCTCCTAAAAACTCCAACCTCTCGTTGTTCTTTATCTCCCGCCCAAGCTGGTTTACCTCATATGCGTAAGAGGAATGGCAGAAGGCATTGAACAAGAACATGGGATCTCTGAAAGTGTATCCGAGTCGTTCTTGGGCCTCTTCAAGTATTTGTCTTTCTCTGTCTCGTATGTCGTCCATTCACGCACCTCCACCACGTGAAAAGTTCTCAGTTTGTTGTTCCTTGATTCGTGCCATTGTACCTTTATTGGCACTGCAAATTCCGGTCTTAGTTTACCTTCTTCTACCCAGTATCTTGAATTCTCCACTCGATATATCGAAGGATTTGCGATGATATCCAAAATCAACGGCCTATCTGCTACAATGACTTCATCTATTACATCAATCTGTTCAAGCTCTTTAGCCAATGCATAGACTTCTTCCCTAAATGGTCTAACATTGACTATTGCAATGTTTTTCGACAACGGTCCTGCTATCTTCACATTTGCGATCTCATTTCCCGATGGAAAATAATCGAGCACCATTTCATTTGCAATTGCAGTTGCCTTTCCATGATAATTTGGATTCGTCATCGGTTTGAGCAGATGCTTCAGCTTACATCCCTCTCGAAGTGCATGCTCGCCAATTCTTCTTATTCTCACTCCGTAGTAATCTAGAAGCTTTTGTATTTCCACCTTTCCAATATCTCCCAGTGGGGCGTACATCCCATTGAAAAGTTTCAATCCTGTTTGGCCCCATGTATCCGAAGAATTAGACCCCGTGACAACGAGTCTACCATCCGCATATCCGAGCACACTGCCCATCTTCACTTGCCTTGTACACATGTTACAAGATGGACCATACTTCCATATCTGCTCCTGCTGGCGATTGTAAACGAACGTGATCTTAAAACCAAATCGCTCTGCAAAATCAGAGACAATCTCCAAACTATTTGAATACGTGTAAGGACCATAGACAACGTGCACAAGCTCAACATTTTCCTTTCCAATAGCCTCGCCACACAGGAGTGCAGCCGCTGTGCTGTCCATACCACCAGAAAATGCCACAACTACCTTATTACCAAAATTGTTAACAGTTGCCCTTATTTCCTCTATCAACTTCCCAACATTCTTATCAACATCGATTTTGTCCATCCACCCATTCCTCGCCTTTCAATTTACAGTCAAACATGTAGCAAACTTTCTTATGCTTTAGTATTTTATCATAATTCTACCATAAATCTTGTTGTTTTTGAATTCTGAAGTTATTTTGTGAAAATGCGATTTATCGCTTCAATCCGTTCAGTTTTTCAGACCGCTCGCGGAATATCGATGCAGATGTAATTTCCACAATCGCAGTGATGTATGATAGAATCTCTATATGGAGGTGAATAACATGCTATCAGACATCGAAATTGCACAACAAGCGAAGTTGAAAGATATACGGGAAATTGCAAATGAATTGGGAATAAAGGAAGATGAACTGAAACTGTATGGAAAGCACATTGCAAAAGTCAACCACAGAACGATCAAAAATTACGAAGAAAAGCCGAATGGTAAACTGATTCTAGTCACCGCTATAACCCCAACACCTGCAGGTGAGGGAAAGACAACCACGAGCATTGGACTATCGATGGCATTGAATAGAATAGGCAAAAAATCCATAGTTACATTGCGCGAGCCTTCATTGGGCCCTGTATTTGGTGTAAAAGGTGGAGCAGCTGGTGGTGGATATTCACAAGTTCTGCCGATGGAAGATATAAACCTACACTTCACGGGTGATATTCACGCAGTAACAACGGCCCACAACCTAATATCCGCCATGATCGACGCACATGTAAACCATGGAAACGAACTTGGCATAGATATACGCAAAGTTTACTGGAAACGTGCAATGGATATGAACGATAGGGCATTGAGACAGATCATCGTAGGACTTGGCGGTAGTGCCAATGGCTATCCGCGTGAGGATGGATTCATGATCACAGCTGCATCTGAAATCATGGCTACTTTGTGCCTTTCGAAAGATATATTGGATTTGAAACGCAGGATCGGTGAGATCGTAGTAGCCCAAAGTGAGACAAAAGGACTCATCAGAGTCAAGGATTTGAAGGCAGAAGGTTCAGTTGCTGCACTGCTTAAAGATGCAATGGATCCAAATTTGGTCCAGACGATAGAGAATACCCCTGCATTCGTGCACGGTGGACCGTTTGCGAACATAGCGCATGGTACAAACACGTTAGTTGCAACAAAGTTGGCGTTGAAACTATCTGATTATGTCGTTACAGAAGCA
>Ga0209608_1000235_pt1 | contig 59635 bp, 51 predicted proteins | sample AD_UKC130_MetaG_FD_184428 | JGI IMG/M metagenome (GOLD analysis project Ga0209608, IMG submission 184428) | Active sludge microbial communities of municipal wastewater-treating anaerobic digesters from Canada - AD_UKC130_MetaG (SPAdes) (version 2) | ecosystem: Engineered > Bioreactor > Anaerobic...
TGGAATTCAACCAAACTGATCGCTTCGTGTTTGGCCATCGGAACCGCTCCCCGAACTAACGTTTGGAATAATTATACCAAACATTAGTTCTAAAAGAAAGCGTTCCTGAGCAAAATTGATAGTCAGATAAGGTATTTCCAAGCTCTTGAGGTAACTTGTTATCATATCGCGTGTGCGCTTTTCCTGTGACGAAAGTTCGGGATATTTGTGAAAATCCCTCCTGATTTTTACCATCCAATCCTGTATTGCCTTCGCCCTTTCGATCATGGTCTGTGCCAACATGAGTTGAACGCCCCTTTTTGTGTTGAACTTTTTTGTTGGTGTTAAGATACAATATAATGAATCTTTTAAAAAGCAGTCAAGGTTGTTTTAGATTAGTTTTTAGAGGAGGCACCTTATGGCAGTCGTAGAAATAAAAATTGCCTTATCCGAGTTGGATTTGAGTATTTTATTTGACCCAACAAGGAAGGGTAAAAGCGGACAGGACGTTATAAAAAGAAAGGCGAAAGAATTGCTAGCCGTGGCAGAAAGGGTAGTCCGGCCGGTATTGTTATATGAGATTTGTACCCCTTATTTTAAAGAAGGGGCATTGACTCTTTCTGTTGATGATAGAACTATTGCCTTTAGAAGACACGACGGGTTATCAGACTTTGCTACTGCGAGCGAGGTCTTTGTTGGGTTAGTCACCCTCGGAAGGGCTATTGAAGAAGAGATTCAAAGGTATAATTCTATGAATGAAGTGCTTGCCTCCTATATTTTAAGCGAAATCAGTGTTGCCATGATGGGACAAGTCATTAAGAAAATAAAAAACATTATCTTGAGTGTGGCGCGTCAAAGATATTTTGGCTTAAGTTCGGTTCACATACCGGGTTCCACCCCCGGATTGCCCTTGTCAGTGCAGCCCCTTATATTGGAGCTTTTAGGTGGGGAAAACCATGGTGTTGATGCAAATGAGCGTCACATGTTAAAACCTTTTTACTCCGTTACCTTCATGGTGGGCATGGGGCCAAATTATGCTAATGACGAGCTGTTTCCCAAATGTTCGGGTTGCTCTCGAATGGATACATGTGCCTGGAGAAGTAAGTAATTTAGTTGTTTGAGAATTTAGCGAAGGAGCGAGAAGTTATGCGTTTTCTAAAACGACCCGATGATACTAAAGCCGAGGATTTGACACGCGAAGTGCAAAGTAAGGTCAACGACATTTTAACTCAGATAAAAGAAAACGGTTGGGAAGCCTTATCGAAGATAAGCAAGTCTTTGGATGGCATAACGCCCTTTAGGATAGATCCGGAGGATATGGCAAAAGCCTGGGATGATTTACCATCAAACTTAAAGGAAGCTTTAAAGGTCGCTGAAAAAAATATAAGGACATTTCACAGGGCACAAAGAAATATATTTAAAAACGTCGAATGTGATATAGCCGAGGGCCAAATAGCCGGAATGCGATTTGTTCCCGTAAAAAGCACCGTCGTTTACGTTCCCGGGGGAAGATATCCCTTGCCCAGCAGCGTATTAATGGGCGTAATTCCTGCGCAAGAAGCCGGCGTTGAAAGAATAGTAATCGTAACGCCACCGGGAAAAGAAGGCAGCCCTAGCCCTGTGACGCTTGCTGCCATGGGATTGCTCGATGTGAATGAAGCTTGGGTCGTTGGAGGAGCCCAAGCCATTGCAGCAGCTGCTTTTGGGGCAGGCGATATAAAACGCGTGGATTTCATCGTGGGTCCCGGTAACGCCTTTGTTACGGAGGCAAAGAGACAAGTCTTTGGTGTCGTTGGCATCGACGGCTTGGCTGGCCCCAGTGAAGTCTTAATCGTCGCGGATGAAAGTGCAAACCCAAAGTTCTTAGCGGCCGATATGCTCGCACAACTTGAACATGACCCGAGCGCCAAGGCGATGCTTCTCGTCACGGAAGAGATGCTTGCCATAAAAGCGATTGGAGAGGTCCGTCATTTCCTTTCTGATTTAAAGACCGCTTCTGTAGCTTCTCTTTCCTGGGAAAAAGGGGCAACCGTAGCGGTTGGTAGCCTGGAGGAAATTGCTGAGTTTGCTAATGACATAGCCCCGGAACATCTGGAACTGGTAATTAAAGAACCTGACTCCAAGCTCGAGCTCTTTTCATCTTATGGAGCTGCCTTTTTGGGACAACACTCCGCAGTGCCTTTCGGCGATTACATCGCAGGCACAAACCACGTCTTACCGACAGGCGGATCTGCAAAGTTTCAGGGCGGACTGTGGGTAGGCACGTTCCTTCGTCCCATGCAACATTTGTATTTGTCGCAAAAGGCAGCGTCTGAGCTTGTTTTATACGGGGCGACGATCGCCGACGCCGAAGGGTTGTCCGCTCACGACACAGCTATGCGGCTACGCAGAGATTTTTGAGCTAGGGAAGATTTAGCTTGTCCTTGATGATTCGTACGTCGTCGTAAATTCTTCCAATTGCGTAAAGCACGATTCCGTTTATGACGATGGCGATTCCCGATGGAATTGTAACTAGGGGGATCATTATGAGAAACCCGATGATGATGCCTAAAATTCCAAAAATCCTTAAAGTTTTTCCCACCAAAAAGACCTCCATTAGGTGATCTGTAATAAGAAACGGGCAAGAACAGTATAAAATATGTGTTTGCCAACAATTTGCTACTGTCATTTTACTCGTGTGTCAGCGCGAGAGACAGTCATAACTGCAGTTTCTATTGCCGAAATGACGGACCGAAATATTGATTTCCAGTATAGTATATAACATAGCATTAAGCATGAAGGAGGGAAGGTTATCATGGTTACGATAAATTATGAACAATTCCAAGCTGTGGATATGAGGGTGGGGAAAATTTTGAAGGCAGAACCCAATGAAAAGGCCAAAAAACCAGCCTATAAGTTGTGGATCGACTTTGGATCTGGGATTGGCATAAAACAATCCAGTGCTCAGCTTAGGGAGCTTTATTCCCCCAATTCTCTTGAGGGGAAATTAGTCGTGGCCGTAATAAATTTTCCTCCTAAGATCATTGCAGGATTTAAAAGCGAAGTTTTAGTGTTAGGGGTGCCAGGTGAGAGAGGAGGCGTATTATTGCTATCTGTTGACGATGACCCACCTTTAGGAGCGCGGATATTTTAGTGCTTTATTGGAGAAGACGAAACATATGGATTATAGTATTTAAGGATTCACACCGAATGAATTTTCCGATATCTAAAATTAAAAAGCACTTGACTTTTGAATAAAAGGATGTAAGATGGTTGTGTCGGTAGGCGCCATCGACGAGTTAAAAATTTTTAGAACAAGTATTTAGGAGGCAACATTAGTGAGAACAGAAGGAACAGTCAAATGGTTTAACGAGTCTAAGGGATATGGTTTCATCACTGCAGACAGCGGCAACGACGTCTTTGTTCATTACAGCGCTATACAGCAAGATGGTTTTAAGACGTTGGCTGAAGGTCAAAGAGTTTCTTTCGAGATAGTTCAGGGAAACAAAGGGCCACAGGCATCTGAAGTAACGGCTCTATAACTTTTAAGAGTGACACTTCAATAGCCTATCGAAGGGGCGTTTCGCAAGAAGCGCCCCTTAAAATTTTGTGTCTTGTATTTATAAACAAGAAATTAGCGTTGATTATACCCTTCTATATTTTATTTTGTAGCATGTTCTTTGCTATTGGGTATTCACGTCTATATTACGGGCTGCGTTGGCAATTAGATCGTTAACGAACTTTCTGCGATCATCCTCGTTGGTTATCTTTATATAATCGTTCAAGACATCGAAGGTATCCAATCGGGCAGTTTCCACAATTTGAGTAAACATATTAACGATCTCATCGGTATGCTTATTGATAAATCTTTTCTTGGTTCTTTCCAGTTTTTCTTGTGTTTTGATAATCATTTCTTCTATGGTACTTCTCCTTCTCCTCCGTTTAGCCTTGTTTTCCGACAATTTAATTTCCCTCCTTTTATTCTAGACTTAGGATTTATTATACTATCAATGATTACTAAAATCCATAATTGTTTTTGTCATACATGCTTGATTTTTAATATCTCGGTTAGATTTATATGTTTAAGCCGAGATATTGCATTGGGTTAAGTCTAAAGGCAAGGTTTGGAGGGAAATACTTATAAATATAGAAGCGTTTAATTGTGCCATATTTACCAGGGTCTAATCTTATAAAATTTATTTGATTAATCGTCAGGTGATCGTGGGTTATAGCAACTTTAGGAAGATCATTTTCAATTCGAGGTTACTTATAGTGCATTTCGCATGCGTGACCCTGTGACTGAAAACCCGCTTCAGAAATCTCCATTAGCTTTCTTGTTTGCTGCTTTTAAGAACTGTTTTAAGATGTAAGGTCTTTGAGAAACGCTTATAAAATCCTTAAAATATCGAGTTCGGTCTTAAAATGCATAAAAAATAGCACTAGCCACCATCTTTTTAAGTGGCTATGGTTTAGGCTATCTGCTTCAATTTTTTATACGTTCCCTATGATGTAATCCAGTTAATTCAGATACTAAGAAAGTGAATATGATGCCCGTACCGGGCTCGTGAAGTCTGCCTTCTTTCACAACAGCTTCGTATATAGACTTGTATTCGTTTATGTCACTAAGAATCAAAATTATTTCTTTGGATGCCTCTATGCGTAAATTAAAAAATTTCAACGCTTCTGATTGTCCTGTACCTCTCCCGTAGATGATGGTGGCTCCTTTCGCACCCGCTTCTTTTGCCTTTTCAACTATTTTGTCAGCTTTTCCTCTTTCAACTATGGCGACGATACATTTAACTTCCATGGCATTATCTCTCCTTGCTTGCTTATGGATTTATATTTTCGTTAGTATTCCTAGCGCAAGTACTGATATTACAGCACCGATTGAAGTGAGTCCAATAATGCCAAAACCATATGTCAATGGATCAACATTTTCAAGCACCTTTGCTAAGCCAATTGCTATGGCCATGTTGATGGGGATGTTAACGGGGCCGGTAGTTGCGCTAGCGGAGTCCATAGCTATAGATACGAATTCCTCTGGAGTGAAGAGAATCAGTATGACAATCAATAAGAGTAAAAATGTCGCGATTTTCGAAAAAGGTATATTGTTTAAGATTTTATACACGCCAATGCCCATTCCGCTGCCAAACCCAATGGCAACGGCATGAATCAAGGTTTTGCGAGGTATGGCTCCAACAGATACCTCTTCCACCTCTAATGCTAATGCCTTTAAAGCTGGTTCGACGAGAGTTCCCAAATATCCGATGGCAAATGCTGCTGCAACTATTAACCACTTATTATTTAATACAACAATGCTTTCTCCTACCGAATTAGCTAAGGGATGGAGACTCAAGAAAACGCCCTTTAAGAAGAAATGTAGACCGAATATACAGAGAAGAATCCCTAATATAAATTCTTTGATATTTTTAATTGGTTTTTTTAGTATAATTAGTTGAAAAAGTACAAGTATAATTGCCAAAGGAAGTACGCTTCCAATAGTTTCCCATAGGTCTTTTAGAATTGTTAACGCTCTCATGATGTGGCAACCTCCCTGTATCTCAAATAGCATTTGCGAAAGAGGTGGAACCGAACAAAAACTTGCCTTCAATGCGTTCCTAAAGCGATGTTTATAGGTTTAAGCTTGATAATTATACGAGTAATGTAAGTTTCTTTAAAAACGGCATGAAAAGCCCTATTCTGGTTTGAGACTTATCGTTTGTCCATTTTTACATATACACAAATCGCCACCATTCGGTCGCCCTCATTGTTATCTTACCATTGCTCATACATTTGTGGTGAGATTTATTTTCTAAAGGGTTTTAAAGTAAAAAGGAAGGCCTGAAGGTTCTTCAGTCGAGAAAGGTAAGCTGAAAGCGTAAGAAAAAAGACTAACAATTCTTGCAATTTATTGATTTTTCAGGATAGTTTAGCTTGCAAATTTTCGGGAGATATAGGTATACTATGATAGGCAATGCGATGTAAAGTCGGGGATATATACACGATGAATGAAGAGCCTAATTTACAGGGAGGTCGAATGCAATGGAAGTTCTCAAGGTCTCGGCAAACTCTCAGCCAAAATCTGTCGCAGGAGCTATAGCTGCAGTTATGCGAGAGAAGGGTGCAGTGGAGGTGCAAGCAGTAGGTGCAGGGGCGGTAAATCAGGCCGTTAAGGCGATAGCGATTGCACGGGGCTACGTGGCTCCTAATGGCATTGATCTAATTTGCATTCCTGCTTTCGCTAAAATTAGTATAGATGGTGAGGAAAGGACGGCAATTAAGTTTCAGCTGGAATCAAGATAATCCTTCGTAGATGTTGATAGGCAAATCCCCGACGTAGAAGTACTGAAAGCGCGGCAATAGAAGGAGCCGCGCTTTTTACTATGCGAATCTTTTGATATCATAATTTTTGCTATCATTATAAATTACTGATTGCAAAGAAATAGGAGGCGTCGATAAATCATGGACATCATCAAGGCACCTAGAGGAGTAAGGGACGTACTTCCCGATGAATCGTGGAAATGGGCTTATGTAGTTGAAACTGCGAGAAAAGTGGCCGATGCTTTCGGGTATGATGAAGTGCATTTACCCATTTTTGAGCATACAGAATTATTTTCAAGAGGTATAGGAGATTCAACAGACGTCGTAGAAAAAGAAATGTATACTTTCAAGGATCGTTCGGGCAGGAGCTTGACGCTACGACCGGAACTTACAGCTTCCATGGTAAGGTGTTATCTGGAGCATGGAATGTCAAAAAGAGTGCAACCTGTGAAGCTATGGAGCGTTGGGCCTATGTTTCGGTATGAGCGTCCACAGAAGGGCAGATATCGCCAGTTTTGGCAGCTTGATGTTGAGGCCCTTGGTTCTGGGGCTCCTGAGGTGGATTTGGAAATAGTAACTTTTGCGGTTTATTTGTTCGATACTCTCGGGCTTTCTAATCTCGAGGTAGTAGTGAATTCTGTAGGCTGCCCAGCCTGCAGGCCTGTTTATCGAGAAGCTTTAAAAGAATATGTCGGATCCAACTATGACGAATTATGTAAAACATGTCAAAACAGGTTTGAGAGAAATCCCTTGCGGATACTGGACTGCAAAAATGAACACTGCCGTGAGATAATGAAGGAATCTCCAGGCATGGTCGGTTATTTGTGCGACGAATGTAGTGAACACTTTCAAAAAGTGAAAGAAGGCATGTCACTGCTTGGCATTTCTTATAAAGAGGACAAAAATCTTGTGCGTGGTTTAGATTACTATACAAAGACTGCCTTTGAGGTTCTTTCGGGCGAACTTGGGGCTCAAAATGCAGTATGTGGCGGTGGAAGGTACGATAATTTGGCTGAGGCTATAGGTGGTCCTCATGTGCCGGGAGTGGGTTTCGCTGCTGGTATTGAGCGGATTGTTTTGACGATGGAGGGCCAAGGGTGCGATTTTGGCCGAAAACCAGGCATTGATGTATTTGTCGCAATAGCAGATGACTCAGCAAGAAAAGCGGGCTTGAAATTGCTTTACGACATCAGGCGCGATAAAGTAAGCGCCGATATGGATTATTCTGGCAAATCACTTAGCTCACAACTTAAAATGGCTTCAAACAAAAAGGCAAAGCTAGCATGCATATTAGGTAGTGCCGAGATACAAAAAGGCGTGGTTACCGTAAAAGATCTCGCCAGCGGGCTTCAAGAGGAAGTTCATCAAAATTCTTTAATGAATCATATAAAGCAGTATATTGTACGTTAAACTTTGGAGGCGAAACGAATTGTCTGGGGCTTTTTTTGACGAAAATTGGAAAAGAACGGTTTATTGCGGTAGGGTGAACCAAGACGATGAGGATAAGACGATTGTAATTAACGGATGGGTACGAAAAAGGAGGGACCTGGGGGGCATTATATTCCTTGAAATCTGGGATCATACAGGTTTAGTTCAGGTGGTTATCAATCCTGAAACCGATGTGTCTCTACACGAAAGGGCAAAACAGCTTAGAAGCGAATATGTAGTGGCGATAAAAGGTAGGGTTAAAAGAAGACCAGCCGGTACTGAAAATCCTTCCTTGGCGACTGGAAACTTCGAGGTCATCGCTAAAGATTTATTAGTACTGTCTCCTTCGGCGCTTCCTCCTTTCGATCCAAATGAGGCTGATGCGGTTGATGAAAATATCAGGCTTAAATATAGATATTTGGATTTAAGGCGTAAGGCCATGCAAGGAAATTTACGCCTAAGGAGCAAGGCGGCACAATACACAAGAGTATTTTTTGATGGGGAGGGTTTTGTTGAGGTAGAGACTCCTATGTTGACAAAGTCAACGCCCGAAGGTGCAAGGGACTACTTGGTTCCAAGCAGGGTGAACCCCGGCAAGTTTTATGCCCTTCCTCAGTCGCCGCAAATTTTTAAGCAAATTTTGATGATATCAGGCTTGGATAAATATTTTCAGATAGTCAAATGTTTTAGGGATGAAGACTTGAGGGCCGATAGACAGCCGGAGTTTACTCAGATTGACGTGGAGATGAGCTTTGCAACCGAAGAAGACATCTTTAGCCTCATTGAAGCTTACATGAAAGGGCTCTTTAGCGAGACGTTAGGAGTGCAGATTCAGACGCCCTTTATGCGTTTATCTTACGCCGACGCAATGGAACGCTTCGGTTCCGATAAGCCAGATTTAAGGATACCCTTTGAGCTTGTTGACTTAAAAGACGTCTTCGATGGCAGGGGAATTAGAGCCTTTGAAGTAGGAAAAAATGGAGCTATTAAGGGATTTGTATTACCCGATGGTGCATCTTTATCCAGGCAGGAAGTGAGTACTGTTGAAGCTATGGCCAAAGAGCTTGGAGCTAAGGGTTTGGCCTGTTTTCAGTGGGGTGATAAGTTAAAAGGTTCTATGGTCAAGTTTTTAGATGAAGAGGGCACAAGGTTATTAATAGATCGATCAAAATTATCTCGAGGAGAAGCCCTTTTTGTCATGGCTGACGAGGACAAAAGCAAAGTGTGCGAGGTCATGGGTCAACTCAGATTGGAAGTTGCAAGAAAACATGATCTTGTCGATAAAGATAAGCTGGCCTTTTTGTGGGTAGTGGATTTTCCTTTATTTGAGTGGAGCGAAGCGGAAAACCGTTATGTTTCTGTTCATCATCCCTTTACTTCGCCCAAAAACGAAGACTTGCATTTACTTGAAAGCGACCCCTGGAATGTGAGGGCCCGCGCTTATGATATAGTATTAAATGGGAACGAGATAGGAGGAGGCTCCATTAGAATTCACGATCCCAAAGTGCAGGAAAGTGTGTTTAAAGTCCTGGGTTTAAACAAAGAGGAAGCTTTGGATCGTTTCGGGTTTTTGCTTACAGCGCTTTCTTACGGGACGCCTCCCCATGGGGGGATAGCTCTTGGGTTCGACAGGCTGGTGATGCTGCTAGCCGGAGTTAAATCAATTCGTGATGTCATAGCTTTTCCCAAGACCCAAAAGGCGCAGTGTTTGCTTTCAGGTGCTCCTTCATACGTCGACGAAAGTCAGTTGGAGGAACTACACATTAAGGTAATAGCAACAGAGGACGAGGAGGAGCAAAGTTGACATTAAAGCATCTGAAGGGACGTGGCCTGGTTGTTGAACAGACGCGTGAGGATTGGTTATATGATCTCGAAGGGGACGTTGCGCTGAATGGTTTTTTATTCGTCGAAGGATGGAAGGAGTCGAAATTCATGCAAGCTTGGTACGAAAAAAACAAGGATAATTTAATACAAGCAAATATATCAAATTACGATCTTACAATGCAACTTTTGGGAATTGAGTACGATGAATCGGGACATTATAGTTCGTCGCGGATAAAGGTGAAAGCAAAATGCGCTACCTAATTGTCAAGACTGGCGATACGGAATTGCTGCGGGACTCTCACTTGGAGGGCATCTCTGATGGTGAGGTGTTTAGAAGTGGCGTGTTGCTATCTCGTTTATTGCCTCGTGATAATGAAGTATATTGGTATGGTGTTCCTAAAAAATTACGAGCACTTTTTCCACCGAGGCAAAACTTGCGCTTTGTGGACTCGTTCGACGAGGTTGAAGAGCCGGATGAGGTATTTTATCTTGAAAGAACGGAAGTTGCCATTCCGAAAAAATGGGAGACAAAGACTAGGGGTTTTTATTTAGATGGTCATTGTTGGCGAACCGTGCCTAGATTTCCGGAATTGGAAGATGTCATTTCCTCTGGCCAAGGCAGTAGCAGGTATTCGCATCCGCATTGGCTTTATAAGTTGTGCGGCATGACTTGGAGGGGTGAGCCTTATTGGTCTTATCTCCGCGTACAAGTGGGTGAAACTCGCAAGACGCCCTTAGTTGGATTGAATCCAAGAGTGGGTATTAAATGGCCACAAAAAGGTTGGCCTATGGAGCGCTGGTGGGGCTTGTCCAAGAAGTTGAATGCATTGGGCTGCAAGGTGACATGGCAACCAGGCGGAGACATGCAAAGTTATGTTGATTGGATATACAACCTCGATTTGCTTATAAGCGTAGATACGCTTGGGTTGCATATAGCCCTTGGTGGAGGAGTACCTGTAATTGGCCTTTTCGGCCCCACTTCACCAGAAGAGATCCCAAAATGGGGCGTGGGGTTTTGGTTGTGGGAGCGTGGTGGCAAGATGACGCACTCTGTGGATCGCGTATTTGACGCCACACGAAGATATCTTAGGGCTATTAGAAGCGGCCATATAAAAGGTCATCCCGGGACTTCACTGTTAAATGATATGTTTAAAAAGATAAACAAGTATCCCAGCAGCTGGACAAGGTTCAATCGGCTAGTGTAGGTGTTTGTTGAGTTGAGTATAATATAAATGTGGCCTTACCTGGGCTTTTTTAGGTTTTCCAAAGATTTATAAGATTTTTTACGAGAGGGAGGCGATGATAGATGGCTAAGGTGACATATCTTGGGCATGCGGCCTTTTACATTGAGGGAAAAGGAATTAAAGCCCTGATTGATCCTTTTTTGTCAGGCAATCCTTCTAGTGCATGGAAACCATCGGATGTGAAAGAACTAGATTATATCTTTATTACCCATGGGCATGACGATCACTTGGGTGACACCCTTCAAATAGCTAAAAATACTAACGCAACGGTAATAGCTAATGCCGAGATCTCCGCCTATTTGACGTCAAAGGGCCTTAAATGTCATAGCATGCATGTGGGCGGCAGATACGCTTTCCCCTTTGGGAGAGTTAAGCTTACTCCGGCATGGCATGGCTCTGGCATTACCGAAGGAGATCAGACGTTGTGCGGCGGAACGCCATGCGGGTTTTTAATTGAGGTGGAAGGCAAAAAGTTGTATCATGCTGGCGACACGGGTCTTACCATGGAAATGAAGCTGCTCGAGCAAGAACAAGTAGATCTTGCCATGTTGCCCATAGGCGGAAACTACGTAATGGACATTGACGACGCCGTAAGAGCGGTAGAATTCATAAAGCCAAAGAAGGTAATTCCAATGCACTACGATACCTTCCCTGTAATAAAGGCAGACCCCCATGAGTTTCAATCGAAAGTAGGCTCCCTGGCCGAGGTAATAATTTTAGAGATCGGACAAAGCTACGAGATTTAATGTTTTAAGGCAAAGTAGGGAGGAGAGGCTTGCAATCAGTAACTCTTGAAGTTGAACGGCTTTTAATAGTTGCATCCCAGTTTTAATATCTAAGGCCAAATACAGGGTGAAAGATCCTTTCGTCGTGCAGGAACTCTAGTTGTTCTTCGAGAGCGCTTCGAGCAGCCTCTCCAAGCTCCACGGAAAGTATGGAAGTTAAGAGATGTGCCAAAAATAAAGGCCCTATGATGCTGCTTCCAAAAGTTGGACTTAGTGCGCTGACGTAAAACTGAAGTGTTGCCACGGAGCAAACAGGAGCGGCTGCGGTGTCAGTTATTGTCACGATCGTTGCTTTTTGTGAGGCGCATTTTGTAACTGCTTCTGTAACCTCTACAACATAACTCGGCAGTTCGCAAACTATGACCATATCGCCCTGTTTTACGCCCCGCACTTGCTCCATCATGGCTAATGATCCTCGTTTAATCATATGTCCCGGAAGGCCCATTACCCTGAAGCGCATGTAAAAAGTTTCCGCAACGAGAGAAGAAATTCCCCAGCCCATGCAGTAGATGTTATTTGCTTCTTTGACCAGTTCGACAAAGGCGTCAATTTTTTCTTTGTCAGCCATTCTCCACGTACTATCCAAATTTGCGTGTTCCGCCTCTAAAATACTTGGTGCCAGGCCTTCACCGCGCTCCTTTGCCTTGACCAGCATTGTAACGGGATCTATCTGTTCTAAAATGACCTTTTGAAGAGCTGATTTTAAATCGGCATATCCTTTAAAACCTAGTATCCTGGAAACTCGAACTAGCTGAGCTTTCGATACGTTTAATTCGTCGGCTACTTCCCCAATGGAGCGAAAGGCTGCTTCTCTCATGTTAGACAATAAATATTCAGCTACTTTTCTAGCTTTTTTGGGTAATGCAGGTATTTTGTCTCGTAAAAGCGATTCAAGCTCTTCTTTAGTCATCCCTTGTCACCTTTCCTGATAAATAAGATATTTTTGTTTAAAATTAACAAAAAAAGTTTACAAGTTAATTGAATATATGTCAACGATCCTTTTGGCAAAGTTAAAAGTCCATCGCGTACTATCTTTCCGCGATGGACTTTTCGCTAAGAAACAGCATGTAGTGTCATCTCGTTCATCGGCGTTATTAATTGAGCATTGCTTAAATAGTCTAAACCCGCTTGAATCTGGCTAAAAAGTGCCTGAGTATTGGAGGTTCATAGGTAAATTTTAACCCCCGAACAGTTTCACGCTTGCCATAGATGTCTATCAGTGACTTTGCTACATAGCCCATATGGTTATCCGTATAGACCCTTCTGGGGATGGTTAGCCTCAAGAGTTCCATGGGTGCTATTATGTTTTTCCCCTCAGCGTCCCTTCCCATCATGCAAGTGCCTACCTCTACAGCTCGTACGCCGGATTCTAGATAAAGCTCTACTGCCAAAGCTTCTCCCGGAAATTCCTCGGCCTCTATGTGGGGGAGAAATTTGCCTGCGTCGACGAAAACAGCATGTCCTCCCACCGGGGTTTGAATTGGTATACCTGCGTCTGAGAGTAGCTTACCTAAGTATTCCACTTGACCGATCCTAGCCCTTAAATAATCCACATCTAAAACTTCTTTTAACCCTCTGGCTACAGCTTCCAGATCTCGTCCTGCCAGTCCGCCATATGTTGGGAAACCTTCGTAAGTGATGTTTACTTCCCTTGCGCGGTTATAGAGGCTTTCGTCATCTTTAATTCCTATCATGCCTCCGATGTTTACTAAGGCGTCTTTTTTTGCGCTCATCGTGAACCCATCGGCGTAACTGAACATTTCTTTGACTATTTCTGCAATTGTCTTGTCGGCGTAGTCCTTCTCGCGAGCTTTGATAAAATATGCGTTTTCAGCAAAACGGGCCGCGTCGATGTAAACCGGGATATTGTTCTTTCTGCATATCCTTGAAACTTCTCGGATGTTTTCCATGGATACAGGTTGCCCACCAGCACTATTACAAGTGATCGTGATGAGCATGAATGCTATATTTTCCGGTTTCTTTTCTGCAATGAAACGCTCAAGTTTGCCAAGGTCAACATTTCCCTTGAAGGGATGATATTTTGAGGTATCGAAGGCATCGTCCACAACGAGATTTACTGGTATTCCTTTCTTTAAACGGATATGAGCTTCAGTGGTATCGAAATGCATGTTGCCCATTACGTATTGGCCCGGTTTTATCAGTATGCTAAAAAGTGTGTTTTCCGCGCCGCGACCCTGATGAGTTGGCACAACGTAGTTATATTCGAATACTTCCTTGACTGCTGCTTCAAGGTGATAAAAGCTTCTGGAACCGGCGTAGGACTCATCACCAATCATGATTCCAGACCATTGATTGTCGCTCATGGCATTTGTACCGCTGTCAGTGAGAAGATCGATGAACACGTCTTCTGCTTTCAGGGCAAACACATTTAATCCAGCTGCTTCGAGTCTTTTTTCCCTTTCCTCTCTGGGTAGCAAACGAATGGGTTCCACAACCTTAATTCTGTATGGCTCTGGCAAGCGCATTTTGTTTACCTCCTCAATTTATATTTATTTTGCAAAGTTCATTTCTAATGTACTCGACGATATCTTTTGCCTTTGGCGGGCACCCAGGCAAGTTATGCCTTATGCCGGCAGTGCAATTTCCGACGCCAATCCCTTCTTCTTTTTTGTTTCGAAATCCTTGGCCAATCTTAATTTTTAGATTTTTCTTGGAGAGGGTTTTTAAAAGACCTTCATCCTGCAACCTGGCAAGGGCGTGGATGAGGCTGCCATAACAAACAGAGCAAGCGGATCGCGCGTCAATGTAACTAGATAGCCGGTGGGCCAAAGGGGAGGCTAAAATTGGTTGTCCTGCCTGGCGGTGTCCCAGTTCTATTATTTCTGCCTTATCCAGATCCATTGACCCGACTCCATATTCCTCAGCCAAAGTTATGTATTTGATTGAGTGAGAATTTAAACCGATAAGTTCAGCCCCATAGGCATCGATGAGCACAGGATCATAGCCGACTATGATTCGATTCATTGGCACTGGGTTGCCGCCTTCTTCGAAGGTAAGGTCACCGCACATACCGTCAACTACCACTAAGTCCGTCTTTATAGCTACGTTTAAAGCAGCTATAGGGTGGTGAAGCCCTTGGGAGTGAAAACGTCTTTTCTCGCTGTCGGGGATGCAGCCCTTTAAGTTTTTAAGGGCACAGGTTAATTTGGTCTGGCAATGAGCCTTAAGCACAGGTACGTTTATAAGATAATCCAGATCGAGAACGCTTTTGCATATCGTCAATTTTATGCCGGCAGCCCTTACTTCAGTAACTTTATCGTCTTTAAGATTTAATAACTTAACAGCATATTTTGATTCCAAGTCCTTATATCCACAGGCGTAAAAAGCGCGATCGGTATCGTGCCCAATGGAACTGCTTTCTAGCACCACTATATTTTTACAACCATAATCTAGGAGGTATTCTATTATGCCAGCAACTATTTCAGGCGAGGTAGTTGCTCCGGATTCTGAAGGGACATCCTTTATCAAGTTCGGTTTTATCCCAATTTTGGTTTTGTCCCTAACTTGACGTGGATCCGACAAAGCTTCTAAGGCTTGCTTTGTCATTTCTTTAGGATTTATACCGTAGTTTATTACAAGTTTGTTCATGATTTCACCCTAGAGTTAGGCTTTTAGAGCCAACACCAAGTATATTCGCTATTGTTGGTCATTATTTCACTCCTTGAGCTACTGTTATATCTGAGATGGGTTGACAAAGTTAAAAATTTATAACACCAGCCGCAATCGTTAGACAATTAAATTATATCAAGTTATGGCTTTTATCATACAATTTAAATCCGTAGTCGTAGATTTTTTCTTTTTTTGGATGTAGCCATGTCCTCGTCATGGTAGAATTTTGGAAGAAGGCGTCTGCGCAGTACCGATGAATGTCTTAGGTATAATTCACGATGTGTGTATCCCTTGAGGATATATATGCTTTCTTAGGTGTCGAAGATTTCGGAGGTGGTGAAGTTGTTTAAAAGATATTCCAAAGTGTTAATGTTGCTTTTAGCAGGGATAGTTATTATCAGTATGCCGCTTGAAACGCTGGCAAAACCTAGCGATCCCGTTACTGGGAATCCCATAGCCAAAATAGCCCAGGACGCGTCTCCTGCGGTGGTTAACATTGACACTGAAACGTTAGTGCAACAACCTCTAATTCCCTTTATCGATGACCCCCTTTTCAGGCAATTTTTCGGAGAAGAGTGGCGACGATTTACTCAAGTTATTCCAATGAGGGGCAAGGGTTCGGGGTTTATCGTTTCCAAGGATGGTTATATATTAACTAACAATCACGTTGTAGAGAGTGCTGATAAAATTATCGTCACCTTGGCCGATGGCAGACAGCTTGACGCGAAGATTGTAGGGAAAGATCCGACCTTCGATCTAGCGGTGATAAAGGTTACTGCAACCAACCTGCCTGTGCTTTCTATGGGTGATTCTGATGCAGTCCAAGTTGGCGAATGGGTCGTTGCTATAGGAAATCCATTCGGCCTAGAACATACGGTAACTGTTGGCGTCATCTCGGCTAAAAATCGTTCCGTTCGCGCCGGGAATCTCAGCTTTGACGGTTTTTTGCAAACCGATGCGGCCATAAACCCGGGCAACAGCGGCGGCCCGCTATTGGACTTGGATGGCAAGGTGGTGGGAATTAATACGGCTATCATACCTTACGCACAAGGAATAGGTTTCGCCATACCAGTTAACATGGCTAAAAATGTTATAGATGATCTGTTGACATATGGCAAAGTGCGCAGAGGGTGGCTTGGCGTTTATGTTCAACCGCTTACAAGGGATTTCATACAAGCTTACAATTTGAAGATCAAAGAAGGAGCGGTAGTTGCAGATGTGATGCCCAATTCTCCCGCAGAAAAGGCTGGCATAAAACGAGGAGACGTCATAACTAAAATCGATGGCATTCAGATTAAAGATCCGCAAGATTTGGTATTTCAAGTGCGAAAACATATGGTTGGAGACAAGTTAAAAATAGAAGTTGTAAATCGGAGTGGCAGCAAAACCGTCACTGTTACTTTAGAAGAAATCCCCGGACAAACAGAGACCTCCAATGTAAAGTCGTCGGATTTAGATACTCTGGGCATTGAAGTTTCCCCTATTACTCCTACATTAAAAGAAAGATTTGGAATCCAAAAAGATCAAGGCCTTGTGGTTACCGAGGTAAAGGTGGGTTCTGCTGCTCATAAAGTGGGTCTTCGGGAGGGCGATTTAATCCTTGAAGTGAATGGTGTGCCCGTTAATAGTGCAGAAGATTTAAAACGCGCTTTAAGCCAAAGTGCGGAAGTGGTTGTCCTTCTGGTCTGGCGCGATGGGCGGACCTTTTTTGTCTCCCTGCGGATATAAGTTTTTGAGCATGACTTGGAGGTGTAATCTTTGAAAGCCAAGGACGTCATAATTATCTTAGATTGCGGCTCTCAGTATACACAGCTCATAGCAAGAAGAATTAGGGAACTTCGCGTATATAGCGAGATTCTTCCTTGGGATGCTTCTGTAGAAGAGATACGCTCAAAAAGCCCGAAGGGAATTGTTATTTCGGGAAGTTCAAGAAATGTGCCAGTTTCAAAGGCTCCTACGGTATCAAGCGAGATCTTAGAAATTGGCGTTCCCATTCTTGGTATATGCTATGGGATGCAATTGTTGTGCCATATCTTGGGTGGCAAAATAGCCAAAACTGGGTCAGCCGAATATAGACGTATTCAAGTGGAGATCGAGGACGAGAATGCCAAGCTTTTTAAGGGGCTACCTAAGCGTTTTTGCGCCTGGATGAGCCGTGGGTATTCTGTCGCCCAGCTTCCACCTAACGTGCGATCCTTAGCGAAAAGTGAAGATGGGTCCATAGCCGCGATGGCCACTCTTGATGATCGGATTTGGGGCCTTCAATTTCATCCCGAGGTTGCTCACACCGAACATGGTCTTGAAATTTTAAGGAACTTTTTATTTGACATATGCAGCTGCGAACCTTCTTGGAATCTGGAGGACTGGGTGGAGGAGAAGATAAAAGAAGTTGCACAAATAGTCGGAAACGACAAGGTAATTTGCGCCTTATCCGGTGGAGTCGATTCTACTGTGGCTGCTGTGCTTACCAGAAAGGCGATAGGGGATAAACTTCATTGTGTCTTCGTGGATAATGGCCTTTTGCGCCTTAATGAAGCTGAAAACGTTCTTTCCGTCTATCGCCAAAAATTGAACCTAGACGTTCGCTACGTCGATGCTTCAAAAGAATTCCTCCAGGCTTTAAAGGGGATTACAGACCCCGAGGAGAAGCGGAAAGCGGTGGGCAAAACGTTCATAGACGTCTTTGAGCGGGAGGCCGAAAAGGTGGGCGACGCAAAATGGTTGCTCCAAGGCACACTTTATCCAGATGTAATTGAAAGCGGACAAGAAAGCAGGGGGGCATCTATTATAAAGACCCATCATAACGTGGGTGGATTGCCCGAAGAAATGAAATTACAGCTGCTGGAACCGTTAAAAGATCTTTTTAAAGACGAAGTCCGGGCTATAGGTGCTATTTTGGGGATCCCACATTCGATATTGCGTCGGCACCCCTTTCCCGGTCCGGGACTTTCTGTTAGATGCTTAGGCGAGGTGACGCCGGAAAAACTGGAATTGCTCAGACAAGCTGATGCTATATTTATGGATGAATTGGATTCATCCGGGTTTTACGACAAAGTATGGCAGGCTTTCTGTGTCCTTCTCCCCGTTAGAAGTGTTGGCGTGATAGAAGATGAGCGCACTTATGGGTATACCATAGCGCTTCGCGCAGTCGAGTCTTCAGACGGTATGACGGCCGATTGGGTTTACCTGAGCCGTGAATTGCTTGACAAAATTGCGCATCGCATATGCAATGAAGTTACAGACATCAGCAGGGTGGTTTTGGACGTGACTAGCAAGCCACCCGCGACGATAGAGTGGGAGTAAAAGCAGCTTTACTGTTCTTTGTCCGATCCAGCAGCTGCGGTAAACTTGTGGCGAGGCGCAATAATCTGAAAAATAAGAATTAAAGAGGGAGAAATCCTCCCTCTTTTAATTTATAGCTTGTATGTTATTCATGACAGCAGCTGGGACAGCCTTCACATCTATCTACCTGCTCGAACATATGATTGTTAATTCAGGCAAATTTAGCCAATATTTTAGGAAGTTAAACTTCATATTATATAATGCATAATCTTAGCTAAAAAATTAAAGGCTATTGATTTTTCATTAAACGCATGATATAAATAACTACAAGTCGAACCCAAATTTTAGTCAAATTGATAAATAGTCTCTTCGTTGTCGTCCATGTCATTTCGTGATATTCCTTGTTGTGCCCCATCTCAATTTAGGCTGTGTGATCATATTTAAAGCAGATGGGCCGTTTTCTTATTTTTGTTTTTCAAGCAAAGTTAAGCGAAAAGATATCAAGCCAAGAAGCTAAATTACAAAGCGGATCACCATAAATTGACATCTTCAAAGCAGGAGGTGAAAAGGGAATTTATGAGAATAACGATTGAATTTTCCCCACAGTCGGAAAAATTAACCCTTCCCATTCACTATAATAGCCTGATCCAGGGCTTGATCTATAACAACTTGGATGGTCTTGTCTCAGACCGCTTGCATAATGAAGGATTAGCTTTTGGAAAAAGACAATTTCGCTTTTTTACTTTTAGCCGCTTATATGGAAGGTATTTGATTGGCAGGGAAACCATTGAATTTACCGGCCCACTTAAAGTACATGTGAGTTCTATTCACGAAGATATACTTGAATCCTTTGTGAAACACCTCTTAATTAAAGGCAAAATACAGTTAGGGTCACAAGAATGCGAGCTAGTTCGAATAGATGTCGAAGAAAGGCCGAACTTCACCCGGCCAATAAAGGTAAAAACGCTTTCTCCGATAACCGTTTACAGCACGTTAACTACAGGTAGTGGTCGGAAGAAAACCTATTACTACAGCCCCGCAGAGCGCGATTGGGAAATTCAAATTTTCGCAAACTTATGGAGGAAAAGCCAGGCGTTGGGTTTGGGACCCAATGATCCAGCGTATTTAGCAGGATCAAGAATAAGGCCGATTAAGGTTGGTAAACAAGACCTCAGGATAATGAAATATCGCGACACCGTAATCAAGGGTTGGACAGGCATTTACGAATTGGACCTTCCAGAAGAATTTTTCTATCTTGCCTATGATGCCGGTTTAGGGGCAAAGAACAGTCAGGGGTTTGGGATGATTAAAGTGACCAATTCGCAATAGATGTAAGTAACGTAAGAGTGATTCAGGAGTGCGGCAAATTATAAAAGAGATACTTCAGCCGATTTGATAGTTTAAAGGTTATAGAGGGTTCAAGATGTTAAGATTAACTGATGTAGGATGAAAATAGTCGCTATTGGAGGAGCCCCAACAGATACGTATGATGCTGAATGGATACACATTATGAACATGAAAGAGGTGATTTTTGAAGCATGAAAATCATTAGAGTAATACGGTGGGTCTGGCAGGAGGAGAATCGTCATGCGTGATCCTGAAGTGACAAACAAAGACTTATCGTTCCAAGATTGGCATGGAGGTAAAAGGTAATATGAGCATACACGATATTTTTGCCGATTTTCAGCAAGAATTTTCTAGCCGCCTTAGCCAAGCAGATTACATCCTCGCTGATACCCGCATTCCTTGGGTCTCTCTTTATGACCATCTCAGCCTTACCGCTGGCATTGCAGTGGCGATGACAAAGGAACTTCTGCTTCGCGGGCGAAACCCTAATGGCATTTGTGGTTTAGATCTTTCAGAAGATGAACTAAGGGCACTTACTTGTCTCTGTGGGTTTCTTCACGATATCGGAAAGGCCTGCCTAGGTGAGACAAAATACCGTAATCACGTGCAACAAGGCATCGAATACACTCAATGGTGGCTTGAGAGTAAGAACGTTAAGAATTCTCTACAATCCATCATCCTCAATACTGTGGGGCGCCACCATCTTCGAGAGGGACCGCAAACAACTCTTGAAGAGGTTATATGTTTGGCTGATAGTTATGCCTCTGCTGGAGATCGTCCAGAACTCTCCAAAGCAAGTACTATTTCCGAACTAGTGCAGATAACTAGCGAAACTCTGAATCTGGAACAATCATTATTTAGTGCCGATAAGCCTCTCTGTCTTCTCCTGGGTGATACAGATGCTGTCAAGGAATATGTATACGAAACGAGCATGCTGCCCGACATTCGAGGGGCTAGTGAAATTCTCCAATACTTGGAAGAGAAAGTGCAAGGACTCTTCCGAGAGTATTTGGCAGAGCAATGTCTGATCTACTGCGGTGGGGGTGGATTTCTGGCTATCGTCCCTGCCAGTGAGGCTGAAGAATGGCGGAAGCGTATCGAGACCTTGTATCTCAAAGAGACTCGCACTGCGACGATCACGGTTGTGATTTCTAAACCCTTTGGCTACATGGATATCGGGCGAGGGCTCATGCCCTATGACGATGAACAATTAAGAGAGCTCGTCGGAGACGGTGTTGCTGCTGACTTGCTGTTCAGCCACTTTGAGGCACTCTTACAAGGCCGAGTAAAGCGCAAAAACTTTGGTGAAGTGGTGGCAAAACTGACAAGCCAACTTCAGCAAGCAAAACGACAAAAAGAAGAAGCTCCCTTCTTTGAGACCTTACCTATCTACAGGCGATGTCATTCCTGCGGTAAACGGGCATCGGCAAAACAGGACAGAGTAAGAGTAGAATGGCTCTGTGATATATGTTACGAAAAGAGGAACCACGGCCGAGAAGGACGACGTGTTTTCACTGAGCGTTTTATCGAATGGGCAAAGGCGAACAAAGACATAGAAATCCCTCAGAAAAACCATGAAGGGAAACCGCGCTTTCCAGAAGATCTTGACGCCCTTGCTGACAATGAAGGCAGAATCGCCTTCTTATATGCTGACGGAAATAACATGGGAGATCTACTACAACTCATGCCTTCTCCAGCGTCGTACCGCCACTTCTCGCAGGTGTTACATAGTGCTACAAGGGATGCACTCTTTTCGGCCTTCTGGAACGTTTTTGGCGAGGCATGCCTTAAAGATCCCCACCGACCTCTGCCTTTTGAGATCATAGCACTCGGAGGCGATGATCTTGTAGCGATCGTGCCTGCTTCTTGTGGATGGGCACTTGCCGTACAAGTCCTTGAAGGGTTCGAAGAATATGCGGGCGTTCAGAAACTGGAATATGAATTAAACGAGCGTCTTAAGGATGCACTCTTAAAAGCTGCGCATTTAAGTCTCTCGGCAGGGCTCGCAATCGCCGATGCCAAGTATCCCGTGCGCTTTCTCTTTGATTTGGCAGAGGGGCTTCTTAGAGAAGCCAAGCGCCTGGCGCGGACAACACAGAGCGGTACCCTTTGTCATCTCTGGCTTCGCGCGCCGGTCATCACAGAAAGCGCTAAAATCCTGATGGATGAACTATATAAACGGGAGGAGCGCTATCTCACAGCTCGTCCTTATACAAAAGATCAGGCAAAAGAGCTATTTGGAATCGCACAGGAACTTTTAATGCTTCCTCCTTCACAGCGGAAGTCCCTCGCTGAGTCCGTTGAAAAAGGCATCCATGTATCGTTAAACTATGCGCTTTATCAAGCAGCACGCATCAACAAAGACAGGCAAGAGAAAATCATCGAAACGTTTGAAAAGTTGGGCACTTTTATGTGTAAAAACTCCAAGCAGGAAAGCTTGAAGAAGTTTTGGTTTTGGCAGGAAGATGACCAAGATAAAGGGTGGCAAACTGCCCTTTTAGATGCCCTGGAACTGATCGAACTCGGTGCCACTAAAGTGGATTATGGAGGAAAATCATGATTTGCAGATTGCGGATTGATATGCAATTCCATTTACTGTCTGGGGTGCACATTACCGGAGAACAGGGGAAACTCTGGGTGGACAAAGCTCTCATGGTGGATTGGCATCATGGTGAACACCCAATAGTCCCTGCAACGACTCTTAAAGGCTGGCTGAGAGAGAGCGCGGAGCGACTATTACGAGGATTAGGCATAAATGCATGCGACGGGTCCAATGCGATGACAATATGTGGAACTTGCGCAGTTTGCGATCTATTTGGATCTCCGAAGAAGCGTTCTTCTCTGCGTTTTCAGGATGCTGTACTGTCAGATGCTTTGACCGATATTAGGATGAATGCTTCGCTTAGCCGATACCGGAAAACAACGTACGAGGAACGCCTTTTTTCGACTGAAATTGCCTGGCATAATGCTCTTAACGCTAAAGTTTTGGGCTTTTTTACTTCTGAAATAGATGTCAAGAAGGCAGCGGCACTTTTGTGGTTTGCCGCAAAGGCAGGATTTGCTATTGGAACAGCACGCTCGCGCGGACTGGGTTGGTTAGAGTTAGCAGAATTCCAGGCTCAATTGGATAACACTATGCTTTCTTACGACGAGATGACCAATATGATTACGAAATTGGCCCTTCAAAAGGAGGTGGACAAATGACGGAATACTTTCTTAGCTTAACTCCTGAAGCTCCTATCCGTGCAGGTTCACTCAAGCCCAAGGGGGATTACTTGGATACCAAAAACTATCTGCCAGGAAGTATTTTGCGAGGAGCCTTTGCTGAATGGCTTAAACTCCAAGGCAAAGAAAGCCAAATTATACCGATGGTGCGCAAAATACGTTTTGGAAACTTCTTTCCATCCCCTTCAGAACGTATCCCTGCTCTCCCCTTCCCGATGACCGTCCTGGAGTGCAAACTGCACGGGGGGTTTCGAAACGTGCCACGAAATGATGAACCTGGACATGGTATCAGGGATAGTTTACTTGTTGCCCTTGCCTATGCAGAGCTTGAAAAAAGAGGTGCACGCTTTCCTGTTCCAATGCTTCTGCGATGTGCTTACGCAGAAGGAGATGCAAAATGTGGCGGCCGTATGGAGCGGGTAAACGGGTTTTACGCGCATATGCCAGAAGGCTGGAAGAAAATTGAAATCCCAAAGATGCTCCAAACCAAAGTAGCCCTTAGCCGACACCGACGGGCAACACAAGAAGCCATGCTCTACCGAGTTGTGGGAATTCGCCCAAAATGCACCTTTGTCGGGCGAGTTTGGTCAGATTCCGAGGCGATCGTTCAAGAAACTAAAGTGGCTGTAGAAACAGTCGGGGTAGGCGCTCTCACGGGCCGGGGCTTTGGCACTGTCCATGCTAAAGAGGTAAATCCAACGTGGGAATCCGTTTCAAAACGCCTCAAGATGTTCAATGAAAAGTTGTCGGAAGTCTGGTGCGATCTTGCCGAGCTCGCTAATCAAGTAAACAGCACAGCCCCTAATAGGCCTGAAGGAACCTATTTTAGTGTGGACCTCCTGTCTCCAGCAGTATTATCGAACCCCTATGGAATGCCAACGCTCAAGCTTTTTTTAGAGATCAATGGGAAATGGTTAGAACCCATCTTCTGGGCTACGCGGCCAGATTTTATTGGAGGGTTTTCCACGGCATGGGGACTACCCAAGCCCACCCATTTAGGGGCAGCTATAGGGAGCGTATATGTTTTTCGGACTGATGAGCCTCAGGACGCTGTTGTTTCCTGGCTGGAAGACTTGGAAGCTAAAGGGGTAGGCGACCAAACTGATGAAGGGCTGGGTGAAATTTTAGTGTGTCATCCGTTTCATAAGGAGGTAATGTCAGTATGATATCGCAGGTCAAGCTTCTTCGAATTGTTGAGGATCATTTGGACCACATTGTCCAACTAGCTGAGGAGTGCATAACGAAGACTAATGCAACGCAGATAAAGTTAACAGAGTCCCAGCTGCGAAATCTTCAAAATCTGGCAGCTGCTTCAAATTCCTTACGTGCTTTGGAAAACTTTATAGCATATCAAATGGGACGCAGAAATATTCCCAAAGAGGTAGGAAGCCAGATCATGGACGACTTTCAGTGCCTTAGCCAAAAAGCGAAAGAAATTGCCAATAACGAAAATGCCGATGCTCAATTCGAGCGCAAGTTATTGACCGAAATGATACAGATGTATCTGGGTTTCCTCGTCCGCAAATTCGTTGCTGAACACAAAGGTGAATAGTGATGAGCGTTCGAGAAAACTACGCTGCCCTACAGAGCCTACCTAAGAAGATTGGTTAAATACCCAGCAGGAGGGGATAGCACAATGAAGTCCTTTTTTCAGTTTGAAAATCGATGGGTAATTACAGCCAGTTTGCAGATGGAGACAGCCCTTTCAGTGGGAAGTCGAGCCTCACTTTTACCAGCAGGCTCCGATCTTCCCGTTATTAAGACCCCCGAAGGTATTCCCTTTATACCGGGTTCCTCGCTTAAGGGTGTTGTACGGACATATATTGAGCGAATTTTGAGGACAATGGATGTATTAAACAAACAGCATCGAGGTGAAAGAATTTGGGCTTGCGACCCACTGGATAAGGGAAAATGCTGTATAACAGCTGAACAAAAGAATATGCTACTTGAAAAAGCTGGGAACGACGATGAAAGGTTTACTCAACTTATTTGGCAAAATTCATGCACTGTATGTCGTCTTTTCGGCTCTCAGTGGCTGGCCTCTCGGCTCTCATTTCAAGATGCGATGCTAAAAAACAGCGATTGTCTACTCCGCTTAACAGAGGTGCGGGATGGCGTTGGCATAGACCGCGACTTGGGTTCTGCAAAACCGGGGCTCAAATACGATTTTGAGACCGTGCCGCAAGGGGCAGAATTTGGCATCCACGTCGTTGCCGAGAACGCCGACGAGTGGGAAGTAGGACTTCTTGTCCTTGCCCTCGAGACGATGGAGAAGGGCGAACTGCCCATCGGCGGCAAAACTACACGTGGGTTAGGTTGGGGGAAATTGAATGAACTCAAGGTCCAGCTTATCAGCCAAGATATTCTACTTGGTTATCTTGCCGGCAATGAGCAACCAACTGAAAAGTCTTCTCAGGATATTCTTGAAACACTAGTGACTGACCTGAAATCATGAGGTGATAACCGTGCATAAACAACTATGGAATGCGGTAAAACTGGAGGTAGAAATAGAGCCCAGGTCCCCCCTCCTCATCAAATCCGGAATGCTCTCACCTAACCCATCCTTACCTGACATGCAGTTCGTCCGCACGATGACTTCAAATGGCGAAAAGGTTTTTATCCCAGGTTCTTCCCTCAAAGGGGTGTTTCGAGGTTTCAGCGAAAAAGTGCTTCGAACGATTAGCCCTGGCTTAGCATGTGAACCGTTCCCCTCGAGTAAAGACTACTGCGCTAAAAAGGACGAAATAAAGGACGAAAAAGACACGGCCAAGGTTTATCAGAAGTCATGTCTTGCCTGTAAAATTTACGGTAACACTCGCCTAAAAGGGCGCCTTTCTTTTACCGATGCATTCCCCTACAAAGACGTGAAAACTGAAACTCGCTATGGAGTAGCGATCTCCCGTTTGACCAATGCTGTAGTGACGCCTTTCGATATGGAGGTATTGGTTCAGGGGAGCTTCAAAACGTCACTGGTTCTCGAAAACTTTGAAACATGGCATTTAGGGCTTATCTCGCTCACATTGCAAGCCCTCAACGAGGGACTCATAAAAATCGGTTTTGGGAAGAATCGAGGATTTGGCGATGTTTCAGTAAAAGTTACGAGCGCAATCGTTGAGCTGGCGAGACGGCCTGAAATCGGCAAGAGAGAGATTTGGGGAATTGGCTCATTTGTCTCGGATGAAGAAAGTGCCAGATACGGCTTGCATTCCAACGATTACTTATGTGAAATCGTTGAACCAATCGAAGAAAAAGACTTCGCTATGTTCATTAGCCGAATATATAATGAAGACCAGTGGAAGTCCATTGCCAGTAAGGCTATTGAGACTCTTGCTGGGCTTACGGAGATAATCCAATGAAAAAGGGATATGTTTACACTGGCCGAGTAGATTCTGAAATGCTCAAGGAGCTGGTTCAAAACCTTAATAATAAAATTCTCCTGAGTTGGGACTTATCCCAACTGGATTTCTCAGGGGATCTGCGCGATGCGGGCTGTGCTTTCGACTCCAAGACTGAAATTCGCTGGCAACGGGTAGGAGACATCTTCCGGGTGCTAGTTCTGAGTGACGATGAAAGACCAGATATCGGTTTTAAGTTGGTCCAAGGCGATTGGAGGATACAGGATGGCAAAACTACAACAATTTCCATGAACGATCATCATTTTTCGCCGCAGTTTGAGAAATACCCAACGGTAGACACCGCTAGCGCTCGTTTGAATTATAAAGTGTTTTATAGAAATCACGTTGCGATGTTTGTAAGCCCAAGAGAGGTGATAGATGATGAGGCCCAGACTTCCTGAAGCTGAGCCCAAACCCTTCTTCCAGGTGCCTATCCCAGGGGAAGAGCCTGTGCAGGGAGGGGTCGTTACGCACGATCAGTTTCGCGAGCTAACCGGGCAAATAGAATTAGCTATTACAGTACAATCTGAGTACCTGTTCGTTGGTTCAGGACAATACGAATTTGATCCCAGTGCAGGAAGCGGTTGTCCAGACGTGTGGTATACGTTCTATCGTCGAAACGGGCAAATCTGTATTCCAGGCACCAGTATAAAGGGCGCTATACGAGCGATTGTTGAGTCAATTTCAAATTCCTGCGTCTCACAGAGACGCGGACAAGAACGAAGCCAAATAGATTCTGCTCCCCAACCTTGCAAATATAAAAAAGATGAAAAAAGTCTTCTCTGCCCTGCCTGTCGCTTATTTGGCACCACAGGATTCCGAGGGCGAGTATATTTTAGCGATTCTGAGCCAGATGGCAACATACAAATGAAAATTGTGAAGATAGGCGAACTCTGGGAGCCAAAGCGTCATGAGAACGCTCGTCGTTTCTATGAAGCAAAAATATTCCAACCAATAACCAACCAGCAACCCGAGAAGAATTTTAGGTTTGTCGAAGCCGTTCCCAAAGAAAGTAAGTTTCGTGTCTCTTTGCAATTTGAGAATTTGAGCAAGGCAGAACTGGGTCTTGTGTGCCATGCCTTAGGGTGGGATGTAAAAAAAGACAAAAGAGAGTCTGCTTTTACACCCAAACTCGGCGGAGCTAAGCCGAGGTGTTTTGGTGCGGTGAAGTTCAAACCTATCCAGCTGCGATTATGGCAAGAGAATATCTTAGCAAGTGGGCTGAAACCACTGATCCTTCAGGAAGAAGAGATGTCTCGCTTTCTTGTAGAATGTTTGCAGGAGTGTCAAAGAAGCAATTTACTTCACTCTAAGTCATGGAATATGCTAATGCAAAAGCTTAAAGCCCAAAACGAACCCTGCCCGAGGGGGATTTACTGATGACGACAGACGAGAAGGTGGAATTAGCGCAGAAGATAGAAGGGTTACTCGTTGGAATCGTTCATTCTGAATGGTCTAAATGGTGCGCTTATGCACAGAGGTGTGGCCTCGGAAAGGCTCTTCAATTCGCACAGGTTATGCAGAACTCGCCTTCTGTAAGACCAAGGCCTAAAAAGTCATATCGAGCCATTGCTCAAGTCTTGGAAAAATTCCGCCAGCAACTGGAACATCTCCCTCCAAATGAACTTGCTGAAGTGCTTGGCTACACAGGGCGATGGATTGTTGCCCGTAGGAGACTAGCCGATGAAGAAGGGCATCGCAGATAGCCAAATTCTCATGCATTATGACAATGGTCATTTATCAGCGATTGACTGGTGGGAAACCAGGTTAGAAGATGGTTGGGTGATAAATATCTCACTTATCACTTGCATGGAGAGATTAAAAGGTGATTCGGGGTTACAGTACAACAGACAACTTGTTTTACAGGAGTTCCAGTCTCGTATTCAACTAATGTTAAAGGAGAGAAAAATACGCCATATTTTGCCCATTACTCGAGGTATTTCCAAACTGGCATGCAACCTTATCGAGCAATACTGCTTAAAGCATACCCCTCCGCCAAAACGTAATCGGATGGAAAGCTTAATTTGTGATATGTTTATCGCAGCTACTGCACTAAAGCATAGATATGTTTTGTTTACGCAGAACTTAAGCGACTTTCAATGGATAACTAGTCTTAACATAGAAAAAGCTGATTACGAGATTGAAAGGGATGAGCATAATGAAGAAAATCTTGCTTGCAACGCTCGGTGAAACACCGGTGGTTGTCACAGAAGCCATCGATCACCTAAAAGAAGATGGTATACGCATAGACTATGTCGTAATTCTTACAACAAGAGACACTGATGCTCAAGATTCTCTTGCCTTACTAAGCGAACATATACCTACATATTATGGGGGCCAAGTGTTCCTCTTTGATGCCCGTGTCTTGGACACATTTTATGACGTAGATACAGACCAAGCTGCCTTAGAATTTATGACCCAAGCCTGCTCAGCCCTTCGGGACTACCGGAAGAAAAAGTGGGAAATTTACGCTTGTATCGCTGGTGGACGTAAAGTAATGTCAGCTCTGCTCGCCCTTGCGGTTCAGTTTTACGGTGCCAATATGCTTTTCCATGTTCTTGTAAATGACCCAGAAATAGAAGAAAGAGGCCATATCTCTAAACTAAAAAATATATCTACAGAATGTCGTAATCGCATCTTCCATCCGCACGTAGACAAGGTCAAGATCGTTCGGATGCCATTTGTGGGGTTATTCCCTCTGCTAAGCGATTTGATTGACGGCTTAAATGGAAAATCTGACCATCCCGAGATAAAGGGTTTGCTGGAGCAAAATGGTCTGTGGGAAAAGGGACAATTAACAGAACTCGGTCGCCGTGTACTCGCGATCCTGGAGAATGTAGAAACTCTTCCACCCCCTCGACAGAGTGAAGAATGCGAGAAAAGTCTTGCACATAAGGAACCAAAAGAATTTAAAGCTACCCGCGATTGGGCGGACAATATCTGCCGCCGTTTTCTTTTTGTGGAGCGCATAGAAGACATCGGGTGGAGGCAAGGAGAGCCAAAAGTCCGACCAGAGTTGCCAAGCCGGTTGATAGTTTATCTCCCGGGTCGTCATATCTCTGGAGTTGGATTTCGACTTACCACAACGGCTCAAACCGATGGACAATTAAAGCGAGCTACCCAAGAAATTGAACGATGGATTACAAAGGAGATTGACCTATGAAAGTTTTAACATTCCTCGGAACTGGCCGGTACGAAGATGTTACATATGAATGGCCGGGAAAAGAGCCGGTATCGACGCATCTCTTCCCAGAGGCTGTCGCTCGCATATTTGAGCCAGAAAAGCTACTGGTGTTCGTGACGGAAACAGCCAAGAAATATAAACCGCCCTGTGGCGAACAGCTCTCTACTACATACAACCAAACAACTCCCAGACCTAAAGAAGATAAAACCTACTTAGAAGTTCTTAGAGATCGCCTTGGCACAATTGTCGAGCCTGTAGATATACCAGAAGGGCGCTCTGAGGCTGAGCTTTGGGAGATATTTGATCGAGTCGCCTCAACAGTCAACGAAGGCGATAAAATTGTCTTGGATATCACTCATGCTTTTCGGTCCATCCCAATGCTTGTCCTAACCATCGCTGCTTACTTACGGCGGACGAAGGGAGTGATCGTAGAGTACATAGTATACGGCGCTTATGAAGCCCGGAAGCCGTTTAATAATCCCCCTAACCCTGAAGATAGGGCACCTATCTTTGACCTGACGCAGCTTCTTGATTTACTTGATTGGATCAGCGGAGCAGAGTTTTTGCTACAGCGTAGCGATGCTATTTTGTTGGCAGAGCGTTTGAGGAATATTCACCAACGGGCATGGCAAAGTCGATCCTCTAACGATGAGCTGCCAAGGCGTTTGCAAACAGTCGCAACTAAATTACAATCGCTTTCTCAAGCCTTACAATTGGCTCGTCCGCGTGATGCGATGCAATATGCTCATGATTTGTTACCATTATTAAATCAAACTGCTCTTGAAGTTAAGCGATGGGCAAAACCTTTCGCCGTAATCCTCGAACAAATTCGGTCTGAGGCCACAAAGTTTGCTCACAAAGAACCTGAACACTTAGACAAAGATAATCTTGGTAAGCAATTGGCGATCATAGAGCACTTCGTTGAGAAAGGCTTACTTATACAGGCTGTCTTGTTAGCTCGAGAGTGGGTTGTCAATTGGACCGCACTGCAACATGGCAAAGGAGATTGGCTTAATAGAAATTATCGCGAGCAGGAAATCGAAAAAACTCTTGGAGTGGCAGCTAAAGAATGCTGGAATTCACAAGCTAATGTGCCTGAATGGTTCAATAAGCTAATAAATAGCGATGAAGTAGCTGGATTATGGAATGAATTGACGAACCTTCGCAACGATTTGGCTCACTGTGGCATGCGCCGTGAGGTCGCAAGAATCCAGAATATTGAGCAAAGGACAAGAGAAATCCTAAAGTACTTAAGCGGATTGCTTAATAATACTCCTGGCCGAACAATTTACGGAGGGCGTATTGTAATTGACTTTGAAGATCTCTATGGTGACGTTGCTAAACTGGACGAACTGCCAAATTACCTTGAGAGGGCAAAAGTGCTCGCAGGAGAAGGCAACGAGGTTGTGCTAACAGGTCAAGCGCCAATCTGGTTATATCTTGCTGTCGCTCATGCTATACATGGTAAGGCTCGCAGGTTGCTTTACTCTTCGCCAACGACTGGGGAAGTTCTGATCTTTGATCATTCTGCATAATGATGTTTGTACAAGGAAGTGGTGTGTCATGGGCAACATAATAACGATAGACTTAAGGCATGAAACTGGCAACTTTTGGATGAATAATGGTTTAGTTACCTTGTATTGCGAATTTGGAGAGGGCAATTATGATTCGGATTATATTTTAGAAAAACTTACAGAAAAAATAGTGCAAAAAACTGGCAATAAAGGCAAATATTTTGACAAGAAGAAAGAGGAACTTGTAGAGTACGAAAAAGTCAACTGGAAATATCCTACAAATCAATTTATAAAGGTATCTGGCAAAGCTGGAACAAAGGTCAAGATCGACGGCGAGGAATATTCAACACAACCGCCCATATTTGACCTCAAATTAAAATTGAGCAAAAGACATGGCATCTGTAACCTTTGTGGCATAGAGGCACCTCTTACAGATGCAAAAATGTGGATGTTCCCTTTTATGGTAGAACCATCAAAGTTTGGGAACTTCTATTCAGGTTCAAAACGAGGTTTTAAGCTTTGTGCTCGTTGTGCATTGGCCGGGCTGGCAGGTTATATAGGATGGCTTTGGAAGGCTCAAGGAAAGGTGCTTCACTTTTTTGTCTTCCACTCTGATCTTAGCACAATGGAGAGACTTCATCGTGAGGTATTTTTGCCTTTAAGAGCAGAAGGCGAAAAAGGTGGAAATACCCCTCGTTTACCTTTCTGGGGATCATATATTCATGAAACAACCCTCGGGTTGTTACTGTCGCTTTTTTCATACATCTCAAATCCAAAAGATATTCCCGAAGAAACAAGCAAATGCTTGGCCTCCTTGTTTAGAGTAGGTTCAGTGCCTTCCTCTCTACCCTCATTTATTACTCTTTATGCAGTTACCGGCATAATGGGCCAGGCATTTTCAATGAAGTCTGTAAAAGAAATTACAAAACTTCATTCTCTTTATAAGCTCTATGAAAAATGGGTAAATGAGTTTGAGCGAAGAGAATTAGATAATCCACCTCGACAAATAGCATTGGTACTCCGACAGTTCATGTCTCGACAAGGGAATAAAGACGAAACACTATGGCGTGATAAGGTTGCTCGGGCAATACTTGATTTCGCAGATCCATTTCCAATTATGGAAACATTCATTTTTGACGTTCGTGCTAAAGAAAAACCCCCAAAACCTTTGGTAATGGGGACTTTAGATATGTTTAATATCTACCTCAAGGAGGTGCTTAATATGGATGAGAAGTTTCAACGAATCCTTGCTGGTTTCGGTTACACACTAGGAAGGGCAGCGAAAGAAGATGGTGAAATGGGCCTGCTTTATGCTTTGCGTAACGCTAAAAAACCAGAAGAATTTTATCGTGTATTAAATGACGCACAATTTCGCTTGGAAATGACCATTCCGGAAGCTCTACTTCGCATTGAAAAGGGAGAACGTATCTTCGGTGTGCCTTGGGTAAGAGTCAAAACCTTACTTGCAATTTATGCCATGAATAGCTATTTGAGAGAATATGCGAGAAAAGATAAAGATTCTGCAACTTTAGAAAAGGAGGAATAAGCATGTGCAAGGCGATTGCTATTGGTTATTTAATCAAAGTTTCAGCAGCAAACGTGAATGCATCATATACAGAGGGTAACGTTATGGTCACTAAAAAAGTAACCCTTCCTGATGGTAGCACAATACCCTATATTTCCGGGCAAGCCATTCGCCGAATGTTGAGAGATAGACTAGCAGAGCTGGGGCATACCCTATCAGAGCCCTTTGCCGAGGTTAGTGGACAGCAAGTAACTCCACCTATTAAACCTTGGGATTACGTAGACGAAGACTTGTTTGGGTATCTTGATCCGGCAGGGTATCGCCGCACTTCACCTGTAAGAGTATCTGTGGCAGTGGGGTTATTTCCTTTTCAGGGTGATCGTGATCTTGGAACCAGGTCGTTTGAGCGTTTTGGGCAAGCAATGTCGACGGGAGGCAATATATTTGAAACGGAATTATATGCAAATCTATTTAAAGGAACGATTTTGGTTGAGCTCGACAGAATAGGTGTATTCCCTACTTTAGAGATCAAAGAGAAAGAACAAAAAGAACTTCCTATTCCTGACCGCAGAAAAAGGTTACAGGATTTATTGGAGGCCCTGAATATATTATGGGGTGGAGGACGAACTGCCAGGATGCTTACGGATCTTTCGCCAAAATTTATTGCCTATAGCAAGCTTAACGTCAAACATCCAGTTTTCCTTGAAGCCTTAAGTGCCAAATATGAAAATAACAAATACGTGCTGGAACTAGAGCCCCTTTTAAATGCCCTAGATAAGTTCAAAACGTATCGCAAGAGCACAATATTTGGATTAGAACCGGGTGTTTTTGATAATGAACACGAAATCAGCGACCGCCTTAAAAATTACGGAGAAGTGGTGCCTGTACACGAGGCCATTCAAAAGGCCAAAATAGAGGTGGAAGACTTGTGGAAATGATACTTTGCTTGAAAGTTCAGTCGCCAGTGGTTTCTTTCCGGCGACCCCTAGATCACAACTATCAACGCACGCTGCCCCTACCTCCTCCTACTACTCTCATCGGCCTTGCTGGTTCTGCGTTGGGACTGCCAGATCGTGAGCTTTGGACAAAAGATAGTCTCTTGGATGATGTAAAACTTTCAGTCTGGATGGATCAAGAACCGGGCCGTGCTAGCGATATGTGGACATTGTTGAAAATTAAAAATGGAAAAATGGAACGTTCTCCTTACGTGCGTGAGCTTTTGTTCAACGTATCTTACACAATCATCTATAGTGCTGATGAACAGCTACTTACAAGCTTAAATCAAGCTTTTCAAAACCCTGCTTATCCCTTATCGCTTGGGCGAGAAGACGAGTTGATATTAGTAGAAGATATAACAATAGACGAAGCCTCTCCGGGTGAACCTACATTTTACGGTACGGTAATAGCGGGTGATGTAAGAAAAATGCATATTCATCCGATGCTTGAACCAGGGATACAATTTGAACCACCCATAATCGAAGAACTTCCTTTGAATTTTAGTGTTGATAATAAAAGGTTACGCCATCCACAAAATTATGCCACTTTAAGTTTTTTGCCTTTTCAATTAAAAATGGAAATATCGGGACTACAAGCCCTAAAATATCAAGGGAGAAACTTCGTATGGATGAACTGTTAGCTAAACCTGACGTGACTCTTTTAAGGCATTCAGCAGATGTAATGCATTTAGGCAATGACCTTGCTAACCGTATGAAGCTAAATAGTCGTTTACGCATGAAAGCTTTACTTGCTTGCGCGTTACACGACATAGGAAAGGTAACAATAGACTTTCAGGAATACATACGACGTAGAAAAGGACGAGCCTATCCCCATGCTCTGGCTTCTTTTCCGCTCATATTAGCAGCCGAAGGCATGATAAACGATTATTACAATTGGGACAGTTGTGAGTTAACGGCAACGGCATCCGTATTAACTCATCATTCTCCTTTAGGAGTTGAGCTTTACAAAGGCTTTGAAGCTCCAAGGTATCATCCTAAACTAAAAGAGATTTTAGGAGATCTATGGAATTTACTTGAATCTTATGAAATAAAGGGACTACCAGGCGTAGAACAATTTTTGCAATCTGCACAACCTTTGCTTGGAAAAGATAGTTCACCTGCTATTATCCTTGATACCGTAATTAATTATGGAGAGTTGAAATATAGCATACGAGGCCTCCTGCAATCTCTTCCCGTCAATGAATTCGCTCAAGTTAAAACAGTATTACATCTCTCGGACTGGTTAGCCTCGGCAGGGAAGAATGATGCTTCTATGTTGTTTTTAAATAGTGGTGGAAAGATAATCAAATCCCATACAAGTAAATTTCCATTAAGAAACTTCCAACAACAAGCAGAAGGTAGCTGTGACGAGAATATTCAACTTCGAGCGCCCACGGGTACAGGTAAAACTGAAGCACTTTTGCTATGGGCAAATGACGCGGATCGCTTAATATACCTGCTTCCTACCCAAGCAACCGTTAACGCCATGTGGGAGCGATTACGAGGAATTTATGGTGATGACAATGTGTCTTTGGCTCATGGACGAGCAAGCTATATGCTACATATGGAATCCGAAGAAGACATTTTGGAGGAGCGGCTATTTGGATCTGTTTTTGCAAAACCAATCACAGTGGCCACCTTAGACCAATATTTAATCTCACATCTTAACGGGCGTCACTGGGAAGAGCGTAGATTTCTTACCAAGCAATCCAAGATAGTATTAGATGAAATTCATGCCTATGAACCTTATACGTTAGGGCTTCTTTTGAAAGCGCTTGAGACAGATCCACCCGCTTACTTTGCGATAGCCAGCGCTACGCTTCCGCCGTCGTTATTGAAGTTATTTCCTAAAGGAACGCTGATAGAAGCCGAACACAACCTATGGCGACGAACTCGTCATCGACTACACCTTGAAGATGATTTGCTGCAAAATGTTTTAGAAAGAGCTTTGTCTTTTGCAATTAGCGGCAAAAGGGTACTCATAGTGGCTAATACTATTCGTGAAGCCCAAATGCTTTATCAAACATTGAAGAACGAGTTAAAATGGGATAAATGCCATTTACTGCATGCTCGTTTCGCCTTTAGGGACAGACAAGAAAAAGAACAAAAAGTAAAAGATCCCAAACCAGGCACTATTTTTATCGCTACTCAAATAGTTGAAGTTAGCCTGGATATATCATATGACGTTCTTTTGACCGAAATAGCCCCGATTGATGCTCTAGTTCAACGTATGGGTCGGGTTAACCGATTTGACGATCAACCACCAGTTCCTGTCATCATATGTTCTAGATACTCCGAAAATTCTGGGCACGTTTACGGAAAAGAGATACTGGACTATAGCCTTGAAATTTTAAGAGAATTGCCTGAACTACCGACAGATTACGATTTAGCTAGTGCTACTGATCGGCTTTATACACATATCATGGCTCTGGATAGCTGGAACAAGGAATTTAGCGAAGGAGCTCAAACATTAGAAGAAATTCAAAATGTATTAGGTTGCTATACGATAGATTTGTCGGACGAAAATATGCGCAGTAAATTTACTACTCGTCGGGGTCAGATCTCCATTGACGTAATACCCGAAACATTTTTACAAGATGTTTACGGCCTTTACGAAAGAGGTGAAACATGGCGCATAGTAGAATATCTGACGCCTATACCGATTTGGTGGATTCATCGGTTTCCTGTACGATTTCCCTTATATAAGGACATCCGATACCTTATTACAAACCTTAGATATGACAATGAGACTGGATTACTGCCACCTTACTTAGAGGAAGATCAAGATGATACACATAAAGACCAGGACTTAAGCAATATAATGATATAATGATGAAACAGCATAACGAATCATATCAAAATTATGAAGGTAATATTTATACCGGAGAAAAACTTTTCTACACAGGCACCCAAGTTTACTATTACGAGGTGTGCCATAGAAAGCTTTGGCTTTACTCACACCACTTAGAAATGGAAAAGTCAAGCGACAAGGTCGCCTTAGGAGCTCTCCTTCACGAGACAAGTTACCCGCGTTTAAAGAAACACGAGGTGTTGATCGATTCTTTAATTAAAGTTGATATTTTGGAAGAGAGTGGCAAAGTTCTCGAAGTAAAGTATTCTAATAAAATGATAGAAGCTTCAAGATTGCAAGTGTTGTATTATCTTTACTACCTGAAGCGCAAAGGGTTTGATGGGCTTATCGGTGAATTGCGTTTTCCACGACAGAAAAGGAAAGAAGACGTGATACTGACCAAGGAAAAAGAAATGGAAGTTGAGGCAGCATTACAACATATAACACAACTAATAGGACTTCCTAGCCCGCCTGTTGTTGAGTGGTCTGGTATATGCCGCTCTTGCGCTTATGCGGAGTTCTGTTGGGGGTAGAAGAAATATGAGACAGACGATGTACATACTTTCAAGCGGAACCCTCGAAAGACAGCAAAACACGTTGGTTTTCAAGGATGGCGACGGCAAAAAACGCTACATGCCAGTAGAAACGATAGCTGATATACAGATATTTGGTGAATTGGACTTTAATAAACGATTTCTTGAGTTTTTAACACAAAACGAGATTACGATGCATTTCTTTAACCATTATGGTTATTATGTTGGTTCATTTTATCCGCGAGAATACTATAATTCAGGTTGCTTAATTTTAAAGCAATCAGAACATTATTTAGATTCACAAAAAAGAATGGACTTGGCAAGGCGATTCGTCTCAGGTGCAATTAACAATATGAAAAAAGTCTTAGAATATTATGCAAGAAGAGGCGTTGAAGACCTTTCTAGTGCTTTAGATAAGCTAGATCAATATGTTGCTGTCGTTGAGTTACAAAGTTCACCCGAAGCGTTAATGGCAATCGAGGGCAATGCCCGTGAAACTTATTACAGTGCCTTCGATGCCATTATCGATAATGAGGAATTTGCGTTTGCAAAAAGAACGCGGAGGCCGCCGCAAAATCGTCTGAACGCGTTAATCAGCTTTGGAAACTCCTTGCTTTACGTCACGGTTTTAAGCGAAATTTACAGAACACACCTCGATCCAAGAATCGGGTTTTTGCACGCTACCAACTTTAGGCGTTTTAGCTTGAATTTGGATGTTGCAGAAATTTTTAAACCTATTTTTGTTGATAGGTTGATATTTTCTTTAATAAATAAAAATCAATTGAAGGCAAGGGACTTCTCTTCTGGTGTTGAGGGAGTTTATCTTTCAGAAGCTGGTCGACAAAAGTATATAGAGGAATGGGAAAAGAGGTTAAGGACGACCATAGATCATCCAACATTAAGGCGGAAGGTATCCTATCGCAGATTAATTAGGCTCGATTTATATAAAATTGAAAAACATCTCCTGGAAGATCGCCCCTATGAGCCCTATGCCTCAAGGTGGTAAAGTTGTTTGTGATTATGGCTTATGACATTAATGTAGAACGTGTTACAAAGGTGCTTCATGTTGGAAGAAGATATCTTAATTGGGTTCAAAATTCCTTGCTTGAAGGTGAGCTAACAAAAGCACAATTTGCCAGGCTCAAGGCTGACCTGCGTAAAATAATTGACGTTGAAAAAGACTCTGTCGTATTTTACGTCTTACGGCAACAACAATATCTCGAAAGGCAAATTTTGGGTCTAGACAAAGGAGGGCAGACGATGATGATATGATTTGTCGACCCCCGGTAGTGCAAAAACACCGAGGGATCGACACAGTCTAAAACTGATGTAATTCTTAGTGATGATCGCATTTCTTTATTATGAAAAAGCGATTTGACCCCTCACTGCTAATTACCTATAATCATGATAACCATGGTATATGAAATTGGTTCGTAGCTTACCTATGAGGGATTGAAACGAATGTCAGGGTGAATGTATTCGCTCTGGGTGTGCTTGGTTCGTAGCTTACCTATGAGGGATTGAAACTTAACTTCATGCGAATATAACGCCTATCAAGATCAAATGTTCGTAGCTTACCTATGAGGGATTGAAACTATTGAATTTCTAATTGTATTATACCACATTTGACCCAGTTCGTAGCTTACCTATGAGGGATTGAAACTCGGGATTCTTAGGCTCATCTTTTTTATCTCTGACATGTTCGTAGCTTACCTATGAGGGATTGAAACCATCGAGTGTTAACGGCTCGAGGCGATCAATCTCACGTTCGTAGCTTACCTATGAGGGATTGAAACGGTGTATTGGAAGTATTACCGGGTCTACCTTGTCCGTTCGTAGCTTACCTATGAGGGATTGAAACCATCGAGTGTTAACGGCTCGAGGCGATCAATCTCACCGTTCGTAGCTTACCTATGAGGGATTGAAACTAAATGGGCTCTACAAGTTCAACGGCACAGAATTTGGTTCGTAGCTTACCTATGAGGGATTGAAACCACAGGTTCCATCTTTACCGCCTCCTTATTGTATTTGTTCGTAGCTTACCTATGAGGGATTGAAACTTTAACTTCCCGGAACACTTCAACCATTTTCGCAACAGTTCGTAGCTTACCTATGAGGGATTGAAACTGTTATGACCGTCCCAATAACAGTCGTGTGCTATGATGTTCGTAGCTTACCTATGAGGGATTGAAACGTGAATTTGTTACCTTTAATTATTGCATATTTCATTGTTCGTAGCTTACCTATGAGGGATTGAAACGAAGCATCGGCACTATCGGCATTGATTGTGGAGCTAGTTCGTAGCTTACCTATGAGGGATTGAAACTTAAATACTGGCAGGTTGCCATCGACTGCTGATGCTGGTTCGTAGCTTACCTATGAGGGATTGAAACCGTGTAACGATCCAACTCCAGGCAAATTTTGTTATGGTTCGTAGCTTACCTATGAGGGATTGAAACTGTGGATTAATTATTCCATATTTCGGTTTTGTTTATGAGTTCGTAGCTTACCTATGAGGGATTGAAACCACAATCAAGTCATCTACACGTGTACCTAAATCACTTGTTCGTAGCTTACCTATGAGGGATTGAAACAACTATCTCGACATCCTCCCCGAAGAGTTGTTTGAGCGTTCGTAGCTTACCTATGAGGGATTGAAACTAGAGAAGGCGGCCTCTGAGGAGCGGAAGCGCCTCGGTTCGTAGCTTACCTATGAGGGATTGAAACCTGGCAAGATAGTCAAAGATGCAGGCATAGCTCTCGTTCGTAGCTTACCTATGAGGGATTGAAACAATTCAGTTGTCAACGCACTGCGGTCAATAACAGTTGTTCGTAGCTTACCTATGAGGGATTGAAACACCGTAACTGGTAATGGAACTGTCTTTACGTCGGTTGGTTCGTAGCTTACCTATGAGGGATTGAAACACATTATCTTTTTCATTACGACTCCTCCTTCTTTTATTTGTTCGTAGCTTACCTATGAGGGATTGAAACAAAGAAAACATCTTCTAGCTCTTCTTCACTAACAAAAGTTCGTAGCTTACCTATGAGGGATTGAAACTAGGTTCAGGTGGGCAGTACACCACAATCAATGCAGCGTTCGTAGCTTACCTATGAGGGATTGAAACACGATGGCCCCTTGCCTCAGGAATAATGTATTAATCGTTCGTAGCTTACCTATGAGGGATTGAAACCGTGTAACAATACAACTCCAGGCGGGTTTTGTCATGGTTCGTAGCTTACCTATGAGGGATTGAAACCTGCTACATAAATGTCATCGTTGCTTGTCATATTTAGGTTCGTAGCTTACCTATGAGGGATTGAAACCAATTGCACCTGACATGGCAAGAAGCCGTATAAACCGTTCGTAGCTTACCTATGAGGGATTGAAACTGCCATTACCAGACTTTAACTAATTACAACATATGGGTTCGTAGCTTACCTATGAGGGATTGAAACACGAACCAATTGGGGTTTGCCTGTCCTCTTGGCCTCGTTCGTAGCTTACCTATGAGGGATTGAAACTTTTTTGGGACAGCGTGACACCAACCCACTAGTTAGTTCGTAGCTTACCTATGAGGGATTGAAACTATATAAACTTTCCTTTTTCCAATTCCTTTATTGTTAGTTCGTAGCTTACCTATGAGGGATTGAAACGCTCTTTAGGAATGTAACATCTTGCATACACCAAAGTTCGTAGCTTACCTATGAGGGATTGAAACTACTCACATGGATGCGTCCAGCTTTGGGCGCATCACGTTCGTAGCTTACCTATGAGGGATTGAAACGTGTGTGGGCAGCGGGTATTCTTCAGGGATGTCGGGTTCGTAGCTTACCTATGAGGGATTGAAACCCAAGAATGCTTGCGAGAACGGTGCAACTGCTCTGCGTTCGTAGCTTACCTATGAGGGATTGAAACTCTATTGAATTTTAAGTACTCTTCAATTATATTAAACGTTCGTAGCTTACCTATGAGGGATTGAAACAATATATTGATCGTTTGGTAATGTTGTGAATATAGCTAGTTCGTAGCTTACCTATGAGGGATTGAAACTAGAAATTGATGAGATTAGTAATATTTCTAATTTTAAGTTCGTAGCTTACCTATGAGGGATTGAAACATTTTAATGTATTAACCACTTCAAATGCTTTCTCCTGTTCGTAGCTTACCTATGAGGGATTGAAACTCTAATATGATATACCTTCTCCATTTCTAAATCCCTGTTCGTAGCTTACCTATGAGGGATTGAAACGCCTGTTGAATCTGCCGGAAGGTGGCAAACTCGCCCTGTTTGTAGCTTACCTATGAGGGATTGAAACTAACCTCTTTGCATTGCTGTACATGGCTTACGAATGTGTTTGTAGCTTACCTATGAGGGATTGAAACTCGAGTAGAACCCGCCAGTCACCTTCACGGGTTCTGAGTTTGTAGCTTACCTATGAGGGATTGAAACAAGGTTGGACAGTGAAGAGGATTTGGGCGGCCTGCCCTGGTTTGTAGCTTACCTATGAGGGATTGAAACAAAAAGTAGCCTTTCGGCGCATAGTCGTTCATCACGGTTTGTAGCTTACCTATGAGGGATTGAAACTGTTGTACCTCTTGGTCTGGGGCTCGTCCCCAAAACCTAGTTTGTAGCTTACCTATGAGGGATTGAAACCATCCTACGCACTTCATTTTTGTTCCCCTCCCTTTGTTTGTAGCTTACCTATGAGGGATTGAAACTTGTGTCTTTGATACAGCCGTAAACTGCGGTGTTGGCGTTTGTAGCTTACCTATGAGGGATTGAAACCGGATACGCTCAAGCAAGTCATTGAGAGCATCAACGAGTTTGTAGCTTACCTATGAGGGATTGAAACTATTTAAGTTCTTCTCAATCTCTTGAAGGTCGGGTCGGTTTGTAGCTTACCTATGAGGGATTGAAACGAAAAAGCCCGCGCTCGCGTAGCGTTTGAGGCGCATGTTTGTAGCTTACCTATGAGGGATTGAAACTGTTGTACCTCTTGGTCTGGGGCTCGTCCCCAAAACCTAGTTTGTAGCTTACCTATGAGGGATTGAAACTAAATCTGAGTAGTTTGGAACCACAACAAAATGTCCCGTTTGTAGCTTACCTATGAGGGATTGAAACCTCATTAAAGCAGTCGATGCAATAGTAGCTGTACTCGTTTGTAGCTTACCTATGAGGGATTGAAACCAACGTGTCAAGTCAACGGGTGTACAATAGGGTGAGGTTTGTAGCTTACCTATGAGGGATTGAAACGGTGAGGGTCTGGGCTGGCGAGTACAGCTACTATTGGTTTGTAGCTTACCTATGAGGGATTGAAACTTCGTCAAAGCAGTCGCGGCAATAGTAAATATCCTCGCGTTTGTAGCTTACCTATGAGGGATTGAAACCATATATATTAACGATAACCAATATAAATGAAACATTAGTTTGTAGCTTACCTATGAGGGATTGAAACCGGTGTAAATGATGGACGCGAATATACAGTCTTCTCTGTTTGTAGCTTACCTATGAGGGATTGAAACTACTAACATGGACACGCCCAGCTTTGGGCGCATCGCAAGTTTGTAGCTTACCTATGAGGGATTGAAACTTAGTACTTTACTAGGCATTGCTATCATTGTTGTCGCCGTTTGTAGCTTACCTATGAGGGATTGAAACAAGTAAAAATTGTAACACGGAGGGCAGTAGGGTTCGCGTTTGTAGCTTACCTATGAGGGATTGAAACTTTTTTGGGATAGCATGACACTGACTCACTAGTTAGGTTTGTAGCTTACCTATGAGGGATTGAAACTGAGGAGGGGGATCTTCTAATGAGTCATTTTTACGGGTTTGTAGCTTACCTATGAGGGATTGAAACCTTTCCCTTTTCTATGCCTCCTCGATCACCTCCCCGTTTGTAGCTTACCTATGAGGGATTGAAACTCGAGGAGGAGGACGGGGGAGGCGATGACGATGTATAGTTTGTAGCTTACCTATGAGGGATTGAAACTTTTGACGTCCTGAATGACTATGCGCCGAAAGGTTACGTTTGTAGCTTACCTATGAGGGATTGAAACAATACTGGATATAATCACAAAACGGGATTCTACACGGTTTGTAGCTTACCTATGAGGGATTGAAACTTTTTCATCGTATACAAACTCTATGTTTTTTGCGATGGTTTGTAGCTTACCTATGAGGGATTGAAACTTTTTCATCATAGATGAAAGTTATGTTTTTCGAAAGTTTGTAGCTTACCTATGAGGGATTGAAACCATGCTACACACTTCATTTTTTTCCCCTCCCCTTTTTCGTTTGTAGCTTACCTATGAGGGATTGAAACTTCATTAAAGCAGTCGCGGCAATAGTAGCTGTACTCGGTTTGTAGCTTACCTATGAGGGATTGAAACGCGCTTCCGCCAGTTCTATATATGTAAACTACATCCTTGTTTGTAGCTTACCTATGAGGGATTGAAACGGTAGATCATCGGGCAACTCGCTGGCGAATACTACCGGTTTGTAGCTTACCTATGAGGGATTGAAACTTTAGTTAACCTCCTGTATTAAGAATAAATTCTTTTAGTTTGTAGCTTACCTATGAGGGATTGAAACTTAGTACTTTACTAGGCATTGCTATCATTGTTGTCGCCGTTTGTAGCTTACCTATGAGGGATTGAAACAAGTAAAAATTGTAACACGGAGGGCAGTAGGGTTCGCGTTTGTAGCTTACCTATGAGGGATTGAAACTTTCATATACACGAAAGGCAAGATCATCGTCCTGTGGTTTGTAGCTTACCTATGAGGGATTGAAACCTAAGAGATAATAGGCCTCTTCCGATCGCCAAAAAGGGTTTGTAGCTTACCTATGAGGGATTGAAACCATCCACACCTTTATAACTATTCCACCATAAGCCACGTTTGTAGCTTACCTATGAGGGATTGAAACTATCGTACACTTTCCCATCGATCACCTTACGCATTAGTTTGTAGCTTACCTATGAGGGATTGAAACGGGAACATTTACAGGATCGCCGACGATTACGATATCCGTTTGTAGCTTACCTATGAGGGATTGAAACTTCAAAAGCTTCTTCAGGAGTAACCGGTATAATTTCGTTTGTAGCTTACCTATGAGGGATTGAAACTCGATACTTTTAATTATTTCCTTATTCTCCATTTCTGTTTGTAGCTTACCTATGAGGGATTGGCGCTACGTGTTGTATCGTCATCGAATTTTTACTCTAAGCGTATTTCTACTGTGTTATCGATAATCATTAAATACTTTTTTCCGATCGTTATTTTTGGTTAAAAGTACCAAGTCGGGTTCTGGGAGGGGGAAGAAAAATGTGCGAGTTACTAGGGCTGTGTTTTAATTTGCCTGTGAGGCCAGATATCTCTTTTAGAGGATTTCGCCATAGGGGAGAAAATAACCCTGATGGTTGGGGAATAGCTTTTTTCCCAGATGAATCAGCTCAGATAATAAAAGAAGAAATTAGTGCTAAACAAAGCAAGCTATCGAAATTTTTACTAGATTATCTCGAAATAGAAGCTCCAATTTTTATCGGACATGTAAGACGTGCAAGTACCGGAGGAATAAGTCGCAAAAACACTCACCCGTTTAATAGAGAACTGAATGGGACAGAATACGTCTTTGCTCATAATGGAAAGCTAAACCATGAAAATTTAGAGCTCGGTAGATTCAAACCTATCGGTGAAACGGATTCAGAAACTGCCTTTTGTTATTTACTGCATCGTATTGAAAATGCTCCCACTGACATATTGAAAAGCATGAATAAAAACAAATATTTCGACTGGTTGGCTGAAAGGTTAGAAGAAATCAACAAATATGGAAGCCTAAACTGTATATTTTCTGATGGGAAGTATCTATTATGCTATCATGACAAAGATGGATATAATGGACTTTGCTTCGTGCAGAGAAGATCTCCCTATGGGAAGGTTAAGTTAGTTGATGAGGATTGGGAGGTGAATCTTGCAGAGGAAAAAAGTCCAGATCAAGAGGGTTATATTGTTGCTACAAAAAGACTAACAAAAGCAGAGCATTGGGAAGATTTTGAACCTGGCGAGCTCGTCGTCTTTGCAGAGGGAAAGATTGCATATTCAAATAAACGTGATATTAATGTATAATAATAAACAATTGGCATTGGAAAATAAATTTATAGAATACTCAAAAAGTCCATGTAATCAATGTAAATGAAATGTGAGATCAATTACAGAAAAAATACGCAGGACAAACGGGCGACAACTAAATAAAATAAGCATCTTTCTCCTTCTTGTGACAGGCGTACGTGCTAAGATAAGCGAGATTGGTAAAGTGATGTGATAAACATTGAAAGGGCGTCTGCTGAATCTTTTATGATGTTAAAGAGTGATCAAATATAATTTAGCAATGCCCTTTTTGATATTAACGTTTTGATATCACGCTATAATGTGAATAAAATGTTATTAGGGGGGAGAGGGGAAATTATAGATGGATATCAAGCTAAAGTGTAGAGTTGTAACTCCTATGTTTATGGCTGGAGCTGACGGCCAAACACCTGAATTAAGACCCTCTGAATTTAAGGGTATGATGCGTTTCTGGTGGAGGGCGATAAAGGCCGAAGATGATATTGAGCAATTGAAGAGAGATGAAACTGAAATTTTCGGAGGAACTGGGGAAACAGGATGCAAGAGCAAGATAAATTTAAGGCTTTCACATAATTACGATCTCATACAAAAATACAAAGGAACAGACATAAAAAACGATTATAGGCTGAAGTGGGACTTCAATAGTGCAGAACGAACGTTGACAGGAATTCATTCTGGTATTGGCTATTTATTGTATTCAACCACTCTTAGGAGTTCTAGACGAGGATTTATAAAAGATGGATTTACATTTGAAATCTTGCTCTCAAGTTTTCATGATGAGGCTCTTAAGGAAACTTTAGCTTCTTTGTGGCTTGCAATTTATTTAGGAGGATTTGGCACGAGAGCAAGAAGAGGTGGCGGAAATTTAGTCGTTGACGAGATCGAACCAAGAAACACCTTTGATATTGATTTTATATGTAGTGTTAAAAACAAGAATGGATTAAGGGAGTGGCTTGCCTCTAATCTGACCCGCATTAAGAACAATGTTATTAAAAAGGATATTAAATCAACGAATACCAAGAAATATTCAGTATTGGCCGGGGGTAAATTGTTAATTTTTGACTATAAAAATTCATGGATTGATGCTTTAAATTTACTTGGGAAAAGATTCAGTGAATTTAGACATGAAAATAGGTCGAAAGTTTTCGAAACAGCTGCTTTTGGAATGCCGGTTATGCACAGAGGATTTAGAATGGTGCCATACAAAAATGATGATCGTTTATCTGAAAGATTTGCATCTCCTTTAATTTTTAAGGTCATAAAATCGGACAATCTCTACTTTCCAATATTACTTCAACTGAATTGTGATATTCCGAAAGTTGGTAAGGAAGAAAAAGAAAGAAATAAGGGTAGGAAATTGGTTAATTCACCTAAACAGATCAGCCAAAATTTAATAGAAGAATTTCTGGCAGTATTTAAAGATGAGGCCCTGGAGGTGAGTTTGTGAATACCAGATCAGATTTTTCAATGAAACTTAAGGCGATTCTTCATGATCCTATAGATAAACCCTTTGATATTCAAGGGCACAAAAGAAGAGCAAGAGAATATGCGCAAGCATTAGGCGTTGAATGGGAAGACATTAAAGGTCCAGATTGGATTTCCTCCTGCATGGAGAGGAGTTTAATCTCTGAAGGCATTATTCAGGAATTTGACGAGATAAGACATCCCTTTGCAGAAAGTCTAATCAGGGATAATTTCCTGCGCTTTAAAAACGAAGTATTTGAAGTTATTAAAGATATAACTGACGACATGGGGAATGTGTTGCCGAAAGAGGACGATAAAAAATTTCTTTATATATGGCGGAATTACCAGGAAAAGTTAATTAAAGGCTCTAATGGCTGTGAATGGAAAAAGTACATTTCCTTATTTCCTGCCGATACGAGAGTTCCCGATCATTCAATATGGGAGCATGCGAAAGTTACATCAGCAATTAATGCTTTGTGGGATGATGAAAATAAGAATTTATTGCAAAATAACTCACTTTTCCTCTTTTCTATTGGTCCGGTTCAAACATTTATAAGTCAGGCACGTAAAACCCAAGACCTCTATATGGGTAGTTTTCTTTTGTCCTATCTTACATTTGTTGCAATGGAAAAAATAATCGAGGATTACGGCCCCACGAACATTATTTACCCAGATCTTTATAAACAACCGCTTGCAGATTGGTGGTTAGAAAAGAAAAAGATAGATGTGATTAATTCTCAATCTGTCTATGTGGATCAGCCGACTATTCCTAATAGATTTGTGGCTTTTGTGCCTCAAAGTGACGAAGCCGAACTTAGACATTTGGGTGAAGAAATTTCAAGAAAAGTCAGAGAGGAATGGGGACAAATAGTCTTTAAAACCATGGAAGGCTTAAATATAACGTGTCCTGAGGACAAAGTTGAAAAGCAAATTAAAAGATTTCCTGAAATTTACTGGGTTGCACTACCTTTGAAGATTGGCGATAGAGATATAGCTATAGAAGACCTAGGAGAAATCTTTGAATCTACCGAAAAATACAGAGATATTTGGCAGTTTGCTGTCGATAATGGCGAATATTCACCAAATCTAGGACTTTTATATCAAATTATTTATTCATCACTTGAGAAGTTAATAGGGGCAAGAAAAAATCTGAGGAATTTTGAATACACGGAGGAATATAATAAAAAGTGTCATCTATGTGGCGAGAAAGAAGGATGGATAAAGGCAGGACATGGGAAATTAAGGGTTGGGAGATATATTGGTGACAATGAAGTATTATGTACCTGTTGTTTTGTAAAAAGAACCATGGATAGTTATTTAAAGGATAAATTTAAAGATATTTCTCCTAATCCTTTCGAGGGTTATTCATTCCCTTCAACGGCCGAAATAGCTATAAGCGATTTTAAAGTGATGTGCCTGGATAAATCAATCGATGATTTTAAAGCATATGTTGAAACCTTCAAGAAAATAGTTGGCGAAGCAAGAACAAAGGAATTGACTGTAAAACCATTGCCCAGAATTATTAACAAATATGGTGATTTTGATAACCTTGAGGGGGAATGGTTTTTTGAGGAGAATTTAACTCCTCGACAATTTAAAAAACAAGCTGGAGCAAGTCCTGAAGCAGAACAAATCAATGAGTTAAAAGAAAAACTTAGGAACATCGGGGAAAAAGTTGGCATTCCCAATCCCTATTATGCTGTCATCGCTATTGATGCCGACTCAATTGGAAAGTGGTTAAGCGGTTCGAAACTGCCTGATATTGAAAATGCTTATAATTCTAGCGTGTGGCAAAACCTGCCTGATCATTTTAAGGCAAATCTAAAGGATAAAGCACCCCGAAAACTTCTTACGCCTGCAATACATGCTTCAATTTCGGCAGCATTGAGAAATTACACTATAGAGTTTGTGCGAAGAATTGTCGAAGAAGAACATCTTGGGAAGCTTGTATATGCGGGTGGCGATGATGTACTTGCCTTTGTTAACTTGAAAGACTTGTTTGGCGTAATGAGAAAGTTAAGGGCGAGTTTTTCGGGTCAAATAAAAATCAAGGATGGGGCAATAGATGTTTGCTGGGAAAACGAGTCCGGATTTGTCGAAAAAGAAGGGGTTTATTATCTGACAATGGGAAGGAATGCCACCGCCTCTTGTGGGGCTGTAATTGCTCATTACAAGACCCCCTTAAAGCTTGTCCTAGATAAAGTTAAAGAGATGGAAAAGAAGGCTAAAAACATCGATGGGGAAAAGGACGCCTTTAGTATAGCTCTAATGAAACATTCTGGACAAGTGAAGGAAACCATATGTAAGTGGAAATACGAGGATATGGATGTCTTGGAAATGCTAATGAATTTTGCGAATAAACTTGAAAAGAAAGATGACGAGCTCTGGGTTTCAAAAAGCTTTATTTACAGGTTGGCTGAAGAGTTTGAGCGATTAAAAAGAGATGATGGATATCTTCTGGTTTCTGAGGCTGCATTTGAGGCTGAGCTGAGGAGGATCATAGGAAGGACTTCTCATGGCAAAAAAGATGCTAGAAGAGAGATGGTAGAAAATATTGTAAGAGATTTGAGCCAGCTTTTTAGTAGTATGGGGACTTTTTTAGACAGGTTTACAAACCTGCTTGAAATAGCAACATTTACGGTAAAGGCGGAGGAGTGAAATGTTTATAAAGATAACGCCATTTGATACTTTGTTTTTTAGAACGGGCAGACCCTTTAGTGGTGGAGAAGATACTTGGGTAGATACTGTGTTCCCGCCCTTTCCATCAACACTATATGGGGCTATAAGGAGTCTTTTAATATTCCATATGGGGACAATTGAAGATTTTAAAGCGGGGAGATTTAAGGAGATCATTGGTACACCGACGGAAAAAGGGAGCATGAAACTAAAAGGGCCATTTTTGCATAAGAAAGGTGACATTTTTTTAAGATCGCCCCACGATATTCTTCGTGTTAACGATAAAGGTAAATTGGAACCTTTAAAATTGCTTAAAAAACCTAACTTGTTCATCTCGAATTATGGACTTGAAGATATATTGGTTTGGCCTAAAGAGGACACTGTAGATGAATCCACGGGATTTATCGATATGATCGAGTTTATTGATTATTTGAAAAATAAAAAAGAAACGTATTATGAAACTAAGAAAGAAGAAATTTACGTTTGGGAATATAAAATTGGTATCGCACGTAACAAGGCGACAGGCACATCAAAAGAAGGATATCTCTACAGAATGCCCCTGATAAGATTATTAGGGGATGCGAACCTTGTTGTCAAAGTGGAAGGAGTTAATGACTTCCCGACTGAAGGAGCAATTCAGTTGGGCGGAGAATCAAAGGCAGCTAAATTTGAAAAGACAGATGCTCATCAATTAGAAGAACTGGTAAATATAGATTTAAATTTTTCAGAAGGGTTTTTCAAAGTTTACTTGGCAACACCGGCTGTCTTTGAAAATGGTTGGTTGCCAAAATGGATTGATGAAGAAACCCTTGAGGGCAAGTTTGAAGGGGTGAAATTAAAACTTATTGCTTGTGCTATAGGAAGGTCAATCCCAATAGGGGGATGGGATATGGCGAAGAACAGGCCTAAACCTATGAGAAGGGCGGTGCCAGCCGGCTCGGTTTACTACTTCCAACTAGTCGATAATAATAGCGCAACAAGGGTAAAGGAAGCTTTTCATCTTAAAAACATCTCCGATCTGTTACCTGAAGAAGGCTTCGGTTTAGCCATTTTAGGAGAGGTGAAGCTATGAAAAAAGTTATAATGATGGTAGGCACCTCTCTCTTTGTGAATTATCTTGAGCATGAATGTGATAATACTTTCAAAAATCACTTCGAAGCTTTGAAAAATAGGGATAGCAAATATTATGAGAATGAATTAAGAAAAGTAAAATACATTAAGCAAAAAGTATGTCACTGGCTTAGGAGCCTTGGACTGGCTAATATCAATAGCGCTTCGGCTGAAATAAAAAGCCTACTGAAATTAGAAGAACAAATACGAGATGATGATTTCGAAGTTCATCTTCTTTCTTCAGACACTATCCTAGGCAAACTAGCAGGAGAAATTTTAGAGACAGAACTTGTGAAATTAAAAGGCTTCGAAATAAAAATGCATGTAATTAGTGATTTACAGGTCAAGGATAGCAAAAGGTTTATTAAAGGCATGCGAAATCTCATCGATGAAATATTTGAAATTGCTGATGAGTATTGGGGCAATGTCATTATGAATATCACTGGAGGCTATAAGGCGTCTATTCCCTACCTAACTATCTTAGCTCAACTTAACGGATGTCCCATATATTATATTTTTGAAGATCAAGATGCTTTGATAAAAGTGCCAAATTTACCATTTTCTACAGAAGTAATAGATTGGAAGGATCTTTACAGAAATAGCGAAATCATAGATCAGTTACAAAAGGGAATATGTGATAAAGAAGACCACGATAAATTGGTATATAGTGAATTCTATAAAAAATATGGAGTATTAGTGTGGGAAGAACCCCCAATGGCTGAATTAAATCCGCTTGGAAAGATTATGTGGGAAACTTGCAAAAGTAAATTCTTCGAGTTTCATATAAACTCTCAGTCAGAACAGAAATATAGTAATTCACAGAGATTAAAGGATGTAATATCTAAAAAGTTTTGGAAGGAAGAGATTAGAGAAGGCAAAACTGAATATAAAAATGGACACAGAGTATATGATGATGGCGATAATCCCATTAGGATATTTTATTTAATTGAAGATAATACTATCAAAATTTACAATATTTTCGATAATCACGAGGAGTATGAAAGGTACCTTAATAATAATCCATATAGAGAAGAAGATGTAGAATCACAAAAATATGAACTGGAAATAATCAAAAAGGAGGTATGAGTAAATGTATAAAGCTTTTCAACCATTTTTTCTTATTGCAGAGGCCCCCATACATGCAGGAAGTGGGAGCGAAGTCGGAATTGTTGATCTTCCAATACAAAGGGAGAGACATACGAGCTTCCCAAAAATTGAAGGTTCGGGAATAAAGGGATGTTTCAGAGAAGCTCTGAAACACTCCAATAAAACGGTGAAAATACGAGGCCGGGAGATTCCATCCAATGATAAACTACATATTACATTGGTTTTCGGTCCTGAAGAATCAGGGGCCGAGCACGCCGGTTGCATTGCTTTCACAGACGCAAGGATTTTATTTTTCCCCGTTAAGTCATTAAAAGGTGTGTTTGCATGGGTGACTTGTCCTCTCGTACTTGCAAGATTTATGGAGGATATAAAGACTATAGGGGGCATAGGGGATGATTTTAGTTGGGATGTACAAGGACTCGAGAATTGCACTCCTACGGAATCACAGCTAACAGTTTCAGATAATAAAGTCGTAGTATTAGAAGAATTCACCTTTAAGGTCAATGAAGATGATAGAGTCGATAAAATTGCGAATTACCTTGATGGTATGATTTTCCCCGATGACCCCGTATTTGACTTTTGGAAAGAAAAATTACGAAAGGACATAATTATCCTTAGCGATGATGATTTTAAAAGTTTCATCACAACGTCAACCGAAGTCATAGCAAGAACTAGAATTGACAGTGAAACCGGAACTGTTCAAAGGGGTGCTCTATGGACAGAAGAATATCTTCCGCAGGATACAATTTTATACTCTATAGCCATGGCAACCCATGTAAGAATTGAAAGCGGTACAAAGGGAATTTTAAATGGGGCTACTCCTGATGAGGAGGCACAAAATGTAATTGAGTACTTCAGGCAGGCAATTCCTGAAGTTATTCATATAGGTGGGAATCAAACAATAGGGAAGGGTATTGTAAGAATAAATATGATGAATGTGGGAGAGAGTTGACATGGCCAAGAAAGAAACTATTATCACGAAACTCGAAAGCGGAAGGGCAGAGTTTGCATTAGCTTGTGCTCAGAAGGCTTGTAGTAAAAATAAGCAAATTCAAAAGGAATATAGATCTTACGCGAGAAGAATTCCTCAGATGATTTTATCTAATGGACTTGGTCAGACATTAGCTTTTGTATTTTCCAAGAAAAAAGAAGGCAATGCATATGATTTAGTTTACAAACAAATGAGTGACTATATGAGCAGTCCTCATGTTTCAGGAATACAAAAGCCGAATGACAAAGATTTAACCGAATGGGTCGTTTCTTTGAACACTCATAAATATAGATATGTTGAAGAAGAAATTCTTGCTTTTTTAAATTGGCTTAGAAGGTTTGCCGAAGGCTTAATTGAAGAGGGCGAAGAATAATGAACAAGGGTAGTGGAAATATAATCAATGAAACAAATTATAAATTTTATAATCCATGTGAAACGGCTAGTATTTTAGAAAAAGTCATTGAAAAGAAAGGCAAGTATCAAGAATATAAAGGGAAAAAAAGAAGATCTGACTGGTTTTATAAGAGTAGTCAGCAAACCATTATAAATCCAGCTCTCATTTTTGGAAGATTAATACCTTCTGCTACTGGCGGTGACAGAAACGAAAATAAACAAAAGTATCTTGATATGGTCATTGAAGAAAATAAAAAATATAAAGCATCCGGGTTTTACGATTTGGTGCTAAAAAGACAACGAAAGTGGCTGGAGGAACTTAAAAATAGCGGTTGGATCGTGGAAGATGATTTAAGAAAAAAGACCTCATGGAGGCTTGTAGTGGGTTTAGGCTCATCCCATCCTCAAGAGACTTCCATGACTTTACATCATGTTTATGGAATTCCTTATATACCTGGGAGTGCTATAAAAGGCATGACAAGACATTGGTTTATTTTGAGGGAATTTGAAAAGCAGAATTTATCGATTGAGCAAATAAAATGTTTTGAGAAGATCCTTAATGAAGCTGATTTCGGAAATAAAGAAGACGAAAAAACCGATAAATCAACCCTGAAAAAATTTGAGGAAAAATTCAGGGTCAATAACTTAAAGCCGCACGAAAGGCTATTTGAGTTCGTTCAAAAACATCCGGAATTAATCAATTTATATCAAGGCGTTTTCGGCACACAAAGACAAAAAGGCGGAGTCATATTCTTTGATTCCTATCCTAATGGGGAAATAAATCTAAAGGTTGACATAATGAATCCTCATTATCCCGAATATTACAGTGGGACTCAAGTTCCAGCAGATTGGCAACAACCTAATCCAATTAAGTTTCTTACCGTTGAAAACACGACATTTTGTTTTTCCCTCGCTTCTTGTGATCAATTCCTATTAAATAGTGCAAAGACGCTGTTAGAAGAAGCGCTGAGAAACCTTGGCGTTGGAGCAAAAACCTCTTTAGGTTACGGAATATTAGATGATATGTTTTAGTCACATAGGCGTATAACCTTTCCCTTTAATTGAGGTAACGCTTGACGGATTGAATGCCTTTTTCTGCTAATCGGTAAATTATGATTTTATCTTTATTTTGCATGGACATAACCATAGAACCAAATGTAATTTCCTTCAGCTGCTGTATAAAACACTTTTAGTCTTTGCCCGGGTTCCACCTTATCTTTAAGTTCAAAGGAGTATTCTTTTCCATCGGCTGATTTTTTGCTCAATACGCCTTTTGCAATAGTGTATTCGCCAAGCACATCATTCGAAACAGACTTGACTGATATAGTATCTCCTTCTTTTTCATCGAAGGCGGTTTCTGATGGTATCAAAGTAACTAACCCATTTATCGCTGTGATAACAATTCCTGGAGCTTCCGGATATGCTGATTCCGGTATCATGGCTTTACCTTCGTATTTCGGCATATCTTTCATTCTTTCTTTATGCTCTGCTGTGACTTCCGCGAGAGAGTCTGGGTTCATCATTAGTTCTAAGCCAAGAGAGGCGAGAGCTTTGGAAGCAGCAACGGCTCCTTTAAATCCGTATATGGAGTTATTTTGAATTGCGGCTTTTTCAGAGTGACCAGGCGTATCCGGAACCCATGTTGCAATGTTTAAAGTAGTTGTAGGCGTCTTCCAGGTTACATCTCCTATGGGATTTGAACCAAAACTTTGGCTTCCTTCGGGCTCTTTAATTTCATTGTTTGGAACTCCGGTGATGCCCAGTGAGGCCATGGTATTGATTTCCTGCTCGGTAAATTGAGGGAGTCCGGTTTTTAGAATTGTATTTACTGCCAATAATGCTAAGGCTTTATTGGGGATCTTATTGTATATACCGGAACTAAACCCTATCTCCATTTCCGTACCCGTAGCCAGGGCAGCAGCCTTAGCACAGTCATCGATTCTTTGGCGGGCGTAAGCGACGTCAGGGTATTGGGGCCCCCTGATAAAATAACGGCTTGCTGCGCTTGCAGGTACTATATTAGGAGCAGCACCCCCATCCGTTATTACGTAATGTATCCTCATTTCTTGAATCAAGTGTTCTCTAAGGTAGTTAACAGCAACATTCATGATCTCGACTGCATCGAGTGCGCTTCTGCCCTTTTCGGGAGCTGCGGATGAATGGGAGGCGACGCCTTTGAATTTATATTCTACGTGATCCATTGCCATGGTACTTCCGTATTCTGATGTATTTTCAGTCGCCGCGTGAAAACTGATTAATGCATCTACATCGTCATAATACCCTGCAGCAGCTACTAGCGGGGCAACATCCCATATTTCTTCTGCCGGATTTATAAAAATCTTTATGGTCCCGGGGATATGATGAGTTTCCATAGCCTTTTTTATGCTCATTGCCGCTACAATTCCAGCTGCTGTGTTTAAGTTGTGACCGCATCCATGGCCTACATCGGGAAGCGCATCAATATCTTCATATATTCCAATGACCGGTTTGCCTGTGCCGTATTGAGCTATCAAACATGTAGGGATGTCGGCTGCCGAGTCCGTGATGTTGAATCCGGCACTTGCTAAGGCGTCTCTGACTTTAACGTAAGACTTATATTCATTAAGGCCGATCTCGGCATATTCCCATAGTGACTTGGCAATATCTACGGTTAAATTTGATTGTTCTTCGGCATATTTTATGGCAGTGTTTTTTGCTTCCTCGAGGGAATTTCCGGCTGCAGTCACGCTTCTTGCCGGATAAAGCCAACAAATTAAACCAACAGTTAAACATATCAATACTATATTAAATAATAACTTATGTGAATTAAAGAACATTTTAACAAATCCCCCTCCCTTTATTTAAGTAAAAGAATATTGCACTATAAATATCACAGATAATCAGGTCATGTCAAGTGCCTGATAACGCAATTTCCTAAATTTTATTGACAATTGAAGAATTTATATAAGGATTGTCATGGCTGACCAACAATCATTTTATTAAATAACGGTGTGAAAATTTAATGTTGCGTCAAAAGGCTGTGATTGCAAATACAATATATATATACTTATGAAATATCCATTGTATTATGTAAATTGTACAGGCGCATCAAGCATCATGTTTTTAGTGATGACAATTGTTAATAATATCTGGTAATTACTGTTTATTATATTGTTTCATTTATAATGTTAAGGAATATTAGGTATTGCCCAAGGAATATCTTCGCAAGTCAAAATTAATTATTAGAAGTCTTTGCTTATGAAGCTTGCTAAAAGATTTTAACTATTTTACTGCTGTTGGTAAAGGAATTTTTGCCTGTTGTTTGCGATATTTTTCTGGCCAATGGCATAGGATGATGTAGAATAAAGGGGCAAAAATTATGTATGTGTTGTACATTTGGGCGAGCTTTAAATATAGCTGAAAAGGAGCAAAGATATGCAATGGATCGCAAGTTGATTCTTGAGAGGCACAATCGAGTGGAAAAGAGCCTACGGCAAAACGGAGTTGACGCCGTAGTGCTTTTTAACGTCGAGGGAATCGGATGGGAAGATCTTTATTATTTTTCTGGTTTTAGGGGCACAAGCGGCATTTTGGTCTTCGGTCAAAATGAAAAGTTCTTGATAACTGATAGTAGGTACATTTTACAGGCAAGGGGGCAATCCCCTTTTTCTGTAATAGATAAAGGTGACAAAGAAGATATTTTTCTCGTAGAGTCCATGTTGAGGGATTTAGGCGCTAAAACGGTAGGTATTAATACAAAGACCCTGCCAAGTTATCTGTATCTGAAATTATCCGGACTCGGTTTTACCTTGGTCGACGTGTCGGATATTTTGGCTTCCTGCAGGCGCAAAAAGTCAAAAGAAGAGGTTGATCTGATTAAGATAGCTGCGGAGCAAGCGAGCAAGGCTTTCTTAAATGTTTTAAATGATCTAAAGCCTGGCATTAAGGAGACGGAAGTGGCAGCTAAGCTAGAATATGAGATGAAGATTTTGGGGGCCGAGGGTGGCTGGGGTAGTGCAGATTTCATTGTTGCTTCGGGTGTAAGATCTGCCCTTCCTCATGGCAGGGCTACTTCTAAGGAATGGCAAAAGGGTGAATGGGCAACAATTGATTTCGGCGCCAGATATGAAGGTTACGTTTCCGATATAACGAGAAATATCTATATGGGCGCGCCATCGAGAAAGGCCGTAGAAATCCACAGCATATTGTGCATGGCTCATATTAAAGCTGCTTCAAAGATAAAACCTGGAGTTGCCGCCAGGGAGGTAGATATGACGGCTAGGCAAGTTCTAGCCGATAGAGGTCTGGACAAGTATTTTACCCACAGCTTAGGTCACGGCATTGGTCTTGAAGTGCACGAAATGCCAAGGTTGTCATCGAGGTCAGTTGATGTGCTTGAAGAGGGTGATGTCGTAACTGTCGAGCCTGGAGTTTACATAGAAGGGTATGGCGGCATGAGGGTTGAAGACGATTATCTTGTGACGGATAGCGGGGCTCAAAGGCTTACGGCAGATATCCCTATGGAATTATTTGTAGTAATGGATTAAGAAATTAACGATAGGAGGCTAAATTAATGGATAAATTATCTCAACTGTTTGAATCGCGCAGAAAAGATTTTCCTTCCCTTGCTCGCACTTACAACGGCCACACTTTGGCCTATCTTGATGGTCCTGGAGGAACGCAAGTACCTCAGGCTGTAATTGATGCCGTCACGGATTATTTTACGAATTGCAACGCTAACGCACAAGGCTATTTCGTCACTTCTATTGAATCGGACGAATTAATTGCAGAAGCCAGAGAAACCGTTGCAGCCTTTTTGGGAACCGAAAATGGCGATACAATTTCTTTTGGCCAGAACATGACGACGCTGAACTACGCCTTGAGTAGGGCTTTAGAGAAGTCCTTGCATCCCGGTGACGAGGTTCTTATCACTCAATTGGATCATGAGGCAAATCGTGGCCCCTGGTTAAGGCTAAGAGAGCGTGGGGTTGTGGTACGTGAAGTGAAACTGCTTCCGAACGGCACGCTTGACATGGACGATTTTCGTAAGAAAATAACGGAAAACACGCGCCTCGTTGCAATGGGTTTTTCCTCTAATGCCCTAGGTACGGTCAATGACGTATCCACGGTAAGGCGTTGGACTTATGAAGTTGGAGCATATCTTTTGGTCGATGCTGTACACTTCGTTCCCCACTTCCCCATAGATGTCATATCCTTGGGCGTGGATTTTCTGCTTTGTTCTGCTTATAAGTTTTACGGGCCACATGTTGGGATTTTGTACGCTAAAGAAGGGCTGCTTGAGCAGCTTGATTGTGAAAGGGTCTGCACGCAGGACCACAGGGCCCCTTATCGTATTGAGACGGGCACATTGAATCACGAGGGTATAGCTGGAGTAAAAGCGACAGTTGAGTATATTTCTACCTATGGAGAAGGCGATACTTTAAGAGAAAAAATAGTTTCCGCCATGGAAAGGATCTCTTCTTATGAGCACGAATTAGCTCTTTATGCCTATAAATGTTTGGGAGATATCCCTGGCGTTACAATTTACGGTCCTTCCTTTGATGAGAGGCATCGCGCTCCCACCATATCATTTACCTTTGAAGGTTTAAATCCAATAGAAGTGTGCAAAAGCTTGAACGAAGAGGGAATACTTGCCTGGGATGGCCATTTTTATGCCATAAGGCCGATAGAAGTATTGGGATTGCTCGAGCAGGGCGGCGTAACCAGGATCGGCATTTCTCTTTACAATACAAAGGAGGAAATCGATCGACTAATAAAAGCACTTCAAAAGTTAAGCGCAAGGTGATTTTAAAAGCATACTAATATGCCTTTATAATCACTTAAAAAATTGACCCTAACCTTATCTGGTGCGATAATTGTCTATGGAGCTAATATAATGTTTTATAATTTGTAAAGGAGGAAAATCTTATGAGCAAGCTTAGAAGCCTTGCTGCAATACTTGCAGCAGTTGCATTGGTTGCTTTATGCGGGTGTGGTTTGGCCGAAGCGGCAGCACCCTTTCACATTGGTATCATGACTGGCACTGTTTCCCAACAAGAAGACGAGCTGCGCGGAGCCGAGAAGCTAATGGAGATATATGGCGATGAAGCCCACGGAGGTATGATAAAACACGTCACCTACCCCGATAACTTCATGCAGGAAATGGAGACCACGATCAGCCAGCTAGTCGGTCTTTCTGACGACCCAATGATGAAAGCGATCATTGCCAGCACTGCAGTACCTGGAACCACAGAGGCTTACAGGAGGATTAAGGAAAAAAGGCCGGACATTATATGCTTGGCCGGTAATTCTCAAGAAGACCCCGGCGTTATAGGATCAATAGCCGATTTGACGGTAAACGCGAATGATATATATAGAGGTTATCTGATTCCCGTTGCTGCTCAGAAGATGGGCGCTAAGAACTTTGTTCACATCTCCTTCCCAAGACATATGAGCTATGAGCTGTTGTCCAGAAGGCGCAACATCATGGAAGCGACATGCAACGATATAGGCTTGAAGTTTCATTTTGAGACGGCTCCTGACCCCGTAAGCGACGTGGGAGTGGCCGGTGCCCAGCAGTTCATACTCGAAAAAGTACCTGCTTGGCTCGAAAAGTATGGGAAGGACACGGCATTTTTCTGCACCAACGATGCGCATACAGAGCCTTTGATAAGGCAGGTAGTAAATTATGGGGGATATTTCGTGGAGGCCGATTATCCTTCTCCTCTTATGGGATATCCCGGAG
>Ga0209608_1000237_pt1 | contig 59551 bp, 46 predicted proteins | sample AD_UKC130_MetaG_FD_184428 | JGI IMG/M metagenome (GOLD analysis project Ga0209608, IMG submission 184428) | Active sludge microbial communities of municipal wastewater-treating anaerobic digesters from Canada - AD_UKC130_MetaG (SPAdes) (version 2) | ecosystem: Engineered > Bioreactor > Anaerobic...
GTTTCTGAAACGATAAAAAACCATTGACCAGGCATATATTATACTGTTTTTGTCATATAAAGAAAACAATATAAGGGGCTGTATATATGAAAAGGACTGCACGCAAGTTATCGAAACTGTTGGCAGTAGCTTTCATTCTTACATTTGCCATCTCAGGCACAGGCATTTCCAATGGTGACACAGTCGATTCCGCAGGCGGAGGCATGGAAATATCGGACGCTTCCGCGATCCGGCGAACCGATACATACGAGTATTACATATCCAGGTATAAAGATGCCGCAAGGCCGCAGATCGAGGTCGAAGTAGAAGTCGACAAATATATCGATACAGATATGGATGTCGAGATACTTGAAAATTTCGAAGGTTCGGCCGGAAAATCCCTGAAGACCGACGAAATGGGATATGTCACGTGGGAAGTGGATGTGCCCCGGGAAGGATTGTACAACCTGTATATCGAGTATTTCCCGATAGAAGGACGCAGCGCCTCCATAGAACGTGAAGTCTGGATAAACGACGAAAGCCCGTTCAATGATGCGAAGCATATCGTTTTCTCAAGGGTTTGGGTCAATGCGGAAGAAGTGAGGCGTGACAACCGCGACAACGATATAAGACCCCGCCAGGTAGAGCAGCCCCGCTGGCAGTCTTCCTATTTCTTCGACAGCATGGGCTATTACAATGATCCCTACCTGTTCTACTTCAAGCAGGGCAAGAATACGCTCAAGCTCGTATCAGTAAAGGAGCCGATGGTCATAAAGACACTGAAGCTCACCCAGTACAGCACTGTCCCGACATACGAGGAAAGGCTCAGGGAGTGGAAGGAAAAAGGATACGAGGTTTATGACGGCGAAGCGATATTCATACAGGGCGAAAGTGCCTCCTATAAGTCGGATCCGACCCTTTACCCGCTCAATGACCGTACTTCTCCCAATACGGTCCCATACCACAAGTCCAAGATACGCCTGAATACGATCGGCAGCACCAACTGGCAGCAGCCGGGACAGTGGATAGAATGGAAAGTGAATGTCGACAAGGAAGGCCTTTACCAGATAACGATCAAGGGAAGGCAGAACATCACCCGCGGCCAGTATTCAAGCAGGAGGCTGCTCATAAACGGAGAAGTTCCTTTCAGGGAAGTGGAAAACATACCGTTCGGGTTTACGGCTTTATGGCAGAACTTCGTGCTCGGCGGCGAAGACGAACCGTACCTGTTTTACCTGAAAAAAGGGGAAAACACGATACGGATGGAAGTCGTCCTGGGCGATGTTGCCGAGATACTCAGAAAAGCTGAAGAAAGCGTTTACATACTGAACAGTGCTTACAGGAAGATCCTCATGATAGTAGGATCTTCGCCGGACCGTTACAGGGATTACCAGCTGCACAAAAAGATCCCCGATGTGATAAAGACGCTCGGGGAACAGGGCGAGCTGCTCAGGAGCCTTTCAGACAAACTCGTGCAGCTGACCGGCCAGCGCGGTTCCAACCATGCCATACTCAACAGGCTTGCCTACCAGCTGGATGATATGGCAAAAAGACCGCGCACTATCCAGAACAGGATGGTACAGTTCAGGGACAATGTCGGTGCGCTCGGCACCTGGATAAACGATACGAGGAACCAGCCTTTTGAGATAGATTATTTCGTCATTTCCGCACCCGGCGAAGAAATACCCAAGGCAGAGGCGTCTTTCTTCAGGCGCATGATCCATGAGATATCAGCCTTCATAGCCTCGTTCACGGAGGATTACAGCAGCGTCGGGAATGTATATGAAACGGACGAGGCCATCACTGTCTGGATCACTACGGGACGTGACCAGGCCCAGGTGCTCAAGAAGATAATAGATGACTCGTTCGTACCGGAGACAGGCATAGCCGTCAACCTGGAACTTGTCCAGCAGAATGTGCTGCTGCCTGCCACGGTGGCCGGAAGGGGACCGGACGTTGCCCTGTCCGTTTTCAACAGCGATCCGGTCAACTATGCGACGCGTAATGCTGCCGTAGACCTGACCCAGTTCCCGGATCTGAACGAGGTGCTCAGGGAGTTCACAGATGCATCGCTCCTGCCTTTCAGATTCCAGGGCGGCTTATATGGACTGCCTGAACAGCAGCTGTTCCTCATGATGTTCTACCGCAAGGATATTCTCGAGGAACTGGGCATCGAACCTCCGAATACATGGGATGAACTCTACTATATCATCCCGATAATACAGAAGGCCAATATGGAAGTAAGCCTCCCGGTGGCTGTGAACAATAACGGGAACTTCGACCCGTGGGGGGCGATGGAGTCTTACAGTACGTTCCTCTATCAGGAAGGAGGACAGCTGTACAACGGAGACGGTATATCAAGCGCTCTTGATACGGAAGAAGCAATAAAGGCATTCAAGAAATGGAGCGAGTTGTATGTGAACTATAAATTCCCGGTCATATTCGATGCAATGAACCGTTTCAGGACAGGCCAGATGCCGTTGCTGCTCCATGATTACTGGCTCTACAACAACCTGCAGGTATTTGCTCCCGAATTGAGAGGACTGTGGGAGATGGCGCCCATACCGGGTACAGTCAAGGAGGACGGGACCATCGACAGGTCCACCATCGGCGGCGGATACGCAGCCATGATAATCAGCCAGACAAAGAACAAGGAAGCTGCATGGAAGTTCCTGAAATGGTGGGTGAGCGCCGAGACACAGGTCAGGTTCGGACGTGAGATGGAAAGCCTGATGGGTGCAGCCGCACGTCACCCGACCGCGAACATGGAAGCTGCAAAGAGGCTCCCGTGGCCCGTGAAGGACTACAATGCACTGGCGGAGCAGAGGAAGTGGGTCAATGGCAATCCGGAAGTTCCTGGCGGTTACTTTACCTCGAGGCATCTGAACAATGCCTTCAGGAAGGTATTCAACGAAGGCGCGGATCCCAGGGAGACTCTGCTGGACTATGTCAGGATAATAAACGAAGAGATCGACAATAAGAGGAAAGAATTCGGCTTGCCGCTGAGGGATGGGGGTAAATAAATGTCTGCTGTAGTAGAAAAGGCTGTGCAGCCTGTGCAGGGAAAGACCGTCACGTTCAGGAGCAGGTTTGAGAACCTGAAAAAACAGGTTTGGAAGAACAAGATATCTTACCTGTTCGTGGCGCCTTTCGGGATAATATTCTTCGTTTTCACCATCATACCCGTAGTGGTTTCGATGGGGCTCAGCTTCACTTACTTCAATATACTGGAGACGCCGAAATTCATAGGCTGGCAGAATTACACAAGACTTTTCCTGAGTGACGATGTATTTCTCAAGTCTGTCAAGAACACTTTCCTGCTGGCAGCCATCACGGGACCGATCGGGTATCTCGCATCGCTTATGTTTGCGTGGTTCATAAATGAACTGCCCCCGAAGATAAGGGCACTCATGGTCCTGATATTTTACGCTCCGTCCATTTCCGGAAATGTGTACATGATATGGCAGGTAATGTTCAGCAGTGACGCCTACGGCTACGTCAACTCAACGCTGATCAAGCTCGGTATCGCAACAGAGCCCATATTGTGGCTCCAGGATCCCAAATATATAATGCCTGTCATCATGATAGTCGTGCTGTGGATGAGTCTCGGCACAGGTTTCCTGTCATTCGTCGCGGGCCTGCAGAGCATAGACAGGGTACAGTACGAAGCCGGAGTGGTGGATGGCATAAAGAACCGGTGGCAGGAACTGTGGTACATAACCCTGCCGAACATGAAGCCCATGCTGATGTTCGGCGCAGTGATGTCGATCACTTCTTCGTTCGCGATAAGCGATGTGACTATAGCGCTTGCCGGCATGCCCAGCGTTGATTATGCGGCACATACTGTAGTCAACCACCTTATCGATTACGGCACTATCCGTTTCGAGATGGGTTACGCCTCGGCCATAGCTACCGTGCTGTTCCTGACGATGATCTTCTGCAACAAGGTGGTACAAAATCTTCTGAGGAAGGTGGGAAGATAGTATGAGGCATCGGAAACTCAACACGAAGAGGCTGAACCGTTCACTGGGTGGAGATATATTCAGTATCGCCGTGCTGGTGCTGTTCGGCTCATTCATGGTGCTTCCCATGATATATGCCATCAGCAATGCGTTCAAACCCCTTGATGAATTGTTCATGTTCCCACCGAGGTTTTTCGTCCGGAACCCCACCATGGACAACTTCAGGGACCTGTTCCTGCTGATGGCCCAGTCGTGGGTGCCGTTTTCCAGGTACATATTCAACACGCTGTTCATAACGGCTGCCGGCACCGCCGGGCACGTGGTGGTGGCGTCAATGGCGGCCTATGCCCTCGAGAAGCACAGGTTTCCCGGTTCAAAGCTGTTCTTCAGCATAGTGGTCACATCACTCATGTTCTCTTCTGTCGTGACTGCTATACCGAACTACCTGGTAATGGCAAGGCTGAACTGGCTTGATACATATCTTTCGTTGATCATACCTGCTTTCGGGTACCCGCTTGGACTGTTCCTCATGAAGCAGTTCATGGAGACGGTCCCTGACTCTCTCCTCGAATCGGCACGCATGGACGGTGCCAGCGAGTTCAGGACGTTCTGGACCATAGCGATGCCGTGCGTCAAGCCTGCCTGGCTGACACTGGTGATCTTTTCGTTCCAGACACTGTGGGGCAACACGGGAAGCACGTTTATCTACAGCGAGGAGTTGAAAACACTGCCGTATGCGCTCAACCAGATACTGCTCGGCGGCTTTGCCAGGGCGGGAGTAGGCGCCGCGGTCGTGCTGCTGATGATGATAGTACCGGTTACCTTATTCATGGTCACTCAGAGCAGTATCATCCAGACCATGGCCAAATCCGGGATTAAGGACGACTAGAAGGGGGGGCTGGGCGTTGAGAGCAAGAAGGATACTGGCGATCGTGTTCATATTCGTACTGCTTTGTCCGGCAGTTGCCCATGCGGATGAACCATACAGCAACTATAATTATGACTTCTGGGGCACGCCGATACCGGCGCCGGCGGCATACGTACCGTCAAGGATAATCGACGGAACGTCTCTCGGCATTGAAAGCTTCAGCAAGCCGTCGGACCTTTTCACGGGGCCGGACAACAGGCTGTATGTCGCAGATTCCGGGAACAACCGCATAGTTGTCATAAATGAAAACTGGAAACTGGACAGGATAATCGACGGTTTTGACAAAAACGGAGTCCGGGATACATTCAGGAATCCCCAGGGTCTGTTCATTACGCCGGAAGGCGAGATATACGTTGCAGATACCGATAACTCGAGGATCGTACACCTTGACCCCGACGGGAAGTTCATCAGGGAAATCGGCCCTCCCGTGGCGGATATCATCCCGGCCGACTTCAAGTATTATCCCACGGCACTGGTGGTGGATAAAGCGAACAGGATCTACATCGTAGCACAGGGTGTGAACCAGGGACTGATCGAACTCGACCACAATGGAGATTTTGTAGGCTATACCGGTGCAAGCAAGGTAAAATTCAATCTGATCGACTATACATGGAAAATGATAGCGACGGACGAACAGAGGGAAAGGATGGTTTTGTTCGTACCGACTGAATACAACAACATTGACATCGATATTGACGGCTTCCTGTATGTCACTACGGGCACCATAGCCTTGGAGGATATCGATTATGCGATACGTACGAGATCGAAAGACGACAGGTATGCGCCCGTCAGGAAGCTCAATCCGACCGGCACTGACGTTCTCAGGAGGAACGGCTACTTCCCTCCTGTAGGCGACGTTTCTTTCAGATCGCGCGGCTATGCCGAAGCCGGCCATTCCCAGCTGTATGACGTCTGCGTCGAGGATTCGGGCATATACAGCGTCCTGGACAAGAAAAAGGGAAGGATATTCACGTACGATACCGACGGCAACCTCCTTTACGTATTCGGAGGTATCGGTAACAGGCTCGGCAACTTCAGGGATCCCGTAGCCCTTGACATAATAAACGACCAGTTTGTCGTGCTTGACTTCAACATGGCGCAGATCACCGTGTTTGAACCTACGGAATACGGCAGGCTGGTGAAAGAAGCAGTCGAACTCCACCTGAACGGCAAATACGACGAATCGGCCGCAAGGTGGGAACAGGTCCTGAAGTATAACGCAAACTGTGAACTGGCGTATATAGGCATGGGCAAAGCATACCTGAGGAAAGACGACTTCAGGAATGCCATGAAATATTTCAAGCTCGGCAACAAGAGGGATTATTACAGCAAGGCGTTTGACCTTTACAGGCAGGAAGTGATCGGTGATAACTTCGGACTGGTAGTTGCGGGACTTGTGGTGTTGTATATCGGGTCACGGGTCCTTAAGCGGATCAGGGTCAGGAAAAAAGCCGGATTGAAAGCCATGGGAAAGGTGGAAGCATAAATGGAGGTATTGCAGAGTCTGAGGTATTCATTGTACCTGATATTTCACCCGTTTGACGGTTTCTGGGATCTTAAGCACGAGAAGAAGGGCAACCTTAAGACAGCCATGCTCATCGTTGCGATGGTCTGCGTCACATTCATACTGCGCAGGCAGCTCACGGGTTTCATACTGAATGAAGTCAAACTGCGGGAGCTCAACATCATAGTGGAGATATTGAGCGTTGCATTGCCGTTTTTCCTGTGGTGCGTGGCAAACTGGTGCCTGACGACGCTGATGGACGGCGAAGGGAGCTTTAAGGACATAGTGATAACAAGTGCCTATGCACTTATCCCGCTGATACTGATAAACCTGCCGCTCATCGCTTTCAGCAATGTTATCACCCTTGAAGAAGCGGCATTCTACAGGTTTTTTGACATCCTGGCGATCGTATGGGCCGGTGTGCTGCTGTTCCTCGGAACAAGCGTAGTGCACCAGTACTCGCTGACAAAGACATTCCTGACATGCATCTGCATAGTGATAGGAATGGGCCTGATCATCTTCATAGCGTTGCTGTTCTTCAGCCTGCTGCAGCAGATGTTTTCGTTCTTCTATACCATATACAAGGAAGTAGCACTGAGACTATAGAGGGGGTACAGGGGTATGGTATTGAAAAAATTAACAGCACTTATGATCGCAGCCACTCTTCTTATGTCATGCAGTGTCGCTTTCGCCGATTCCGGCAGCAGCCAGGCTGATACGACTGTGCCCGAAACGATGAAGATGGTAGCGGAGAATGATCACCTGCAGCTTTACATAGATGAAGAAACCACCGTGGTTGCGGTCAGGGATAAAAAGACAGGCAAAGTGTGGCATACGAATCCTCCTGACAGGAATGAGGACCCGATAGCTTCAGCCATAAACAAGGACAAACTGAATTCACAGATGACGATCACATATTACACGCCGTCAGCACAGCAGAGACAGATGAACAATTACACCGACTGCATCAAATACGGGCAGTTCGAGATAACCCCGGTCGATAACGGAGTGAAGGTGATTTACAGGATAGGCAGGGAGGAAAAGATCTACATCCTTCCCCTGAGGATCAGCAAGGAAAGAATGGAGGAAAAGATACTCAGGAACCTGGACGAAAAGACCGCCAAGTCGCTGGTAAGCAAATACAGGCTCATATCACTGGAAAAGGCGACGACCGAAAAACAGAAACAGGATATACTCAACCAGTTCCCAAGCGCGGCGAACGGGGATCTGTATGTCCTCGGAGACAACATAAAGGACTTTATGAAGGAAAGCCTCCAAGAGATAGTCATATCGGCCGGATACACGCTTGAGGACATGAACGAGGACCATCTTGCCAACGATGTGCCTCCGGCCGAACAGAACGAGGAACACTTCATAATACCTGTGGAATATACACTGGAAGGAGATAACCTGGTCGTACGTGTCCCGACTGATGAGATCGAATACAACGCGGATTCGTATCCGTTATACACCATGTCGCTGCTGGAGTTCTTCGGGGCAGCCGGAACGGATGAAAGCGGCTATATGTTCGTTCCTGACGGATCCGGATCCCTGATATACCTCAATAACGGCAGGCTCAGGGCCCAGACCTATGCGATCGATGTATATGGTACGGACCAGTCGATCCCGATACCTGAGAGGGCGAGCATCATCGAGCAGGCCTATCTCCCTGTATTCGGCATGAAAAGAGGTGACGACGCCTTTTTCGCCATAATCGAGTCCGGCGACGCAGTGGCCAGGGTCTGGGCCGATATTTCAGGAAGGGTGAATTCCTACAACACCATATATCCCTCTTTCGTGCTGGTCCAGAATGACGTGCTGGACATTGGCGATTACTCGGGGAACAATACCATCATGGTATTCCAGCCCAGGGTATTCAAGGGCGACATTAAAGTCAGGTATAAATTCCTCGAAGGCGAAGACGCGGATTATTCCGGGATGGCCGCCTATTACCGCGGTTATCTCGAAGGCCGCGGAATGAAAAAAGAGGAACCCAGGGACAGCGTCCCGTTCTTCCTTGAAGTGATAGGCGCAGTAGATAAAGTGAAGCCGGTACTCGGCATACCGGTGAGGGTCGCCGAACCGCTGACTACATATGAACAGACGATAGATATAATCAGGGAACTGAATGAAGCCGGCATCAGGGAAATAGTCCTCAAGTATACGGGATGGGCAAACGGCGGTATCGACCATACTATCCCGAAAACCCTGAAGCTGATGTCGAAGCTGGGAGGCAGGAAAGGCTTTTCGAAGCTGCTGTCCTTCCTTGACGAAAAGGGGATGGAGTTCTTCCCGGAACTTGGTTTTGTCCTGAACTACAGGGACAGGCTTCTCGACAGCTTCATACCGATGTTCCACGCTGCACGGTATATTACGAAAGAGATCGCGACGGTATTCAGGTTCAACCTTGCTACCAACATGCCGCAGAGGTCCCTTGGTACTTTCTATATCATAAGTCCGTCAAGGATCCCCGCTATAGTCGACGGTATGATAAACAGCCTCAAAAAACTGTCCGTGACAGGCATTTCGCTCAGGGATGCCGCTGTGAATGTAAATTCCGACTTCAGGGAAAGGAAGCTTGTCGACAGGCAGCAGGCAAGGGAGATAGTCGAGGAACAGATAAGGAAGATCCATGATTCCGGACTTTCGATCATGGCAACAGGCGGCAATGCCTATGCACTGCCGTACACGGATTATATACTCGATATACCAGAGGAATCGAACCGTTTCCATCTGACGGATGAGAGCGTCCCGTTCTTCCAGATGGCCGTGCGGGGCTACATATCTTATGCAGGGACGCCGATCAACCTGTCGGCCGATTACAGAAAGGCGTTCCTCAAATCGATCGAGACCGGATCGGGAATATACTTCTGCTTTATTTACGAAGAGAATTCAAAAGTTAAGGAATCCTATTTCGACAATTATTACTCGGCCGAGTACAGGCTGTGGATGGATGAGGCCTCGGAATACTACCGGAAGGCGAACGAAGCCCTTGGAGATGTACAGGGCCAGACGATCAGGCGCCATGAAAAGCTGGCGGAAGGTGTATATAAGACAACTTTTGAAAAGGGGAAAGAAATAGTTGTCAATTACAACCTGAAGCCTGTGGAAATCGAGGGCGTCAGGGTTGAGCCCCTTGATTTCAAAGTAGTTAAGGAGGGTCAGCGATGAAAGCATCGGCAATAACGGACAAAGCACTTAAGACAGTTGCGGTCCCGAAGAAAAAGAAAAGAAGAGGGCTCAATCTCAACAGGAAAAGAGCCATGATGGGCTACCTGTTCGTACTGCCTTTCATAATTGGACTCGTCACCTTTTTTGCAGTACCGATGGTCCAGTCGTTCATTTTCAGCCTTAATAAGCTGGAGGTCGTGGAAGGCGGATACAATCTCATATATATGGGGACCGAGAACTATAACAGGGCGCTGAGGGTCCATGCATCCTACACGAGGGACCTGGTGGATTCGCTGGTCTACATGTTCACCAATGTCCCGCTGATAATAATATTCAGCTTTTTTGCCGCGAACCTGCTGAATCAGAAGTTCAGGGGCCGCTCGGTGGCAAGGGCGATATTCTTCCTGCCGGTCATCCTGACGTCAGGCGTCATGCTGGTCATCGACAGCGGAGACCTGCTGCAGTCGTCACTCGGGATGACACAGACGGACGGGCAGGAAGGCGCTTTCAGGGCCGTGGAGCTGGCAAGGCTGCTGCTGCAGACCAGGCTGAGTACCAGGTTCATAGATTATATCGTCAGTGCCGTGGACAGGACATATGATATCGTTTCAGCGTCGGGTGTCCAGATACTGATTTTCCTTGCGGGCCTCCAGTCGATCTCTCCATCATTGTATGAGGCTTCCAATATAGAAGGGGCTACCGGCTGGGAAAACTTCTGGAAGATCACCTTCCCCATGGTCAGTCCGCTGATACTGGTAAATACGGTCTACAGTATCATAGACTCACTGACGAACTCGAACAACACCGTAATGACACTGATCAGGGATACCGCGTTTGCTTCGCAGGATTACGGATTGAGTTCTGCAATGGCCTGGATCTATTTCGCGGCGATCCTTCTGATAGTCGGCATAGTGATGTGGATCGTTTCGAGGCTGGTATTCTATTACGATTAAAAGGGGTCGGAGGTCACTATGAAAATAAAAGGAATATTCCGCAGAAAATCTGAAACCAGGGATAAACAGCACGATCGGAATATATTATATATGTGGGGAAGACATGGATGGTCGATAGTCAGGGGGGTAATCATATTCGGGATATGTTTCCTTATCCTGTATCCCACGCTGGTGAAACTGTCGGTTTCATTCATGCCTGAAAAAGATATATACGACGTAACTGTGCGTTATGTCCCCAAGAACCCGACCCTGGAAAATTACAAAACTGTCATCAAGTCGATGCGGTACCCGACTGCATTCTGGAATACATTGAAACTTGCCACTCTGACCAGTATAATGCAGCTTATCTCGTGCACGCTCGTCGGCTATGGGTTTGCGAGGTTCAAATTCAGGGGCAGGAACGTTTTGTTCGCGCTGGTCATCCTTACGATGATAGTGCCTCCGCAGACTTTGATGGTCCCATTGTTCATGCATTTCAGATTCTTTGACTTTTTCGGCATCATTTCGGCTATAACGGGCGGCAGGAGCATAAACCTCCTGGAAAGTTACTGGCCTTTCATCCTGATGTCCCTGACCGGGATGGGGCTGAAGAACGGGTTGTATATATACATCATGCGCCAGTTCTTCAGAAATATGCCCAAGGAACTTGAAGAAGCCGCCTACGTCGACGGTGCAGGAATGCTGAGGACATTCGCACAGATAATGCTTCCCAGTGCCGTGCCTGCAATGGTGACCGTGTTCCTGTTCTCGTTCGTATGGCAGTGGACAGATACATTCTACTCCAACCTGTTCCTGATGAATACGCCGGTGCTTGCAAAAGCGGCCGCCAATGTATCGAACCAGATAGCAAAAGATATGGTCCGAGTCGTGGGCGCGGAGATATACCTGGCCCCGGCGGTAAGTTCGATGTATTCCAACACGGCAAGCCTGCTTGTCATACTGCCGCTGCTGGTACTATACCTGTTCGCGCAGAAACGATTCGTAGAGAGCATCGAGCGGACCGGTATCGTGGGCTGATGTCCCTGCATCCGTCTGTGTTTTGCGCCGGACCCGGCTGTATTGACAGCATGGTATAGTTCTGGTAAATTTTAAACTGGACGCAGCCACTTATCAGGCGCGCAGTTCGGGCAAGACCAGACGATCGATTGTAACCCTGTGTTTGAAACCCGTCCGGGTTTTAATAAACAAAAAAATATAAGGAGGTTACATTATGTCAAAAGGTATTAAGAGATTACTGGCTCTGTGCCTGGTAGCAGTTATGATGACAGCTGTTATCGCAGGCTGCGGTCAGAAGACAGAACAACCGGCTGAACAACCGACAGAACAACCTACAGAACAGCCTACAGAACAGCCGGCAGCACCGGAAGAACCCGAACCTGAACCGGAAGTCGTCAAGGATCTCGGGGGAAGGGTCATAAAGGTCGCTGCATGGTGGGATATGACACCTCAGGGCGGATCACCCAGCGGAGACCGTCTGGTGGCACGCAGAGAAGAAATGGAACAGAAGTACAACTTCAAGTTCGAATACGTGAACATTCCATGGGACCAGACTGTTGAAACCTATTCATCGTCGGTAATGGCCGGAGAACCGTTCGCCGACATAGCAACCCTTGAAGACAACTGGATCATAGGTCTTGCGACGAGCGGATACGTTACGCCGCTGGATTCGTATTTCGACTTCAGCCAGGATAAGTGGGACCAGGTAACCAAGTCCGTTTCCACCATCGACGGCGTTACCTACGGTATGAGCACCGGTAAATGGTGGCCCAGGGGAATCATGTTCTTCAACAAGAACATATTCGAAAGAGAAGGACTTGAAAGCCCGTACACTCTCTTCAAGAATGGCCAGTGGACATGGGAGAAGATGGAAGAACTCGCAAGAAAGGCCACGAAGGACACCAACAATGACGGTGTCATAGATCAGTGGGGCCTCTCCGGCATGGACCTCGAGATGGCCCTGGTAACGAGCAATGGCGGCGAGATGGCAAGTATCGTGGACGGCAAGGCGAAACTCAACTTCAGAGAGCCGTTGGTCCTCGAGGCGTTCAACTTCTACCAGAGACTCTGCAAAGAAGGTATCGTGTTCAATAAGTTCCAGTACATGGAAGAGCCTCCGTGGGATATAGCTGCCACCGTATTCAAGGAAGGCAAGGTAGCAATGTTCTGGTACCAGTACTGGAAGGTAGACGACTTCAGGGACAATATGGCTGACGACTATGGCCTGGTACTGCCTCCGATAGGGCCCAGCAACACGGACAAGAAGCCTTACTGCCTCGTAACAGGGCATAACTTCCAGACCATTCCGAAGAACGTGAAGGATATCGAAGATATCGTGTTCATCTGGGACAAGTGGACCGAGCCGTTCCCCGAGGACCTGGAAGATCCCGACACCTGGAAGGATCCGCACTACAACAACGTGCGTGACAACGAGTCCATCGAGATGCTCGAGTACATGTACGACAACAACTGCGGTAAATCGGGTGGTCTGTTCAAGGCTGTGCAGCCCGCTGTCGAACTGTGGTGGGGTGGCCAGGACGACCTGCTGAGAGGCGAAAAGACCGTTGCCCAGATAGTCGACGAGAAATTCGACGCTATCCAGGCTGCATTGGATGACTTCCTTGCCAAATAAGGCAGAAACGGATTTAGAAGCTACATAAAGAAGATTCAATCCGGATAAGTAAAGCAAAAGCTTCCGGCAAACGGGCAGATTTGCCGGAAGCTTTTTCTTGACATGCGTCAACGTTTCTGTTATTATAATTCAGGTAAAACAAAGAAGAAGCCATCCGCTTCTCACCTTACGGACTTGTCCGTCAGGGTCAATAATGACAGGGATCATTTTTGACGTTGCGTTTATGGCGGATCGGAGGTTCTTCTTACGGTCCGCTTTTTTGATCAGCCGGTCCGGCAAAGGTCAGGACGACATAAGGATAATTGACCATGATATAATTTGACAATATAAATATAAACAGATAAAAGCGGATTGCGGATCGTTGAGGCCATAATAACACTCGGAGGTGTATAGATATTAGAAAAAACGATTATCAGATCAATGAAGAGATCAGGGACAGGGAAGTGCGTCTGATCGATTCTGACGGTAGCGTGCTCGGGATCATGTCAGCGAAGGAAGCGCTGAAAATTGCTACGGAGAAGGACCTTGACCTTGTAAAGATAGCTCCTCAGGCGACGCCGCCTGTATGCAAGCTCATGGACTACGGGAAGTATATGTTTGAGCTTGCAAAAAAGGAAAAGGAAGCCAGGAAGAACCAGAAAACCGTCAACATCAAGGAAGTCTGGGTAAAGCCCAACATCGAGGAGCACGACTTTGCATTCAAGTCAAGGAATGCTGCCAGGTTCCTTAAGGAAGGCGACAAGGTTAAGGTAAGTGTCCGGTTCAGGGGAAGGGAAATGAATTACACATCCCTGGGCATGGAAGTGCTCAACAGATTCGCAGAAGCTTTGAAAGACGTTGGAACAGTAGAGAAAAAGCCTAAACTGGAAGGACGCAGCATGGTCATGATTCTGAATCCTAAACAGTAAGGCATTTCATAAGGTATCCGGCCGGTGCTTGACTGCCGGATACGAAACAGAAAACAGGAGGAATGGATATGCCAAAAGTCAAGACACACAGCTCATCCAAGAAAAGGTTTAAGATAACCGGAACAGGCAAGGTAAAGATGAGCCACTCTTTCCGGAGGCACAGGCTCATTTCCAAGTCGAGGAAGGCAAAGAAACGGCACAGGATGGGTGCCTATGCTGCAGCCGGCGACGCAGCCAATGTTAAGAGGCTGCTGCCGTACAAGTAGGAAGGAGGAGGACGTAAATGGCCAGAGTTAAAGGTGCGGTGAGGACACGCGCAAGACACAAGAAGATCCTCAAGCTGGCGAAGGGTTACTTTGGCGACAAGAGCAAACTTTTCAGGATAGCCAATCAGGCTGTCATGAAGTCGCTTTCATATGCATACAGGGACAGGAAAGCCAGAAAGAGAGACTTCAGGAAGCTGTGGATAACCAGGATAAACGCAGCTGCCAGGATGAACGGCATGAGCTACAGCAAGTTCATGAACTGCCTCAAAAAGGCCGGCATCAACCTGAACAGGAAGGTGCTTGCAGATATGGCAGTAAATGATGAGAAAGCATTCGCACAGCTTGTTGAGAGCGTAAGGAATGCATAATCAGGCGATAAATTTGGAATGAGCGGGATAGGGGGCGTAATGGCCCTCTATTGTTTTGTGGGGAGAGAAAATGATAAGGATCACAAGCAGCAAAAATCCGGTGGTAAAGGAGATCCGCTCGCTCAGAGACAAGAGCGGCAGAAATGAGAAGGGCCTCTATTTCATAGAGGGCGCCAGGTTCGTCTCGGAAGCCCTGAATGGCCTGGGGACAACGGGCGGACCGGGTTCCGTACACGGCAGCGCCGTGCATGGAACGAATGGCAGCACTGCACCCGGGATGCAAGATATATCTCAGCCTGATATCAGGTATATAGCGGTCTCGGATTCATTCGTCAGCGGAGCCGGTTACGAAAGAACCGTGAAACCGTGCCTGGAAAGGGGAATTAAGGTTTACAGCCTGCCGGACAGCCTTTTCGAGTCGGTTTCCGATACGATGAATCCCCAGGGGATCCTTGCCGTGATGGGCATGAAGAAAAAATCCCTGGAGGGTGCAGAGATCAGGGACGGTATCCTGGTCATCCTTGACGGAGTCAGGGATCCCGGGAACATGGGGACGATCATAAGGACGGCGGATGCAGCCGGATGCGCAGGTATCATTGTTACCGAAGGCTGCGTTGATCTGTACAATCCGAAAGTGCTAAGGTCAACTATGGGCTCGGTTTTCCACCTGCCTGTCCTGCATTGCGGCAGCACGACAGAAGCAGTGGATATTTGCAGGAAGAAGGGCTTCCTTGTATGCGCCACGCATATGGAAGGTTCAGTCAGTATCTATGATGCTGACCTGTCGGGCAATGTCGCTTTCGTGATCGGGAGCGAGGCTGATGGTGTAAGCGATGATGTCCTTGACAACTCGGATATGCTTGTCAGGATACCCATGGCGGGCAGGGCGGAATCCCTCAATGCCGCTGTTGCTGCAGCTGTCATCATATACGAGGCCGTAAGACAAAGAACTTATGGCAAAGGTGCTTTATAAGTCATTCAGTCAGGAGCCATGCGTAAAGGGAATTCTATATAGGGATATGTGAAGAAGTACAATCGTTAAAGGATGTGTTCAAGGCCGGCTGCCACATACGGTGCGCAGACCGGCCGTCCTGTCTGGTGCAAACCGGCCGGCCAATGCAGTGCACAGTCAAAACAAATTCTCCAGGCTCAGTTTTTCGCGCTCGGGTATGTGGGTGACGAGCCTTCTGAGCGCTGCGGCTTCAGAAAGAGCCGAAGCGGAATCTTTTGCATCCAGCAGTGCTTCAAGCCTGGTGATCGTTACGTCGATACTGTCGATTTCTTCATGGTCTATCAATACGGACCATGTTTTTTTTATGCTCTCCCAGTCATTTTTAATACGGTCCAGGACTTCTGCAGCGCTGTCCCATTTTTCCGCGCCTATGTCATTCTGTACTGCTTCTATGTTCCTCTCCAGTTGCCCGGAATGATGCCGGAGCAGTTGATGGGCGAAAAGGCCGGAGATTATGATAAGAACTGTGATTATTACCATCAGTACGACCATCCTGGTCATTATGCCCGTTTTCATCCTGATTTCTCAACTCCTTTTTCACGGGGCTGGAAATATAGCTGCTGGGTCGCTGTATCGATGCAGGCGTAGAATATGTCGGACGGACTGCTGAAATTGTTCATCCGAAGCTGGGACAGGAGCCATTCCATATCCTTTCCTGCTATCCTCAGGTTCTTTTCCATGACACGCCCGTCGATTATCAGGTCCATCGTCATGCCTTCAGCTTTAGCCTGAATATTCATATCTTCGGGCGTGACCGGCCTTTTCTGCGGCTTGGGGAAGACGCTGAGCTGTCCGTTGGTCTCGAGTATCGCATGATCCACGTCGGATATGTTGGGGCAGTTGTTTATGCGAAGCTGTTCCAGAAGATCATGAAGTGTATACAGTTCATTCCGCAGCGCGCTCTCGCATATCTTTCCGTTTTCTATGAGCACAGTCGGCTTGCCGCATATCAAGGTCCTGAACCGGATGCTCTTTACCGACAGGAAGGATATGAGGAGCTGTACCGCCAGCAATGTCAGTATCGGTATTATGCCGTTGACGAGCGGTATACCGGTATTCTGCATCGGCACTGCCGCAAGTTCCGAGATCAATATCGCTATGACCAGTTCGAACGGCTGGAGCTGGCCTATCTGCCTTTTGCCCATGATCCGCATGACTATGACGACAAGGATGTACAATACAAGAGTTCGTGCGAATACTACCAGCATTTTTCAACCTCCTGACGACATCAGTTATTGTCTGCAATGCCTGATAAGGTTATTCGCCCGTGAATGCGACGCATTTCAGCATGCCTGAATATTTTGCTTCCGGCTGTGCAAGCTATGACCGTATAAAACCGGAAGGAGGAATGGAAACGACATGTCTTTGACAACCAAGGAACTGATGCTGATCCAGGACAACATCAAAATGGCGGAGAACTCGATCAAATTTATGCAGGCTTGTGCAGAGAGCGCAACAGACGCACAGGTAAAAGGGCTGTGCCAGAGTCTGGCGAGGGAGCGCTGGGAGGATATGCAGACACTTATAAAACACATAACCAACACGCAGATGCAGTGAGGAGGGATATTCAGTGGCACAGTTAAGTGACAAGGAGATAATGTACACGCTTTTGAACGAACATAAGCTTTGTGCTTCATCATTGACGACCCTGATACTCGAGAGTTCCAACCAGGCTTTGCGCAATGATGCTGCCGGCATCCTGAGCAGGACTTTCCAGCATCAGAAAACCATATTCGACATCATGGCGCAAAAGGGCTGGTACACGGTCCAGCAGGCGAGCCAGCAGGACATTTCCAATGCCAGGAATGAAACAGGAAAGATACAGGACTCGCTCGGGCAGATGTGATTTCCTGTCTGCCGGCTGACAATAAGAAATGCCGGATAACGGAAGGGAAACCGTTCCGGAATCGGTGGGGAAGCCGCAGATGCCTGCGGTTTCCCTTTACGGAACGCAATACCTGTCAGCCATGTGACCATTCAGCAAATGTAATTTCCCGGCACACATGGCTTCTTCGGTAATATATTTCTGCGGGTACACGGGTACATATATTTCCGCGGCACACGCGGCCTCGGAAGCACTTGTGATTCTGAGGTACCATGGCTTCTTCACATACATGTATTACCGTAGGCGGTTTTCGCGTTGTCTGTCACAGTTTTCTTATCTCACCGTCTTTCAGGTAAAATGTCTGTGCCGTGCCCTGCGGATCGACTTCGGCATGCATTCCGCCGAGAATTATGTAACTGTTGGGATATATTCGCTTTGAAACGGCGATCTCACCGTCACCCTTCTTATTGAGATACATCGCTATCAGTTTCCTCTCTTCTTCCAGTTCCCTGAGTTCTTCCCTGAGCGAAGCGAGCCTTTCGGATAAACGGGCCTGGTCCAGTGATTCTGACTGCTGTGTCTTCAATCTGTACATTTCGAGTTTTTTGTTGCTTATCGCAAGGAGCAGTTCATCCAGCCTTCCAACCATGGCCTGCCTGTTAAACCCGGTCACCTCAAGCACTGTTTTCCGTTCGATCTCGGATCCGCAGATTGGAACTGATATGTAGATTTCAGCCGTGATGCTGCCGCCTATGACCTGGCCGTTGAATGAATCAAAGTGAACGCCTTTTGCCACGATCTCGCTGTTGATGCAGTAATACCCTATATGAGCTTCGCCGCCGCATATAATACTGGCATTGTCGGCAAATTTGACATAGACATTTTTTCCTGCCCTGATCTCGACCCTGTTCTTTGCTGAGATGCCGCCCTTGATATAGATGCTGCCGTTCGTGCTGACAAGGCTCTTTATGTTCCCAAGGCCGTATGGACTGTTGATTTCTATATCGTTTGTGGCTTCGACCGAATAACCGTCATTGACGGTGCCATGTATCGTGATGTACCCGTCGAACTTTATGTTTCCTGTTGCCACTCCTGCATCGCCGTTGATTTCCAGGTGGTTTGATACGCTGATCTTTCCGTCGGAGTAGTTGACAGCACCGTTTATTTTTGAAACCAGTATTGTTTTGCCTTCTGTCCGGATTTCCTCGACTGTCTTCCTGTCATAAAACAGCGGCGCAGTTTTTCCCTTTACCGGTTCGATCGCTTCGCCTTTTATGTTTGTGCCCGGCGTGCCTTCCGTCGCTTCTATGCGTTCGCCCAGCCAGTCGCCCGGCTTGACCCTGTTTATGAGCTTCATTTCATAAAAATCCACTCTGCCGCTTTCAGAAACCTGTGGTTTTGCTTCTGCAAGCTCATACATCCTTATGACCGCGTCCCTGCCGTTTTCAGCAGGGATGCCACGTGCAGCAGTATATGGGCGCAAAGGCTGCAGGTCGCCATCGAGGAAGCCGAGATCTGTGCCGAACACCACACCGTTCCTCCGGAGCAGGGAAACAACAGAATTTCTGAGATCTTCTTTCGGGATGAGGGACAGTTCTTCTTTTGTCATGTAAAATGTGATAGTTGCGGCAAGAAGATCGGAGGAGATGTCCAGGTGTATTTTATCCCTGAACTCACCTATCTTTTTCGGACCTGCCGGAGCTGACATAAGCAGGCTGCGCAGCGTATTCATGCCCGTTATCGTCACCTGGGGATGATTTTCCAGTACAGGGTGCAGCTGTTCTGCGTCAAAACCTTTTTTGTATGTTTCAGCAAGAACTTCGTTGTTTAATATGAAAATTTTCAAAAATTCATTGCTGTATATAGTGTTGCCGTCCATACGAGCACCTCACTTTTGAAGTTCGGTTCAGCAATACCGTTTTTGCCTTGTATTTCAGTTCCCTTTTGTTTCCGGCTTTGCGAATTACTACCCTTCGATGTATTTTTACCCGGATTTCATTCCTTTCAATTATAATATCGGCTGAATCGACGTCATCCGATAATATTGGCATTATAATTGACGACATAATTATTCTTCTCATGTTTCATATTATTCTTGTGAGTCTTTTCGGCCATAAGGCAGCCTGAAAAACAGACCATGGAGATGATGGAACTGAGATACCGCAGGATATTGATTGTTTTTGTTGCAATGGTTTACACGCTGACAACCGGATTTGCATTTTTACCTATGAATCATGGGGCATGCGGCAGTGTGGGATCTGCAGCTGATACCGGCTCAAGGGCCTATAAAGGGAAGAGTGCTCAGATGACGGTGCAGGGTATCGCAGGACTGTCGCTGCCTGACGATGGCAGACTTGCGTCGGCAAAAGGAAGCAGGGGAGTTACTGGAGCCGCCAGGGCACTGGAGGCTACTGTCGGGGCCGCCGAAACAGAACAGGATATGAGGCCGCCTGAGATAAATGCGATGGCTGCGGTCATCGTCGAGGAATCTACCGGGAGGGTCCTGTATGAAAAGAATGCGCTCCAGAAGCGTTCAATAGCAAGTACAACAAAGATAATGACCGCGCTGGTCGCACTGGAAAATGCAAATGTTGAGGATGTGGTCGTCGTTAGCAGGCGGGCGGCGAGTATCGGCGGTTCTGTTGCCGGCCTGAAAGAGGGCGATAAGTATACGCTGCGGGAGCTTCTGTATGCGCTGATGCTGATATCTGCCAATGATGCGGCTATTGCGATAGCCGAGCATGTCGGCGGATCGGTGGAAGGATTTGCTGAAATGATGAATAAACGTGCCAGGTCGCTGGGAGCCGTAAACTCCAATTTCGTCACGCCACACGGGCTTGACAGGGAGAACCAGTATTCGACGGCATACGATGTGGCCCTGATCACGATAGAGGCTCTCAAACATCCCCTTTTCTGCGAGATAGTATCCACGAAAAGTTCGTATATTCCCGGGCATAGCCTTCATAATACCAATGAGCTTCTTGGAACATACCCGGGAGCCGAGGGTGTAAAGACGGGATATACAGGGCAGGCAGGCAGGTGCCTGGTGACAACGGCGAAAAGGAACGGAATGAGGCTTATTTCAGTGGTGCTGGGTTCTCCTACCAGAAGTGCGCGGGCGGAAGCCTCAAGGAAACTGCTGGATTACGGCTTCAAAAACTACAGGATGTACAAGCTGATGAGCAAAGGCGACGTTTATGCAAAAATACCTGTCTACAGGGGAATATCGGATTACGTAGCGCTGAAGGCGGACAAGGACATTGTGCTGCCGCTGAGCCGGAAAGAGGCTGAAGCCCTGAAGGTGAGGGAACATGTACCGGACATCGTCAATGCGCCGGTGTATGCCGGTTCCGTGTCAGGATACGTTGAATTCGTGCTGGACGGCAGGGTACTGGCTCAAAACACGCTTAAAGCCGGCGAAGACATCAGGAAAACCAATTACCTCGACTACCTTGACATGATTTTCAATGCCTGGGGAAGGATCATGCGGGAAGGGCTGTTTGCGAGCCTGTGATCATATGGACATGGTGATAATCAGTCGGGGAGCCGTCTCTCAGTTACCGGGAGACGGCATCCTGTTTCCGGGGGACAGTTCTCCGCTCAGGGCACTATTGCACAGCCTGCCGGACAATTTTCTTTTTTTGACAGGGGGACAGTTCTCAACTTTCGAAAGGAATGTTCGCAGGACTGTGTTTTGTTATGGGGACAGTTCTCCGTCTAAGGGGACAGTTCTCAACACACTAAACTTACAGGAGATTTTTGAGGAAGTTCGCCGACCGTGGGACAGTCCTGACTTCCGATAAGGATAGTTTTCAGGTTGGGGGATTGATTTCAGCCCCTTGGGGACGGTTCATGTTTTTGGAAGAGATTCCAGGGAACCATTCCCGGCCTGCCGGTCCGCTGCAGAAAGATGCGGCTAAGTTCGGCTGTTTTTTCATGCAATCAGGTCACATGCCGATATAAACCTTTCAGGATCGACAACCGATTATTTCCCAGATTATACCAATTTATTGTTTTGTGATGTAAAATATACATGCATGCTAAATTATGGCAGCTATTACTGCATGCTCTGTTACGTGATGACGATAAAGCGCACCGGGGACTGCGAAATATTTGCAAAATCAGTCGGATCAACTGCGGGTGGGGTCGGTTATGGGAAGAGCATATAACGAAGCCGGAGAAAATGGCGGCATCACAGTGGAATCTGCAATCATCATTCCTCTGGTGATCCTGAGCATAGCCGCCGCCATTTACATCGGGATGCTGCTTTATCAGAAGTCATTGCTTCAGTCTGCAGCAGAAGCGGCGGCAGAAACCGGCGCTGCAATGTGGGTGTCTGGCTCAGAAGACCCAGGGTCAAATAAACCTGGCCATTACACTGATATCATGCTTTACAGGAGGCTATATGACAGCGGAGCAGAGGACAGGCTGAGGAAAATAGAGGAATATGCGCTTTTACTGGCATCACAAAGAGAACTTGTCAAAGCCGAATGGAGCGAAGCGGAAGCGTCCATCAGGGACCACATCATCTGCAGAAAGCTGGAAGTGAGCATAAGCAAGCATTACACAATCCCGCTCGGGAAATTTGTGAAAATATTCGGAGGCAGCGACAGGATCAGGATCGAAGCGAAGGCTGCTTCAACCGTTGATGAGCCAGCAGAACTGATCCGCACTGCTGATTTTATCATTGATCTTGAGAAAAAGCTGGAAACCCGGTTCCCTGGACTTGAATCGGCCGCGGATAAAACCAGGGAGACGTTGAAAAATCTGAAGGAAAGGCTTGAACGGTTTGCAGACTGAAGGAATGCGGCTGACTGAACAAAACGCTTATCGGAATGCGGGGGCGAAATGTGAGAAGAGGTATATCCGGCCAGGTAACTGTTTTTTCGGCGATAATAATGGTTGCCGTACTGATGCTGGCAGGTGTGCTGGTGGATGCGGCAAGGATAAACATGGGACGCGGCATGGTGAAGAAGTCAGTCGAAATGGCGGCAGATTCGCTGCTTGCGGAGTACAGCAGCAGGCTTAAGGACGAGTATGGCCTGTTTGCCATGTCGGTTTCGGACAAGTACGAGTTGCAGGACCGGTTCGAAGAGTATCTTGCGAGCAACCTTGGCATACCTTTCGACGGGGAAAACCACGGCGGGAATGCAGACCTTTTCGGGTTCAGAATCGAAAGGGTGGATGTGACGCCAGTCTACAACCTTAGCGAAAATGGAATAACAAAAACTCAAATACTCGAGTATATGAAGTACCGGGCGCCGACGGAAATTGCAGAGGAATTCATCTACAAGCTTACCGCGATGAAGGACCTGGGCAGCATGTCGGAAGCGTACAGGCAAAAGGTTGGAATAGACAAGCTGCTTGGAGGCATTGACAAATCCCAGCAGAAGCTCAAGAAACATATCGACGGTCTGGGTGAAAGTGCCGGCAGGTTCGTCAACGGTTTCAACAGCGGCGGCAGTTGGGTATCGGCGTTCAATGAGTTCAATAGCCTGGCTGAAACCCTCTCAGACCTGGAAAACAGGCTTGGGTCGCTGGAAAGCAGTATATGCAGCCTGGAACAGCAACTGGCGGAAATGAAGAATGGTACGGGCGCCGGCAGCGAGGATGGAACGGACAGCGACAGTAACGGTATGTCGGACGTTACAGACAGCAGTGAAGCAATAAAGAAGCAGCTTGCCGGCCTGAAGGAAGAACGCAGGCAGCTGGATTCAGCCAGGACAGAAACGATCGACAGGATGAATGACCTTTGGTACATGATGAGAAATTCTCTGACATCCGACTACATCAAAGCGAACAGGTCGGCTCTTGATGAAGTATCAAGAATCGTGCAGAAAGGCGAAAAAGCTCAGCAGGCAATATCTGAACTTGAACGGTTTCTCGAAGAATGTTCCCGTGATGGGGATGGAGCATTTTTAAAAGATTTCAAAGAGCAGATGAACACGGAACTTGCCGGACTGAAGGAACTGATACTCGAAGGCAGGAAGGCCGGTGATATTATCGGACAGCTGAACAGCAATATTTCGACTCTTGAAAAGATCGCAAATGAAATGGATGAGATACGGAAAAACTGCGGCGGCGGACTTCCGGCCGATGGTTTGCCGGTGCGGCTGATCGACATGATCAGCGGTTATGTGAACATCGATTATGATTATTCGAGGCCCGAAAAAGGTGCAAGGGAGGATGACCCGCGGAGGGGAAAGGCTGACGAGGCAAAAAAGCTCATTCACGAGGTGCTGCCTGAAGATGCGGATTATGAAAAAGCGGGTTTTTCAAGGGAAAGCCTGCCTTCGTTCAAAAAGGTGGCAACCGAAGATTTCAGCGAAAGGGACCGGGAATTTACCGGCTATCCGCATGCTTCAGCCGTCAGAGCCGACGGCAGTTCCACTGAAGTAACATATAACGGCGACCTTGGCAATGTAAGCGGTGAGGCTGACCTTTTTAATGAGGACAGCGTGTTCCAGGAAAATGCCCTTGAATTTATAGCGAAAATCGGAAGCCTTGTCTCCGGCCAGATCAAAGATTTAAGGGACAGCATCTATATAAACGAATATATAATGGGCACTTTCAAAAATTCGGTCCCTGCCCTGGTGAACGGGGACAGGGAAATCAGGGACACCAATCTTCACGGCGTTGAGAAGGAAAAGATCGGTACATTTTATAACAGCGAAGTCGAATACATCCTGCATGGCAAGCCTTCACAGGAACTGAACAACATAATGACGAGAGGTGAATTGCTGTTGGTCAGGTTCGGCCTGAATGCACTGCATGTCTATACTGACCCGGCCAAGAGGAACAGGGCGGCGACGATAGCGTCGGCCATAGCCGGCTGGTGGACCGGAGGTGCCGGGATACCGCTGGTTTCAAACCTCATAATGGCCGGGTGGAGCCTCGGTGAATCGGTGATAGACGTTAAGGATCTGTTGGAGGGCAGAACCGTGCCTGTCTACAAGCTGAAGGGAGACTGGCGGCTCGATATAGGCATCTCTTCGGAGGCAGGCCCGAAAACCGACCCGCGTCTGTACTTCAGTTATCATGACTACCTGAGGTTATTTCTGCTTGCTGTAAATGAAGATACGAAACTCAGCAGGATAGAGGACCTGATACAGCTGAACATATGCAATGCCGAAGGAAACGATGTTTTCAGGATGGCGGGATGCCATACCTGCGTCCGCATAGAGGCGGAAGTATCGATGAAATACCTGTTCATTACGCAGCCATTTATCCGCAAGGAGTTGCAAACCGGCGACGGGAGATACATATACAAGGTGCTTTTATATAAGGGATACTGAAAATCCCGGCGGGGATCCTTGCAAGGTTGCCGCAGAATGCGGCGGTATCAAGGAAGCGGCGGCATGCGGCAGCCGTCAGGCAACTGCAGCATAAAATGTTATGGGAAAACGGACCGCAAAAAATATCGTAATGAAGAATTGCATGAAACTGCTTCGGCATAAAGGCATTTAAGTATGCAGCCGTTGAAAGTATCTTTCTGCAGGCATACGATATCTTTCTGGGAAAAAATGAAAGGAATCTGCATTTCATGCGGTTTAGAAAGGGCCTGAGCAAAACCTGTGCTCCCGGGTCAAAGGGAGCCGTAACGCTGGAAGCGGCAATCGTGCTTCCTTTGCTGCTGTGTGCATTTTTCTCGGTCATATTCCTTATCAGGACAGTCTACACGTATGCACTGATACAGCATGCACTTTCAGAGACAGCACAGGAGATAGCGTCTTCAGGTTACATATATCATATCAGCGGGATACGTGACCTGCATGATACGATGAGGGAAACTGTGATCGAAAGGTCGGAGCTCCTGGCAGACCAGGCCCGGAGTGTCATAGATGCCTGTGGTTATTTGCTCGGAGCTGAAGATTCCCTGTTCAGCGATGGGGGTACTTATCCTGCAGACCAGGACCTCCGGGAGGATGTGAAGGAAAAATTCAGCAGGATATTTGTCTATTCGAGTGATATTGCCGCCGACCCGCTTGACGAAATCAGGACCATCGCGTACTTCATAGCCGGGCAGGCTTTCGATGATGCAAAAACACAACTGTTCATTCCGATAGTCAGACAGTATATGAAAAAATACCTGGTAACGGACGGAATCACAGATGCAGATGAAAGGCTTCGCTCCCTCAATGTGGACGGCGGATTCGCCGGCCTTGACTTCAGCGGGTCGTCATTCCTTTCGGACAGGGACGAGGATATAGATATCATTGTCAGGTACAGGATCAGGCTGCCGCTGCCGATAAAATTCGCCGGAGACCTGGAAATCGTTCAGCGTGCACGGGCAAGGGCGTGGCTTGGAGGCGACACGAAAAAGGGAGTTCTTGAAGACGGCGATCCATCGTCAGAGTATGATGATATATGGTCGCTGAGCAACTTTCAAAGGGGTCTGAAAATACGGCGTATATTCGGAGCGAACCTGCCGAACAACTTCCCTGTGATCGCGAGGTATGAGGCAGGCAGGGCGGTAATGATCAAAAGCATGGACCTGACGGCTGCCAGCTATCAGGACGCCCGTACTGTCGAAAAAACGCTGAAAGGATACCTGAAGGAACTGAAAGAGTACCAGGGGCAGGATAAACCATGGGGCAGGGACAACATCGTGATCAGGAGGGAGGATATAAAAGAGAAGGAACTTATACTCGTGATCCCGGGGAACAAACCGGCTGAATCGGTAGGTGCGGTACTTGACGATATCGTAAGGTATGCCGATTCCCTCGGGATCAGAATGATCATCGAAAAGTATGGCTACAAGCGAATCGAAGAAGATGATGCAGCAGGCGGAACTCGCGGCAATGCAGCTGATGAAGCTTCAGACAAAGCTACAGGCAAACCAGACTAAACAGAAAGAAAACAGGGCTGAAGGCAACTGAAATCACAGCTAAAGCAAAGCCAAAGCTGAAAACAAAGCGAAAGACGCGGACAGAATAAGTGATGAGACTCCATTTTGGCAGTCCGTATTGCAAACAGGAAAATAATGTAGTAGAATAATTAAAAATCTGAATAGATGAGGAGAGATGAGAAGAGATGAGCAAGTTCAGCAGGAACGATGTTGTCAAAATCACTCTTGAAGAGTCCGAGATTCCCCGGTATTGGTACAATATCCTTGCCGACATGCCCAACAAACCCGAACCCTATCGCAATCCAGCCACAGGTGAGCTTTTGAAGCCCGAGGACATGAGGGTTATCTTTCCTGATGCGCTGATAGAACAGGAAGTGTCAACTGAAAGGTATATCGAGATACCGGATGAGGTCCGTGAAATATACAAGCAATGGAGACCTTCGCCGCTGTACAGGGCAAGGAATCTCGAGAAGCTGCTGGACACTCCGGCCAGGATCTACTACAAATATGAGGGTTCCAATGCGACCGGAAGCCACAAGCTGAATTCCGCCCTTGCTCAGGCATATTACAACAAGAAGGCCGGGATAAAACGCCTTTCCACGGAAACAGGCGCAGGGCAGTGGGGCAGCGCACTTAGCATGGCATGCAACCATTTCGGCCTTGAATGCACCGTTTACATGGTCAAGGTTAGTTATCAGCAGAAACCATACAGGCGTTCGTTCATGGAGACATTCGGCGCAAAGGTCTACGCAAGCCCGACTAACCTGACACAGTCCGGAAGAAGGATACTCGAAGAAGACCCTGGATCGACGGGCAGCCTCGGCATCGCTATAAGCGAAGCTGTCGAGGATGCGGCTGCGCACGATGATACAAATTATTCGCTGGGCAGCGTATTGAACCATGTATGCCTGCATCAGACCGTGATCGGACAGGAAGCAAAATTACAGATGGAAAAGGTTGATGAATATCCGGACGTAGTTATTGCATGCTGCGGCGGAGGCAGCAACTTTGCGGGCATCGCTTTCCCGTTCCTCCATGACAAGCTGACCAGGGGCACGAAAGTTCGCGCAGTCGCCGTTGAGCCGGCAGCCTGCCCGTCACTCACGAAAGGCGTATTCGCATATGATTTCGGCGATACGGCCAAAATGGCCCCTATCGTAAAAATGTACACGCTTGGGCACGATTTCGTGCCTGAAGGCATACATGCCGGCGGCCTCAGGTACCATGGAGCTTCCGCCATCGTAAGCCAGCTGTACGCCGACGGCATCATCGAAGCCGTTGCCCATGGCCAGAAATCTGTGTTCGACGCAGCAGTCATGTTTGCCAGGGCAGAAGGGATCATCCCTGCTCCGGAATCTTCACATGCCATCCGCGCAGCAATAGACGAAGCTGTAAGGGCGAAGGAAGCCGGCGAGGAGAAGGTGATCCTGTTCAACCTGAGCGGCCATGGATATTTCGACATGGCAGCGTACGACTATTATTTCAGCGGCAACATGAAAGACGTCGAGTATTCGGCAGAGAATGTCGAAAAGAGCATAGCCCGGCTCCCAAAGGTAGAATAGACTGGTCATGCCTTAAAGTATCAGGCTGCCGTCAGTTTACTGACGGCAGCTTTTTTGTACATAAGGGGACGGTTCTTGAGAAGACAGCGAGAGGGACAGTCCTTGATGAGGGACAGCCCTGCAGCAACCAGTCGGAGGGACAGTCCTTCAAAAAATGGTGCGGAAACGGTTAAGAGGAATGGGGACAGTTCTGCGAAAGAATGTTGTTGGAGAACTGTCCCCATAACCAATTTCTTCAGGAACATTCCTGATCCCTGACCTGAAGAACCGTCTCCATCGCCGTTTCCTGAAGAACTGTCCCTCTGTCAGGTTTCTTAAGAACTGTCCCCATGGTATTTTAGCAAAAGACCGCTAATATAAATAAAAAGGGGCTTTTGCAGGAGAAGGAGGGCAGGCTTGATGTTCGATGGTAATATCTCCGAGATCATAGAGAAGGACAGACAGGAAAAGGTCAGGGACAGTTTTGAGGGGACGTTCCTTGATTACCTGGAAATAGTAAGGAAGAATCCGGAAGTTGCTATGCTTGCACACCAGAGGATATACAACCTGATCATAAAGGCGGGAGTCGAGGTGGTCAGAACGGATGAGGACCCAAGGCTGAGAAGGATATACGGCAACGATATAATTAAAAAATACAAGTTCTTTGAAAATTTCTACGGCATCGACAAAACGATAATGAATATCGTGAGATACTTCCATTCAGCGGCGATGGCCGGTGAGGAATCAAGACAGGTCCTGTATCTCGTGGGGCCGGTCGGCTCCGGGAAGTCGTCGATCATGGAAGAGATAAAGCGTGCGCTGGAGGCCAGCCAGGAAATATATGCGCTGAAGGGCTGCCCGATGCAGGAAGAGCCGCTTCACCTGGTGCCTCATCATCTGAGGAACAGGTTCGAAGAGATCCTGAATGTTAAGATAGAAGGCGATCTCTGCCCGGTCTGCCGTTACAGGCTCAAAAATGAATATAACGGCAGATACGAGGACTTCCCGGTGATCAAGACGGGGTTCTCGGTAAGCGGAAGGAAAGGCATCGGGGTTGTGCCGCCTGTCGATCCGAACAACCAGGATACAAGTGTGCTGATTGGAAGTGTCGACATTTCGAAGATAGACCTTTATCCTGAAGACGATCCCAGGGTGTTGTCGCTGAACGGAGCGTTCAACGTCGGCAACAGGGGCGTTGTCGAGTTCATAGAGGTGTTCAAGAATGAGACAGAGTACCTGCACGCAATGATCACGGCAACCCAGGAGAAATACATACCTTCACCTGGAAAAGGCCCGATGATCTATTTTGACGGGGTCATCCTTGCCCATTCGAACGAAGCCGAATGGAACAAGTTCAAGTCTGACCACACCAACGAAGCCATCCTGGACAGGATAGTGAAGATAGAGGTACCGTACTGCCTTGAACTGAACGAGGAAATAAAGATTTACGAAAAGATACTGAAAAAGAGCAGGTTCAAGGCTCACATAGCGCCTCACACCATCGAGGTGGCATCGATGTTTGCCATACTGACCCGGCTTGCTCCGTCGTCGAAGGTCGATCTGATGACGAAGCTCAAGATCTACAACGGCGAAGAGATCGTCGAGAAAGGCATGACCCGCAAGATCGACATAATGGAACTAAGGGAAGAAGCGCCCCGTGAAGGAATGACAGGCATCTCAACCAGGTTCATAATGAAAGCGCTGGACACGGCGCTGTCGGAATCCGAAGCGAACTGCATAAACCCCATCTCTGTCATGGAAATGCTGATCAGGTCTGTTAAGGAACTCTCGATCAGCGATGAGGAGAAGAACAAGTATGTGAGGTTCATACAGGACCAGGTGAAGAAAGAGTACAACAAGATCCTCGAAAAGGAGATAACCAGGGCTTTCATTTATGGCTACAGGGAACAGGCGGAAAGCCTTTTCAACAATTACCTTGACCATGCCGAGGCGTATATCAACAGGACCAGGATCAAGGATCCCAATACGGGCGAAGAACTTGAACCTGACGAGAAGTTCATGAGGTCCATCGAGGAGCAGATAGGGATAACAGAAGCATCTGCAAAGGGTTTTCGCTCTGATGTGACTGCATACATGTTTTTCGTGATGAGGAACGGCGGCAAGCTTAACTACTGCAGTTACGAACCTCTCAAGGAAGCGATCGAGAAAAAGCTTACAGCTTCAGTCAGGGAACTCAGCAGGATCATCACGAAGGCCAAAGTGAGGGATGAGGAACAGAACAGGAAATACAACACGATGGTTGCGGAGATGAAACGGAACGGGTATTGCGACCATTGCTGCAACGTAGTGCTGAAATACAGCGCGAACAACCTGTGGAAGGACTGAGACGGAACTATGGCGATTTTCAGGGAGTACGACCCGTGCGGGCGTGAACGGTCCGCCGAAGACAGGCGGCGGCACAAGGAACTGGTTGAAGAGTCGATCAAAAGGAATCTGGGCAACATAATATCGGAAGAGAGCATAATCGGCCAGAGCGGCAGCAAGAAAATAAAGGTGCCTGTGAGAGGCATCAGGGAATACAGTTTCATTTTCGGAACCAACAGGAAGGGCGCGGCAACAGGCGACGGGGATGAAAGGCGCGGTGATGTGGTCGGCGACGATTCCGACGGCAGCATATACGGATATGGCGGCGCCGGAAATGCCGAAGGCGAGGATATATATGAAACCGAGATCACGATAGAGGAACTTGTGGGTTACCTGTTTGACGACCTGAACCTGCCGGACCTGGACAGGAAGAAACTATCGCCGCATGAATCCATAAAAGGGTACAGGAAGCTGGGGTATCAAAATAAAGGCATACCACCGAGGCTGGCTCTAAAAAAATCGGTTGTGGAAAAAATCAAAAGGAAACAGGCATACAAAAGGACACTGGCTGAAATCAGCGGGGCAGCAGGTGAAGCAGCTTCAGGGGGAATGCCTGGTAATGATATGGTACTGCCGGAAATGCCCGACATTGATGAGGTGTCTCCTGGCGCTGCTGACGGCGGCAGTGCAGCAGCTTCTCCAGGGGTTAAGGATGGAGGTGCTGCTGAAAGGACCGGCCCCTGCGGCAGATTCGCATTTGCGGCAGAAGACCTCCGGTACAGGAGGCTCCGTGAAATAAAAAAGAAGGACTTCAATGCTGTCGTGATCTGCATCATGGATGTGTCGGGATCCATGGACCAGACCAAGAAATATATGGCGCGCAGCTTTTACTTCCTGCTGTACCAGTTCCTGAGGCACAGGTATTCGAACGTGGAAGTGGTTTTTATCGCACACACCACCACGGCGAAGGTGGTAAGCGAACTTGAGTTTTTCCACAGGGGCGAATCTGGCGGCACTTATATAAGCAGCGGATATGAAAAAGCCCTTGAAGTCATAGAGCAGCACTACGACCCGGCCAACTGGAACATATACGCATTCCACTGCAGTGACGGGGACAACTGGATAGAGGATAATGAACGGGCTGTAGAATATGCCAAAAAGCTTTGCGAGAAGTGCAACCTTTTCGGATACGGCGAGATAGTGCCCGGCTATTATTTTTCCGGAAGCACCGTGAAGTCGGAATTCATCAGCAAAATCCAGGCTGATAATTTTGTGATCGTAACAATGTCCAGGAAGGAAGACATTATTACGGCATTGAAAAGGCTGCTGGTCAAAGACGGGGATAGAGAGCAGCCAGGTCCGTGACATCATTAACTGAACTGACAGGGGGCGTGATATGGCGGATTACAGCTTAAACGAACTTGAAATATGGAGCAGGCGCATAGAAGAAATAGCTGAAGAGTTCGGGCTTGACTGCTACGATCAGGAATTCGAGCTTGTGAGCTATGAAGAGATGACTTCCTATGAAGCTTATTCAGGAATGCCGTCCCATTATCCGCACTGGAGCTATGGAAAAGCCTATGAACGCATAAGGACACTGAACAAATACAACCTGTCCGGCCTTCCTTATGAAATGGTGATCAATTCGAATCCATGCATAGCTTATCTCATGAAGGACAACTCGCTGCTCCTGCAGATCCTGACGATGGCCCACGTCTACGCCCACAACGATTTCTTCAAAAACAACAGGCTGTTCAGGTCAGGGACCAGGGCTGAGAATACGGTGGAGATGTTCAAAAACCATGCGGACAGGGTGAGGGAATATATCAGGGATCCGAGCATAGGATACCTTAAGGTGGAGAAAGTCCTGGACGCTGCTCACGCACTGCGCTATCAGTGCGAAAGGACAATAGGATTCGAAAGGCTTTCGGAAGATGAACTGAGGGAAAGGATAAAAGAAAGGAGCAAAAAGCCGGCAGGAGATTTTCCGCTGCTCGAACCCAAACCCACATATACCGACGAGCCGGATCTGAAGCGCCTTCCGCTCGAGCCTGAAGAAGACCTGCTGTATTTTATCAGCACGTACGGCAGGCTGGAATCCTGGCAGAAAGACATAATCGATATCGTCCGGGAGGAGACGAGGTACTTTGTCCCGCAGATCGAGACAAAGATAATGAACGAGGGATGGGCAAGCTTTTGGCACTACATGATACTCAACAGGCTGGAACTTCCGCAGAAGCTCCACTTCGAATTCCTCAGGAGACACAACCAGATAATCAGGCCTTACGAAGGCAGGATAAATCCGTATTTCCTGGGATTCAAAATTTTCATGGACCTATACGAAAAAAATGACAAGGACACCGGAAAGATATTTGAAGTCAGAGCGGTGGAAAGGGACGAAACCTTTATAAGGAGGTACCTCACCAAGGAACTCTGTGTGGAAATGAAGCTGTTTGAGTATGAAAAACACGGCACTGAATACGTGGTTTCGGAAGTCCCTGATGACAAGGGCTGGGTGAAGATAAGGGACACTATAGCATCTTCCGTTGGTTTCGGAAGTTTGCCGGTCGTAAGGATAGTCGACTGGAATCAGAGCGAAAACACGCTCCTGCTGGAGCATTTATATGACGGCAGAGAACTTGAACTCACTTATGCCAATGAGACACTCAAACATTTCGTGGACCTCTGGGGAGGCAAGGTGATACTGAATACGATGGTCGAAGGGAAAAAAAGATCGATCATTTGCGATGAGCAGCGCAAAATAATGATGATCAATGCAGAATCGTGACATTTCACAGGTTTCCGCCGGTCCGGAGGTCGTCAGCCGGATGCCGGTCTGTCATAAGCAGTCAGAATATGATAGAATAAAAACAATGGAAAATGTCAGTTTATTGTGAGTGAGGTCTCCGCAAATGACACGGTACTGTTGTTTTATTCTATCAGTCCTTATCACGTCGCTGTTTCTGCTGACAGGCTGCGGTTCAAATGTTGGAGGGACAGGCAATAATGATGAAGCTGTTTCGGATGGTGCGCCCAGTGCCCCTAAAATAAGCGCATCGACGAACCTTGAAGGAGAGATACTTTTTTATCCGACATTCGATGAGAATTACAAGACCGGCAGCAATGAGAAGTTCGCCTTCTGGTTCGACATCCCGGTGGAATGGGGTGCCGAAGACAGAAGTGAGGACGGATCAGAGTATCACATACTGCCGGATGATCCCAGTATCGCCATAAGGATCTACGGTAAGATGATCGACGGACCGGAAGACACGTTTTACAGGCAACTGGCAGGGGAAAAAGGCACGATTGAAGATTTTGTTTTCAGGGACAACTGGGTCGGGAAAAAGATAACCGTTTCCGAAAACGAGCTTTATTTCGTGCGTGTGGACGGGGACAGTTACCTGATCCTGCATGTCGATGCGACCGCGAACCCCGGGTGGATGGCTGAAAACGGGGAAAAAATCCTTTATATAGCAAGGAGTGCCAGAACGACCAGGGAAAGTTTCGGCAAGATTTCCGATGAAGCCAGCCTGATCACTGTTGATGACCTGAAGGTGGGAGATATTGAAGTCGGAATGACATATGAAAAATTATTATACGTGATGGAACAGGAACCTGTGGAAAAAACAGAGGAAGAATATCATGGAATGAAGGCGGAGATGCTGTATTTTGCAGATGATACACAGGTATACGTCGTCAATGACATCGTGCATATAGTAAATGTCGTCAGCCCGGACTACGAGACTCCCAGGGGCCTCAGACCGGGTGACAGCGAGGAACGGATCGTTGAACTGTACGGGGAGCCGAACAATAAGGACGACTTTTCGTACGGATATTGCATCGACGGATATGAACTGCTGACCGTCGTTGTTTCAGACGGCGTCGTTTCCCAGATCCAGATCGAGTACGGAGGAGGGGAGTCGGAAGTTTTCTGAACCCAACTGGCCGATCGCGGATCCTGTTTTCGGAAAGCCGGGCCCTAATACCGTGCAGAAGGATATCATCGGACGATTAAATACTGAAAGGTGAACGCTATGCATAATTTTACGAGTGCATCTGATTACATGGAGAAGTGCAAAAGCGCAGCAGACTACATAAGATCTAGGATCGACGCGACACCCCGGATCGCCATAATCCTGGGGTCCGGTCTCGGGCCCCTGGCAGATTCGCTGGAGCAGCCTGTTGAAATCGATTACCGCGATATACCTGGGTTTCCTGAAACCACGGTTACAGGCCATGCCGGCAAGCTAATATGCGGCATGCTGGGAGGAAAGAGCGTGCTTGCCATGAAGGGCAGGTTCCATTATTACGAAGGCTATGATATTTCGCAGGTGGTATTCCATGTAAGGGTTCTCAGACTGATGGGCATTGACAGCCTGATCGTGACCAATGCCGCCGGCGGTATAAATACCTCGTTCAGGCCCGGCGACCTGATGCTCATCACAGATCATATAAGCTTCTTTGCACCATCGCCGCTGCGCGGCAGGAACCTTGATGAATTCGGGCCAAGGTTCCCAGATATGTGCGATGCGTACGATAAGGACCTGATAAAATTCGCAGAGCATATAGCCGAAGGTATAGGGATCGGACTGAAGAAAGGAGTTTATGCGTTTGCCCAGGGACCTATGTACGAAACCCCGGCAGAGATACGTGCGCTCCGCGTTCTTGGCGCCGACGCGGTCGGCATGTCGACAGTGCCTGAAGTGATCACGGCGAGGCACTGCGGCATGAAAGTACTTGGGATTTCCTGCATAACGAATATGGCTGCCGGTATCCTGGAACAGAAACTTGACCACGCAGAAGTCATGGAGACTGCGAAAAGAGTTGAGAAGGACTTTATACGGCTTGTATCGGAAATTATAACAAACTGGGAGACCTGACGGACCAGTATTTCAAATTGCGATGATACTATGGATTGAGTCAAAGCGATACAGACGTAAGCGATGAAGCTAACCTGGTGTCGGCTTTTTTGCCGGAAACCACTTCCCGGGTGTATAACAGGTTTTTTCACGCAAGACAGGCTATAGCTCCAAAGCCGGCAATTTAACCGTGACGGTCTTTTGTTCCGTATTCGTATTTTTCTCTGTCCAAAGCGTCCTTCCATTATGACCTATCCTGTGCGTGCATGCTGTTACTGCTCCGGGAGTAAGTGAAAATAATTGCTTTGAACATGAAGCTGCTGGTAATATAGTTGTAATTGATTGTTGATATATATTGGATTAAAGGATATAATAGGAAGTGGTTTCGGATTCCGGCTTTATTTTCTTGTTTGCCGGAGCATCATATCTGTTGCGGTGTGCAGGACCGTACGTGATTTGGCGCAGATTGCATGAGGGAGCCTGATAGCGTGGAAAAAGAAATTCTCAACATGGAAGAAGCTGCTGAATTGTTCGATGTCAGCATCAAGACCTTCATTAAACTGCTGAAGGAGGAAAAGGTACCTGCCAGGAAGATAGGCAGGGAATGGAGGTTCAGCAGGCAGGCGCTGATCCAGTGGCTGTCGTCCGGAGATTCACAACAGTATTCCGGCAGTGAAATTGATGCAAGGGAATTCTTTGACAGGGTCGCGCCTGAATGGAGCAAACTCCGGAGCGGCTATTACGACGCAGATGTGATAGACAGGCTGCTCACTTCCGGTTTGCTGAGCGAAGACATGGTACTGGTAGACCTCGGGGCAGGCGACGGCTATCTGTCAAGGGCTGTTGCGCCAAAGGTGGATACGGTGATAGCCGTGGATATTTCAGGAGCGATGATCAACGAACTGAGGAAGAAAGCGGCAAGAGAAGGTCTCAGGAACATCCAGACCATAGTAAGCGACGGCTGCGATGTCCCGCTTGAGGACGGAAGCGTTGATATCATATGCGCGAACATGTTCCTCCACCATATCGAAGAGCCCATAACTGCCGTCAGGGAAATGAGCAGGATACTGAAACCCGGCGGGAAGGTATTCCTTGCGGACCTGGCAGAGCACGGGAACATGGAACTGATGGAAGCCATGCATGACTTATGGCCCGGTTTTTCACGGAAAGAAATCAGCGGATGGTTCGAAAAGTGCGGCTTTAGGATAGAACAGTTCGACACGCTTGCCAGGGAGGCGTCCGGAAGGAAATCAGGAGCAAAGAAGGATGCAGCCGTTTTCATAATGATAGCGGGAAAACAGTGAGAAATGCTTGCCGCTGTGAAAAAACAGGTCTGAAGCGGAAGGCTTTGAGACACCGGGAAATGCATGACGCCGTATCCGGTGCCGCTGTGTCCGCGACCATGCCGGATATGCATAGATGATCGAAAGGTGATGGATATGGGTAAAATCATCGTTGCCGGTTCGATTGCGTATGACCACCTGATGGAGTTCCCCGGGTACTTCAGTGAAATGATTATTGCAGACAGTATCGACAAGCTGAATGTCAGTTTCCTTGTCAAAAGCCTGAAAAAAGTGCGCGGAGGAACGGCTCCCAACATTGCTTACAACCTGGCACTCATCGGCCTTGAGGCAGAGATCCTCGGAACTGCCGGGAGCGATTTCGGAAGCTACAGGCAGTGGCTCGAGGAAAACGGTGTGGGGACAAGCCTTGTAAGGATCCGGGAAGATGATTTTACGGCTTCCTGCTTTATAAACACCGACCTTTCCGGGAACCAGATAACAGCGTTCTATCCGGGAGCAATGGCGTATGACGTGCGTATAAGCATGCGCGAAATACCTATGGACGATACATCCATGGTGATAATAGCACCGACCGAACCTGCTGCAATCAGCAAATGGTGTGATGAACTGCAGAGGATCGGGATACCCTATTTGTATGACGCGGGAATGCAGATACCGCGGCTCGCGCCGGAGGATCTTGTCAAGGGTATACTTGGGGCGAAGATCGCCATTTTCAATGAGTATGAGTATGCAATGATGCGGAAAAAGACAGGCCTGACCATGGGCGACATACTTGCAAGGGTTGAGATCGTCGTGATCACTCTTGGCGAAAAAGGGTCAGAGCTCAGGACAAAAAGCGAGACCGTACGGGTCCCGGCAGCCAGGCCCGTGAGAGTGGTCGACCCGACAGGCGCAGGCGATGCTTACAGGGCAGGACTGCTGAAAGGATACTTTGAAGGTGCAAGCCTGGAAACGATGGGGCGGTATGCCAGCGTTTCGGCGGTGTACGCGGTCGAACACCGGGGCGCGACGGAACACAGGTATACGTTGGAGGAGTTCTACGCGAGGTACAGGGAGAATTACGAATAAGGGGGACAGTTCTACGAATTCGGGCGGTTCCTGGAAAGATGGGGACAGTTCTCCGAAATCGGGGACAGTTCTCCGAAATCGGGGACAGTTCTCAAGACCCGGGGGAAATGTAAGATGGGGACAGTTCTCCAAAATCAGGGACAGTTCTCAAAATTCAGGTAAAAATCCCGGAAAATAAAACTGTTCCAGAGAACTCGAACACTGTTCAGGCTCGAGTGATTACCGGAGCGGGGAGGACAGCTCTGTGGGGACGGTTCTCAGGTAAAGCTAATGATTGTGCATTGAGTAAATTAACATAAAACTGGCATACAACAGGGTTATATTTTTTACAGGAGGTATTTGAATGGTAAAGTGCGATATTAAGGACAAATCACTGGCGCCAAAAGGCAAACTGAGGATCGAATGGGCGGACAAACAGATGCCGGTACTGAGGATGATCAGGGAACGGTTCGAGAAGGAAAAGCCTCTCGCCGGCTTAAAGATGAGCTGCTGCCTGCATGTGACTACGGAAACCGCTAACCTGATGCGTACGCTTAAAGCGGGAGGAGCAGATATAGTCCTGTGTGCATCGAACCCGCTGTCGACCCAGGACGATGTGGCGGCCTCACTGGTCGTTGATTATGGGATTTCGGTATTCGCCAAAAAAGGAGAGGACACTGAGACATATTACAGCCATCTGAAGGCAGCCATAGAGCACGGGCCTGATATCACGCAGGATGACGGATGCGATCTTGTAGGCCTTCTGCACAAGGAATACGGCGACAGCTATCTTAAGAACGTGATAGGCGGGACAGAGGAAACAACGACGGGCGTGATCAGGCTGAAGAGCATGGAGAGAGAAGGAGCACTGCGCATACCGATCATCGCCGTTAACGAATCGGAGACGAAGCACCTGTTCGACAACAGGTACGGAACGGGCCAGAGCACCATCGACGGTCTCCTCAGGGCAACGAACGTGCTGCTGTCCGGCAAGAATTTCGTGGTCTGTGGCTACGGCTGGTGCGGCAGAGGCCTTGCCATGAGAGCCAAAGGTATGGGTGCCAACGTTACCGTTACCGAGGTGGACTACGTCAAAGCCATCGAAGCGGTTATGGACGGATTCAGGGTCATGAAACTCGAGGATGCGATGAGCTTTGCCGACATCATAATCACGGTGACAGGCAATCTGAACGTGGTGGACGAGAAGCACATCCGCCTTGCAAAAGACGGCGTCATGATCGCCAACTCGGGCCATTTCAACGATGAGATAAACATCGACGCGCTTGAGAGGCTTTCCGTATCAAAGAGGACGGTGCGTGATTTCGTAGAGGAATACACCCTTAAGGACGGGCGCAGGGTATACCTGCTGGCGGAAGGAAGGCTGCTGAACCTTGCGGCTGCAGAAGGCCATCCTGCCGTTGTTATGGATATGAGCTTTGCAAACCAGGCTTTGGGTGCGGAATACCTGGTCAGGAATGCGCACAATATGGAGAAGAAGGTTTATGTCCTTCCCACTGAGCTGGACCAGGAGATCGCACGCCTCAAACTTGAATCGATGGGCATATCCATCGACGAACTGACAGAGGAACAGAAAGCTTACCTGTCGTCATGGCAGAGCGGTACCTGACAGGAGCAATGACACGAACATGCCATGAACGCAGCAAGGAAATATCTGTATTCAGCAATGGCATGACAGGGGCAAAACAGAGATATCGCAGCGGCGCAGCAGAGATATCCCCAAAATATTGCAGATATATTACGGATATATTGCAAGCGTGCTGCAGCCATGTTACATGTATATTGCAGGTGTGTTACAGAATTATTACAGAACATTGCTGATAAATAATTTAGCATTGCATGAACACATTTTCAGATTATAGCATAATCGGAGAGGAAAAAATGAGAACACCGGATGCCCAGACTATTGCCTCAATGATCGATCATACGATACTAAAGGCGGATGCGACACGGGAGCAGGTAATTGAATACTGCAGGCAGGCCAGGAAGTATGGATTCGCTTCGGTATGCGTCAATCCGTGCCACGTGGCGCTGGTCAAAAAAGAACTGCAGGGTTCAGGCGTCAGGGTATGCACCGTGATAGGTTTTCCTCTGGGTGCCGACAGCAGGGAAACCAAGGCATTCGCTGCCAAGACCGCGGTAAGGGACGGCGCCGATGAAATCGATATGGTCATCAATATCGGAGCAGTCAAGGATGGCGATTTCGACTACGTCGAAAAAGAAATAAGGGAAGTAGTCGCATCATCCGGGAATGCCCTGGTGAAAGTCATCATCGAAACATGTTGCCTGACAGATGACGAAAAAGTTCTGGCATGCCGTGCAGCCGCAAATGCCGGCGCAGCGTATGTGAAAACGTCTACCGGGTTTGGCGCTGCCGGAGCGACAGCACACGATGTAAGGCTTATGAAGGAAACCGTGGGGGAAAACATCGGTGTCAAGGCTTCGGGCGGTATCAGGAACCTTGAGACTGTAATGGAGATGATCGAAGCCGGTGCTGACCGCATAGGCACGAGCTCAGGAGCCGGGATAATGGAAGAGTTGTCAGGTAAAAAATAATAGTGCGCCCGGAAGTGAGTAATGGTTTGCCGGCATTGAGTGAAAGCTTTCTGAAAGCGAGTGATGCTTTAGGAAAGGAAATGACCGGGCAAATCACCGGCAGTGACAGCAGCCAGGCAGAGATTTATTGAGATTTCCGGAGGGTTACCGGAGAGTTTCCGGACATGATGGCAACCGGTTTCTGGAATGGGAGAGATCTATGAAGATTCTGATTGAAGGTATTGATATACTGACTGCCGATCCGGCAGAGGAACTTGTCAGGAATGCAGATATCGGCATAACCGATGACAGGATAGCGTTCATAGTGCCATCGGGTACCAATGTTCCGGGGTTTATACCGGACAGGAAGATCTGCGGGAAGAACATGCTGGCGATGCCCGGCATGGTAAATGCCCATACCCACTGCGCAATGACGCTCATGCGCAATGCAGCGGATGACCTGCCTCTGCACAAATGGCTGTTCGAGAAGATTTTCCCGATAGAAGACAGGCTGACCGATGATGCGGTCTACTGGGGGACACGCCTTGGGGCTGCTGAAATGATCAAATCCGGCACCACCGCGATCGCAGACATGTACCTGCACATGGAAGCAGCAGCAAGAGGCATCGCTGACACCGGTATTAGGGTCAACCTGTCCAAAAGCCCGCTGGAGTTCCATTCTGAGGGCGGTTTCAAAGTCCTGGACGTTTTTGATGAGTGCAGGAAGTTTTTCAATGACTGGAACGGGGAATCTGAAGGCAGGATAAAAGTCTATATAGAAGTACATTCGACCTATCTTTTCGACAGGCCATCGCTGATAAGGTCTTCTGAACTTGCAAAGGAGCTTGGCACAGGAATCCATATCCACTTGCTTGAGACCGCAAGGGAGAGGAAGGAAAGCTTTGAAAAGCACGGCAAATCGCCTGTCGGGATCTGTGCTGAAACGGGGATATTCGATGTTCCTGTGATAGGAGCCCATCTGGTCCATATTGACGAAGATGATATAAAGATCCTGAAGCAATACGGTGTCAGCGCGGTACACAATCCGACCAGCAACCTGAAGCTCGGAAGCGGGATCTCGCCGGTCCATGAAATGCTGAAGGCCGGAGTCAATGTCGCCCTGGGTACGGACGGCACCGCGAGCAATAATAACCTCAACATGTTCGAAGAAATGCATCTGGCTGCCCTGATACAGAAGGGGGTCGCACAGGATCCTGAGCTTGTCACTGCACGCCAGGCATTCATGATGGCTACTGCGAACGGTTCAAAAGCAGTCGGCTTTGGCGATGAGACAGGAGTCCTGAAGCCAGGGATGAAAGCGGATCTGATATTGCTCGATATGGACAAACCGCATCTGTGCCCTGTCAACGATCTGTTTTCAGCCGTCGTCTATTCAGCACAGGCTTCGGATGTAGACACCGTCATCGTGGACGGGAATATACTGATGGAAAAAAGAGAGCTGAAGACCATCGATGAAGAGCGTGTCATGTATGAAGTAAGAAAGCATTCGGAGTTGCTTCTCAAATGAGATGAAGCTTAAGAAAAATGCTGTCTGAAAGAGGTAAAGAGTAGTGAAATAAGTGAAATATGCGGAAATTTTTGAGCTAAAGATTACTACTTCCTAAAATGAATCGTCTTATTACTTTGAAGCAAAACCTGCACTGATACACAATATACACACTGTTTGTCTGAAATTACTCAGATGGCAGTGTGGCTTTGTGACCGTGCAAGCATGCGTATGTTGCCTTCACCAAAGATTTTGACTAATGAATTTACCTGGAAAAATTCGACTAAGAAATAAGTTATCTTTCTTCTTAAATAAGTCCACTGTCATTCTGAAGCAAGCCTTATATCATCTGATAAACTGAAAACGGTACGGCCGAAAGGCCTTGCCGTTTTTTATCTTAAATCCGGCGGGAGCCGGTCCTGCGCGAAGCAATACCTATATTGAAATGATATCAGTATTGGCACTGCATAAGGGAATCCTGTTTGCAGAATAATGCGGAAGGGTTTTGCACGGAGGCTGTATGGACGTGAAATTGCTGTTGCCCGCCTGAAGAGATAAAGTGTCCGCTGTCTGAGGATAGCTTAAGTCATCATTGCTACCTGAACGGATAACGTTGTAAGCAAAATTTCTCACAGATCTCTCACAGATCATAAAACCGGTCCCGATAAACCGGCGACAACGTCCGCAGGCTGAGAGAGCAGGCCGGACTGTCCCAGGAATACCTCGCAGAGCCCGCCAACACCTCGAGGCGACTGTGGATCGGATGTTTGGAATCAGAGGTGTCTTGTCAGGTCAGTCATATATGCTGGTCACAGTAACCCGATCCGGCTAATTTACATAATATGAATTATGACTTGTGACTGTCGCGAAGAGAACGCATTTATTTACCGGAAAGGTGTGTGGTCTGTCACATGACGCACGCGGCTGTTTCGATGCGCATGGCCCCATGCCGGTACATATGAACAGTCCAGTATATGAAAATGTATTGATGGGGAGTGCAGTGGTATGCAGAAATATGCCGTGCTAATGGCAGGTGGTTCGGGTACGAGACTCTGGCCTCTTTCCAAGGAAGCCAGTCCGAAACAGTTCATCCCCGTGGAAGGGGACGGTTCTATGCTGGTCCAGACGATCGACCGCATATGTACGGTCGTTCAGCCCGAGCAGTGCTTCATCGTGACGAACAGGAACCTGGCGGATATTACCAGGGAGACGGTCGGAGAACTCATCCCGGAAGAGAATATTATACTGGAACCCGACAGGAAAAATACTGCGGCGTGTATTGTTTACTCGACGCTTTTGCTGAAGAAAAAACTGGGTGAAGGTATATTGTGCTTTGTGCCGGCAGACGGCTATGTGAAAGACACGGAAGGATATGCACAGGCTCTCAGGCTGGCATTCGACGCCGCTGAAAAGGTCGACGGTCTTGTTATCATCGGTGTCAGACCTGCTTATCCGGCGACCGGGTACGGGTACATCCGCGTAGAACCTGGAACAGGAGAAGGCATGGCACCAGGCGTTTCCGGAGATGACACAGCATCTGCAGATATAGCATTTTCAGATATGACGTCATCATTTGAAGGATTGTCTTCATCCGAAGAATCATCTTTATCAGAAGGATCAGTGACGTCACATGTAAACCCTGGAGTATCACGGGTACTTGGATTCATCGAGAAACCGGAACCGGAAACGGCGCAAAAACTTGCAGCTTCGGATGACTACCTGTGGAACTGCGGCATAGTGGTCGGTTCGATGGATTCGATAATCCGGAGGATAAAGGAGCATATTCCGGATCATTATCATAAACTTTCGGATGCGCTGGAAAGCGATCCCGGTGCATCGGAAAACGAAGAAGGAATTGGCGAAAAGGTCAGCAAAGCGTACAGCGAACTGCAGAACATTTCGTTCGACAATGCGGTGCTTGAAAAATGTGCAGCTTCACTGTATGCCGTGAGGGCCGCTTTTGACTGGGACGACATAGGAAGCCTCGATGCCCTGGCCAGGATCCTGGAGCCGGATTCCGACGGCAACCTGGTAAAAGGGCGCCACATAGGGATCAACACGACGAACTCGGTCATTTACGGCAAGGATGCAACTATTTGCACCATAGACATAGATAACATGATAGTGGTTGGGACAAAAGACGAAGTGCTGGTCTGTCCCAGGGACAGGTCGCAGAAAGTAAGGATGCTCGTGGATAAACTGAAGGAACAGGGGCACGATGATCTCCTTTGACAGGCATGATTTTACTTCACGAAACAGACGGAGGCAACCGGATGGCAATGAATACCGGGGTAAAGAGAATTGCAGGAACGAAATTCATATTGATAAGGGAAATAAGGGCAGGTTTGTGGCATGAGCTGCACCATATCCTGACGCAACTGCTCGTTGCCGAGATACTGCAGCGTGTCCCGGTCGTTTACTGGGGCAAAGGCAGCCTGTATGCCCCATCGGACGGTTCCAACGCATTCGAACAGTTTTTCCTGCCTGTGTCCGGATTCAATGTGCAGGACTTGCCGGGAGGATATTTCACATATGACCCGGGACATTGGGATAAAGCAGCTGCAGCGCCGTTATCTCCGTTAATTACATTATATCCGTTATCTCGGTTATCTCCGACGGAAGCGATGCTGATGCCTGCTGAAGATGACAGTCCGGCGGAAGCTGCGGTTACCATTACGCCTGTCTGCGGGACCGGCGGAAACAGCAAGCGGCAACGGCATCCTTTGGCAGAGTGCAACGTGGATGTCATTGTATGCGATACTTATATTGATATTGAAAATGTCGTTCCATATATACCGGAAGATCACCCGCTCTGCGGACTGAAACGCAGGGACCTGTTCGCTTGCCTGATCCGGAAGTACATCCGCCTGAAGGACGAAGTCCGGGATTTTATAGATGACTTCTACAACGAACATATGAGAGGTGCTGCATTTCTTGCAGCGCATATCCGAAGCAGTGACAAAATATTTGAAGTGCAGCACCTGCATGAACTTAACGGCAGGTATGCGGCTGAAATCGATAAAATCCTGGACGCAAATCCTGGCATGAGACTGTTCCTGATGACAGACTGCGTTGAAATCCTGGAAGAGTACAGGCAAAAGTATGGTGAAATACTGGTCCATACCGAATGCAGGAGGACCTGCAGGGACGGGATGGGGGTACATTTCCAGGAATACCCGGACAACAGGCTGAAGGGGCTGGAAATCATCAGGGATTCATGGCTCGCCGCCAGGTGTGATTATTTTATCGGTAACGGGTATTCCAATGTTTCCTCAGGCATAAGCGAGCTGAAGGACTGGGAGGACGGCAGGATCAGGCTTTTATATTAGCCGGGATGATCGAAGAAGAGAGGCGAAGTGAGGCGAAGGTTTATGGATAGAAGCAAGTGGCTGGATGCTTACAAAGCGATGAGGCTCATCCGTCTGATCGAGCAAAGGATCAACGATGAGTACAAGTATGATGAAATCAAGACTCCGATCCACCTTTCCATCGGGCAGGAAGCGGTCGCGGTCGGGGTCTGCATTAACCTGAGGAAGGACGACTACGCATTTGGCACTCACAGAAGCCACGCGATGTACATTGCAAAGGGCGGAGACATCAAAAAAATGATAGCCGAGCTGTACCTCAGGAAAACCGGCTGCGCGCAGGGCAGGGGAGGGTCTATGCACCTGGTCGATACGGATGTCGGTATACCAGGCTCTTCGGCCATCGTTGGAGGGAACACACCTCTGGGGACCGGCACAGCCCTGGCATCGAAGCTGATGAACAGCGACAGGGTAACGGTCGTGTTTTTCGGAGACGGTGCCGCCGACGAAGGCACGTTCCACGAAAGCCTGAATTTTGCTTCACTAAAAAAGCTGCCCGTGGTGTATGTGTGCGAAAACAACTTCTATGCCATCAACTCGCACCAACTGGCGCGTCAGGCCGGTGACAACATATACAAATGGGCACAGGGGTATGGGATGCCCGGTTACCGGATCGACGGGAATGATGTGCTGGAAGTTTCAAGGTATGCGAAAGAAGCCATCGACAGGTGCAGGAAAGGTGAAGGCCCTACGCTGATCGAATGCCTGACATACAGATGGAAAGGGCACATAGGTACGGTGGACGATGTGGGCGAAGGCTTCAGACCTAAAGAAGAATATGACTATTGGGTCTCGAAATGCCCGATAAAGCGATTTTCTGAGTTCCTCAGGAATGAAGGGGTATTGACTGACGAGCTTGCTGAAAGCATCGACCGTGAAATTTACGACCAAATCGAAGAAGCGTTCCGGTTTGCCTGGAATTCCCCCAAACCCTCGCCAGATGAACTGCTCGACTACGTCTTTGCCGATTAGCCCGGGTGGGGGACAGCCCGGGTGGGGGGACAGTTCTCAAGAATAAGAAACAGTTCTGCGGAATGCGGGACGAGGGCAGTTTGACGGAGCCTGGGTGGGTTACCGGATGAGGGACAGTTCTCAAGAATGTGAGGTGAGGGACAGTTCTTCAGAAAACGGTTCTACCGTTCTGCAAACTCCGGGTGTGCGACGTTATGCGAATTGTTGGGGACAGTCCTGAAAAAATCCGGATAGCAAACTGTCAGGCAACAGGTCAGCCCGGGAGAGTATGAGGGACAGTCCTGGACGGAAGAACCGGGGGACAGTCCTCGAGTTGAGATGCAGAAAGCGGTAATTCGGGCAGACCAGTGAAAAAGGCGGCCGGAGGGAACTGTCCGGCTGAAAGGAGGGTTTTTATGCCGTGGACGACGGTCCAAGTGGAAAAACTTGAAGATTATTTCATAACAGGCGAAACAGAGGGCGGCCGGGTCCTCACTTACAAAGACGCTCTGCACGAAGCGCTGGATCAGTCGCTTGCAAGGGATCCGGCAGTATTCATCATGGGAGAAGGAGTGGACGATATAGCAGGCGTTTTCGGGACCACCAAGGGGCTGAAGGAGAAGTATGGAGCCAACAGGGTATTCGACACGCCTATAGCAGAAAATACACTGACAGGGATAGCGGTCGGAGCGGCAATAGCCGGCCTGAGGCCGATACTTATCCATGCCCGTATGGATTTTCTGCTGCTTTCGCTGGACCAGCTGGTCAATCATGCGTCCAAATGGTGCTACATGTTCGGCGGCAAGGTAAAGGTCCCCATGGTGGTAAGGACCATCAGCGCCAGGGGATGGGGTTCCGGGGCACAGCATTCCCAGTGTATCCAGGGGATGCTGATGAATGTGCCCGGGCTGAAAATCGTTGCCCCTGCTACTCCTTATGATGCCAAAGGGCTGATGATATCCGCGATAAAAGACAACAACCCGGTGCTGTTTGTTGAGCACCGATGGCTGTATAAAACAACTGGAAATGTTCCCGAAAATCTATATTCCATACCTATTGGCAAAGGCGTTGTCCGTCGGAAGGGAGAGGATATCACTATCGTGGCAGTGTCATACATGCTTGTCGAGGCACTTAAGGCAGCAGAGAAGCTTCAGCAGTCGGGCATTTCCGCCGAGGTCGTGGACCTTAGGACACTGAAACCGCTGGATGAAGAGATCCTGATACGGTCCGTGGAAAAGACAGGCAGGCTTCTAATAGCCGACACCGGCTGCAGAACCGGCAGCGTTGCGTCGGAAATAGCGGCAGTTGCTGCCGACAAAGCATTCCATCTGCTGAAAAAACCCATCAGGCGCGTATGCTGCCCGGATACACCGACGCCTACCAGCGATGTGCTTGAAAAAGCCTATTACCCGACCTCGGAGGATATTTTCTCCGAAGCCGTGGCTCTGGTGAAAAGCTGAGACTGCTTAAAGAATGAAGATTTAAGAAATAACTGATCAGGGGAAGAGGATTGCCATGGACAGGTTTATAGAGCAGGATTGCCGTGAATATGTCGAAAAAATCGATCTTACTCCGCTGAAGGGCAAAACAGTTTATATTACAGGTGCCAACGGGCTCATCGGCACATATATGATTTACATGCTGCATCTTGCCAATGTCATAAAAAACATCGGCGTAAATATCGCAGCTGTCAGCAAAAGTCCGCCGGGGAAACATCTCGAAGAGATTTTCCGGGACAGGTATGTGTTTTATGCGGCGGACCTCAGCAGGCCTGACTGCAACTGTTTCGATATCAGGGCCGATTATATCATCCATGGAGCCACCTATGCCCAGCCCAGAAAATTCATTCAGAACTATATGGATACCATCCATCTGAATACGACTGTGACTGAAAGACTGCTGGAAAAAGCAAAGTGCGATGGTGCCGTGTTTTTGTTTCTGAGCTCATCGGAAGTGTACGGAAACCCTGATGAAAAACACATCCCCACCGGCGAAGATTTCCCGGGGCTGTGTTCTCCTGTTGATGTCAGGGCGGTCTATTCCGAGTCTAAACGCATGGGTGAAACGCTTTGCTTTGCATACAGGAATTTCGAAGGCGTCAATGCCAAAATCGCAAGGATTTCCATGACCTATGGCCCCGGCATCGGACTTAAGGACGAAAGGGTCCTTGCACATTTCATGCGCCAGGCACTGTATGACAAACGCATAGTGATGCAGGATGACGGGAGCAAGATCAGGACATTCTGCTACATTGCCGACTGTGTACTTATGCTTCTTTATATAATGATCTACGGGAAAGACTTTGTATATAACGTTGGCGGGCAGGACAGCATCAGCATCCGTTACTTAGCAGAGGAAATATGCCGGCTGACGGGGAGTGAATTATCCGAGGAGATAGCAATCAATGAAAAGATGAAGGACATCAAAGTATCGCCGAAGCTGGTAAAGCTCGATATTTCGAAAGTCTGTTCAGAGTTTCAGCTTCCTTCGTTCAAGCCTTTCAGAGAAGGACTGTCCCGCACGATCGAGTGGAACATGGAAGTGAACGGGCTGAAAGGTTAGTAACGCAGAGGCATACCGTAAATTTCGATGCCGGTTACATACCGGCTGCTTTGACGTCGTTCCGATTATGCGTTTCGGGAATATGAAGCGTGGATCACACGCTGGGGTTCACAGGAAACAGGCCCGGGGATATTCTTCCCGGGCGTACCGGAAACTGTGCAAAACTCCTGTGGGCTTCAGCGGTACCACGATCAGGAACCACGTAAAGCATTCCATGATGTATCCCGCAAAACTTCTCATAAACCGCTACTGGATCCCGGGCTCTTAACTTTGATGTATCATGGTCGGCCAAACCGTTGTCTCAGCATTCCAGCCTTCGAACCTTCACATTTCCCCAATCGTGCACATAAACCCTTCGGTATACATAATATAACTTGAAGAAAGTATAACGCGGACTTATTGCGAGGTGAGCCTTTGATGACAGGTGACAGATTCCTGTTGATCAAAACATGGAGTAACAGGCTGTGGTCAGATGTGGAGCATGTCCTTGGCCAACTTCTGATTGCCGAGATCACCAACCGGATCCCCGTTGTTTACTGGCCGACCCACTGCCTGCATAACGGGTTTATCCATACAAACGGATTTGAGTTGTATTTCGAACCCGTCTCCAATTACAGCATATTTGATCTTGCAAAACCCGACTACACGTTCTATCCGCCGATCTGGGACGCAGACAATCTGCTTGTGGAAGACGCTGAAAAGGAAAAGTGGACCTACAGAAGCATCGGTGATTTCATAAGCAGCGATGCCAACGTAGTCATCGGGGATGTGTATTTCACAATATCAGAAATCATTCCGTTCATAAGGAAGGATAATGCGGCATACGGCATGACAGCTACAGAGATTTACCGATATCTTTTTAAAAAGTATATCAGGATCAAGAGGGACATTCTTTCAGAAGTGCAGGGATTCTACCAATCGTGGCTTAAGGATTCGCATCCCGTGCTGGCGGTCCATGTGCGCAGGGAGGAAGACGATATGGTCATCGATTTGAGAAAGGACGCAGCAGATGAGCATTACTGGACCAGGCACAGCAGGAAATACGGTGCAAAGAAGAAAGACGGGCAAAAGAAGAGGAAATACCGCTTCCTCGGGAAGGGGAGACTGCTGAAAGCCAATACCCAGTATCATGCCGAAATCCGCAAACTTACGGATAAATATGCGATCCGTAACATATTCCTTCTTACAGACAGTAAGGAAGTTCTGGATGAATACCGGAAAATGTATGGTGACAGGCTCATCTACACTGACTGCAAAAGGCTGACCGATGACGAACCGGCATATAACATGGAGAACCCCATGATTAAAAGGAGAAGAGGGATAGAGATAATCAAGGATGCATGTCTTGCAGCCCAATGTGATTTTTTCATAGGAAACGATTTCTCATCCATGTCCCGGGCAATATACCGCATGAAAGACTGGCCTGAGGAAAATATCAGCCTTCTCTTCCGCAAGAGGAAGAGGCGCAAATACCCGGTCAATGCGAAAATGATAGCTCCGGCGGAAGGCAGAATGCTTCGATCGGTATCAGAATTCCTGAAAAAATTGCACCGTAAAGTCAGGGAAAAAATGCACATCGGGGGTGATGAGAATGGCAAATGACCGTTTCCTGCTTATCAAAAGCTGGGGCTGCGGTTTCTGGTCGGATGTTGACCACGTGATGGGACAGTTGCTGGCTGCGGAAATCACAAACAGGATCCCTGTAGTATATTGGGGATCGAACAGCCTGTATTCGGAATCTTTCAAGGGGAACGCCTTTGAGTTATATTTTGAACCAATATCGAACTATACGGTAGAAGAATTGGATCAACCGGGTTTCACCTATTATCCTCCCATATGGAACGGCAAAAACCTGACAGTGGAGGACCTGGACAAAATAGCATGGACCTACAGGAACCTGGGTGCTATGATGAGCAGCGATGCCAACGTAGTGGTCAGCGATGTGCATTATTTCGTCCGCCCGATTATCCCATATATCCCCAAAAGCCACTGGGCATACGGAATGACGGCACACCAGATATACAGGTGTCTTTTTGACAAGTATATCAGGCTCAAACCGGATATTCAGGAGGAAATACAGAAGTTTTATGATGAAAACATGAAAGATTCGAAGCCGCTGCTGGGAGTTCACATCCGCGGAGGCGACAAGGTAAAGGAAGTTGAAAAACTTTCCAACCTGAACAGGAGATATCACCCGACGGTCCGCGAGTTTATCGACAGGCACGGGATACGGAAAATCCTGCTGCTGACGGATTGCGAGGAAATCCTCCAGGATTTCAGGAGGCGCTACGGGGATATGGTGATATTCACCGACTGCAAGAGGGGACAGGTCTATGATACCCAAAATGCTCCGCATCTTACAAGCTATTCCGAGAGGAGACGCAAAGGAATAGAGGTCATCAAGGATACTTACCTTGCTTCCATGTGTGATTTTTTCATAGGGAATGGTTACTCAAACGTGTCATACACGGTCAAGCGCCTCAGAGACTGGCCGGAAGGAAACATTGTCCTGTTCTACAGGGATCTGAAACATGAGCTCAGATTGGCCAAAAAGCGCCTGAAGAAAGACCGCATGAGGAGAAAGTCCGAAAGGATACACCACAAAGCCGAATATCCTGAATTATACGGAGGTGTGAACACGTATGCAGACGAATCGTTATTTGCTGATAAAATCTTTGGGTAAAAGCATCTGGGCTGACGTAGACCATGTTATGTGCCAGATTCTTGCCGCTGAGCTGACCAACCGGATCCCGGTCGTATACTGGGGGATGGAAAGCCTGTACAGCGAGTCCATATCTACCAATGCATATGAATTTTTCTTCGAACCTGTTTCCGCCGTTACGATACATGATATAGTGCGACCCGGATATACTTTTTTCCCGCCTTCATGGAACCCGGAAAATATTTATACGGAAGACACCGACAGGCTCAAAATGGAAAACAGGGACCTGAAAAGCCTAATGAGAAGCGACGCGAATATCGTTGTCAGCGACATTTATTATCCGCTGAGTTCCATACTGGCTTGGTCGAACAGGTCACACTGGTCTTACGGGAAAACACCTCACCAGGTGTACCGGTACCTGTTTGACAAATACCTGAAGCTGAAACCTGAAGTAAAACGGGAGATACAGAGATATATAAATATAACGCCTGATTTCAGGGATGAAAGACCGATTTTGGGAGTCCATTGCATTTCGAATGCCATCGTGCACGAAGTTGCGCAGATATATGATCTGAACGAGTACTACAAGCCGTATATCTGGTATTTTTTCGAACGGTATAACATAAGGCACGTTTTTCTGATTACTGACTCAAACAAAATCCTGAGGCAGTTCAAGAGGCTGTATGGCGTGAACGGGATGCTGCTTTACACCGACAGCAAAAAGCGGCCTCTGAAAAAGCGAATACCTACGTACCTTCAGGAATACCCGAACAAAAGGCATAAAGGCGTCGAACTGATCAAGGACACCATTGAGGTTATAAAAGACACATATCTTGCTGCACAATGTGACTTCTTCATCGGGAACGGGTATTCCAACCTCTCGAATACGGTAATGAGGCTGAAGGACTGGCCTGAAACCAACGTTAAGCTGTTGTATTAGGGGACAGTTCTTCGGGAGGGGACGGTTCTTCAGGATGAGGGACAGTTCTGCACCTTGATAAGTGGGACGGTTTTTCATTAAAAGGGGACAGTTCTGTACTTTTTAGTGAAGGAGGGACGGTTTTGCACTATAACGAGTTAAAGTATATGGAACTGATCAAAAGCAGGTATCCGCAACTGGACCTGTCAAAGATCGAATTCAACAAGACAGATGGAAGTTACAGCGATGTTGCGATCGTGAACAGCGAAGTGGTTTTCAAATTTGCAAAATACGACTGGAGCGCCGTATACCTTAGAAATGAAGCGGAAGTGCTTGGTTTCGTCAGGAATTTCATAGCTTTGCCTTTGCCGGATGTGGAGATGGTCGGGCAAGATGTTACAAAGCGTGAATATGTAAAAGGTTCACCACTGTATCGTAATGTTCTGCTGAAATCGGACCATCACATACAGGATACTGTTGCCAGAGAAATAGCGGTTTTCCTTGAACAACTGCATTCCATTCCGGCTAAAAAAGCGGAAAATGCAGGGATAGGGGATTCCCGGATGAACCTCGGCCGGGAAGAATGGCTGGCTGAATTTGAAACGATGGAAAGGAAAATATCGCCTTATTGCAACGGCTATGTAAAGGAGTATTTCCGCCAAATATCCCAACCTGTAATCGAAGATGAGGGATTCTTTGATTTCCAGCCGGTGCTTATCCATGGGGAATTAGCTCCCTGGCATATCATGTTTGATAAAAAAGCACGCGGGATAAGCAGCATCATTGGTTTCAGCAATGCAGGGTTTGGTGATCCTGCTTACGATATTGCTGTAATACTTGATCACTTTGGTGAAGGTTTTGTGCGGCGGATAGGCAAATATTACACGATTACACCTGCATGTATGGAAAGAGCAAAGTTTTATGCTTATATCAGCAGCTTCATCTGGTACAAGGATGTCTGTGATATGATTACGACACGTGACTTTTCGCGGTTTCAGATCCAGGCAAAGGACAGGGACATTTCTCCACCAGGTGCTGCTCTGACGGTGAGCGGAGTTAAGCCTTTAAAAAGATGAATTGTCCAAGCAGGTCAGCGAATAGAATTTATACAGGAGTTTGTGTTGGGGGATGGTCGTGTGAACTACTCTGCTGCTGACTTGAAACGCCTGACGCTAAAGAGAGCGCTGTTTGACGGATATAGCAAGAAGCAGGTTGACGCCATTCTGGCGAAAATTATTGAGGACTATGCGGAGATGAACAGCAGCACCAATGAACTGAAATGCCAGATTACTTCCCTGAATGAGGCGGTTCAGCACTACAAGGTTCTCGAAGAATCACTGCAGCATTCGATTCTTGTCGCGCAGCATACAGCTGAGCAGATCAAGGCAAACGCGTGCGACAAGGCGAAGAACATCGTGGATGAAGCAGAGATAAAGGCACAAAAAATAATAGATGAGGCTGCTGAAAAAGTCAGAGATATTCAGGCAAAATATGAACAGCTTAAAGCCGAGGTCTACACGTTCAAAACGAAGTCAGAAGCATTACTTCAGGCTCAAATGGACGTTCTCAGGCAATTGTCGGCAGAATGAAATGAATCTCCTGAATAAGACAGGAGGATAATCCGGATCCTCCTGTCTTTTATGATTGGTGAAAAACAGTAACACAGTATATTGTCTGGTTTGCGGTTACACGGCATCTTCGGACATAGAAATGGTTTTACAATTTGAAAGGACTGTCCCTCTGTCAGTTTTACGAAGAACTGTCCCCCCCTCTGACAGATTTCAAAAATGAGCGGCATTGAGTAACCGGGCCGCGTTTCAGGGTCATGTTTCAGAGCTGCCCTTCAGGAATTTATCAGTTATACAGAACTGACCCCATAATTTTGGAGAACTGTCCCCCAATGTCTGTAATTTTTGAGAACTGTCCCTCACTCGAAAAACAGTCCTTCATTTCGAAGGACTGTCCCCAACTTTAACGGCATGGGTGCTCAGGTAATATTCGTATTCCCTTCGGATGCCTTCCCTGATATCGACTTTTGGCTTCCAGCCGGTTGCAGAGATTTTCGAATTATCCAGGACCCTTCGGGGCGTACCGTCGGGTTTTGATGAGTCGAATACGATTTCTCCCTGGTAATCCACGACATCGCGTATAATCTCGGCGAGTTCCTTTATGCTGATTTCCTTGCCGGACCCGATATTTATAAGTTCACTGCTTTCATAGTGCTGCATTAGCCAGAGGCATGCTTCTGCCATGTCATCGACATACAGGAATTCGCGCAGTGGCTTGCCGGTGCCCCACAATTCAACGTAAGGCCTGTTTTCGCATTTTGCCCTGTGGAATTTTATGATCATCGAAGGGATCACATGGGAATTGTAAGCGTCAAACCTGTCATTGATGCCGTACAGGTTTGCAGGCATTACGGAAATGTACCGGGTGCCGTATTGCTTGTTGTATGACTGGCACATTTTTATGCCCGATATTTTGGCCAGGGCATATGCTTCGTTGGTTGGTTCCAGCGCCCCTGTAAGCAGGTACTCTTCCTTTATCGGCTGGGGACACAGCTTCGGATAGATGCATGAACTCCCCAGGAACATCAGCTTTTTGACCTTGTTCCTGAAAGCGCTTCGGATCACATTGCATTCGATAAGCATGTTTTCCATGATGAAATCCGCCGGGTAGGTGTCGTTCGCGTGGATCCCGCCCACTTTTGCAGCGGCCAGAAAAACATATTCAGGTTTTTCTTCTTCAAAGAACTTCTCAGTTGCAGCCTGATTTGTCAGGTCAAGTTCCTGGTGCGTCCTTTTGATGATGTTTTCATAACCATTCTGCAGAAGGCACCTGACGATCGCTGATCCGACCATTCCTGTGTGGCCGGCTACATATATCCGGCTGTTTTTTTCCATGTGAATCCCTCCTGAATCTACGAATTATCGCAACGCATTTGCTGTTATCGTATTGAATTGCTGCCATCATATTTCAGTTTTATGCCTGCTGCATTATCAAAGCTTAGCGAATACCGCCTTATTTCAGCTTAATGCCAGCCGCTTCAAGGTCGCTCTTCACCATCATTGCGACCAGTTCCTCGAAGGATACCCTGGGTTTCCAGCCAAGCCTGGTCTTTGCCTTTGTCGGGTCACCCAGCAGCAGGTCCACTTCCGTCGGTCTGAAAAACTCGTTGCTGACTCTGACAAGTGCTTTGCCGGTGGCATTGTCGATGCCTTTTTCATCCAGACCTTTGCCTTCCCAGACCAGGTCGATGCCGACATTTTTGAACGCAAGTTCGCAAAATTCCCTTACCGTATGCGTTTCGCCGGTCGCAACAACATAGTCGTCGGGTTCGTCCTGCTGGAGTATCAGCCACATAGCCTCCACATAATCACCGGCAAATCCCCAGTCCCTTTTTGCGTCCAGATTGCCGAGGCACAGGCATTCCAGCTTCCCGGAGAGGATGTCAGCGATACCCGTCGTTATTTTCCTGGTGACAAAGTTTTTGCTCCTTCTTGGGGATTCGTGATTGAAAAGGATCCCGTTGCAGGCGAACAGGTTATATGCTTCCCTGTAGTTGACAGTTATCCAGTATGCGTACAGCTTGCTGGCCGCATATGGACTTCTGGGATAAAACGGAGTGTTCTCATTTTGCGGTATTTCCCGCACTTTCCCGAACAACTCGCTGGATGAGGCCTGGTAGAACTTTATGCCGGGGTTCACTTCACGTATGCTTTCCAGCAGCCTTACTGTGCCGACAGCATTCACATCTGTCGTGAATTCAGGTATATCGAATGAAACTTTCACATAACTCTGGGCTGCCAGGTTATATACCTCGGTTGGTTCTATTTTGTACAAAAGCCTGGTCAGACTTCCCGAATCGCTCATGTCGCCGTAATGCAAAGTCACTTTTTTCGGCTCGCTGAGCAAATGGCTTATCCTTTCTGTATTATCCGTGCTGCTCCTTCGCACGAGCCCGTGCACTTCATATCCTTTTTCCAGCAGGAATTCCGCCAGATAGGAACCATCCTGTCCCGTTATCCCTGTAATTAAAGCCTTGCTCATTCGGATTCCCTCCAATGGCTTTGATGATTTTTGCTCTTTGCTCATTCTGTGCAAATCCTGCTCCGTGGGCTGGCATATGCAGCGTGTGTGCTTTTGCCTCTTGCGGAGCAATTGCCTGGCTCATCAACGGGTGGTATAGGAATTAAGCACTTTCCACTTCTTTAGAAGTCGTGGACCGCTCGAAATGCCAGTATAGCATTCCTTGCGTTCCTTTACACCTTTGATCGAAGAGCCAGACCTCGGATTTGCCTTGTTCCGCACTGTTAAAGACAGAAAAACCGGTCTCGGAATAATAATATGCAAACTAATTATGTAATGTTCCATGGTTCAAGTCCGAAAGGGTGAAGAGACTGCAAAATCAGGAAAACGTAAAAGCATAGGGTGATGGGGACGCACGAAGATCGAAGGGAAATACACCGTGTGTCGTGAACCAACGAGGGGAGTACTATTGCTGCATGTACTGAAAGCCTAGCAAGTACCTTCATCATTGGCAGGCCGGATTCCTGCAGATTCTTAACAGGATATGTAACATCCAACCAAAGAGTGAATACGATGTAATGACGGAAAAGCGGATCCAGTGAATTAGGCGGTAGCATCAGGAGCCTTCCGCTTTTTGACAGTTTTATAATCAATGGAAAGGAAGTGACTGATTATGCCAACAGTATCGGTTGGTATACCCGATACTACCTTTGTGACTTCATCGCAACCTGCGCAGAATTTCTCCTTTTATCCGCTGATGTATGTTGGCAATGATCCTGGCTTCACGGATAGCATAGGCCTTATGGAAATCGAACTGCCGCCGTTGCCAGTGACCTCTGTAGACAGTGCAGTGCTGCAATTGTCCGTTATTGTAAAAACAGGTCCCGATCCAAGTCCGATTGTTGTCAACAGAGTAACCGAGCCATTCGATGCTGCTGCTGTAACTTACAACACTCTTCCGGCTTTCGAAGCAACATCTTCTCAGATCAGCGTCGACGAAACGGATCTGTACAAGACTGTTGAGATAGACATAACGGAGCTTGTGAACCAGTGGCTCAACGGAACTTACCCGAATTACGGAATAGCATTGACCAATCCGGACGGAATGACCCTTGTCCAGTTCGGCACGAATAACATCGTTTATGAGCCGTATTTCCCGAAACTTATAATCACTTATTCGGATACGCCTGTCCCGCCGACCGACAATCCGTACGGGTATGTTTATGACACGACCAGCCAGACAGTCCCGGTAAACGGTTCTGTGAACTTCAGCAACAACGGAGCTTTGAAGGGTATCGTGCATGAGAATGGCACAGCGCCTGTTATCATCGATTCTGCAGGGCTCTATGCTGTATGGTTTACCGTGACAGCGGCGCAGCCGGGGCAGTTTACGCTATACAAGAATGAAAACCCCGTGCCGGGAAGCACATATGGTACAGCTGCAGCTGACAGCGGTTTTACCGGTATGATGATCATCAATGCGGCTGCAGGGGATGAGTTAACACTGAGGAACCATACCAGCAATAATCCAGTAAGCCTAAATAATGCAGCAGGTGGAACGGAAACGGGTATAAGCGCTTCGCTTCTGATTCTGAAAATCGGTGCGGCCGTAACTCCCGATCCCAGACTGAACGCTGTAAACAGCGCACAGGATATCACGGAAATGCGGGCAGCGATAACTGATCCTGACCTTGGCCTTGATCTCGACGGATTTAACTCACTGAGTACGGCAGCCCAGGATACGGTGCTGGGGATATTGCTGTCGAGCAGGCCTGATCTCGGGTACCAGACAGTACAGGACCTGCAGGAAACGCTTGACGAAGCGGTGAATGAAACCGTCGATCCGGAGAATATACGCGTAAAAGCCGGCAGTGTGGACGGAAACGGAAGTATCGCCCATCCGTTCGGCACCTTACAGGAAGGTATTGCTGCAGTAGCGCCCGGAGGCACAGTCCATGTGGCAGCCGGCACTTATAATGTCACGACTCAGATCAACTTCAACAAGGCTGGGGCGACACTGCTTGGCGAGCCCGGAGCAGTGATATTCCTGCAGGCCGAGATAATTCCGCTGTTGATCACGGGTGCAGGCGCTACAGTCCAGGGGCTTACCATGACGAGCGATGTTCCTTATGCCAGGGAGTTTATACAGATAGGCGCCGCTGATGTGAAACTGATAGGAAACACTATCTATGGTCCGGAGCAGCCGCCGCCGATGTCCGACTGGATAGTCAACAGGGCGGTCGTATCACAGGTGGGTGTATCCAATGTGCTTTTGGAAGGTAATACATTCTACTCACTGAGGACAGGAATGTATATCAACCCGAATACGACAGGCGCTATCAACAACAATGTGGTTTACAACACCAAAGGCGGATTCCTGGTAGACCGTGCTTTTACAACATTCTCCGGGAACTCATGGGGAGATCCTCCAAACGAGTTCGATATAGTTCTCCTTGAAGGTACCACGGAAGGTCCGCCTTATGACGATCTTGAGCAATTGTCCGAGGAAAACAACAACGCAACAATCTCTGACCAGAGAAGCGGCGGCTGAGACGCAGGAGACAGAAGCAGCGTAACGGAAAACCCGAAAAATCTGTGGAACTGAAAGATTCTGCAGTTCTTATTGCGGCTGCAGTGCCTGCAGAACATGAAGTGCTATAAAAAACATCAGAACCCAAAGAACCTTTGAACGATAGAACCAAATCATGAACAGGGCAAATGACAAAGTGACATGACTTCTGATATGGAATGCCGGCAGCGGGCTGTCTTTATGAAGGCAGCCCGCTGCTGCAAAGACCAGGATAGTGAGAATAGGGGGACAGTTCTTCGGAAGTACACTTATTAAGGAGATATCATGACAATTACAGATTGGAAAATTTAACCATATTATAATAAAAAAATAAGTATTGAGTTTTTTTATGATATGAGTTATAATTCATTGTGCATCTCACAGCGGATATGATTGATAGCAGGCTGATTACGCAGAGCTCAGATCGGACCGTTGCTCACAGGCACGACGGTATTGGTAAGCAGATACATGCTGGTGTGGCTCAATGGCAGAGCAGCTCATTCGTAATGAGCGGGTTGGAGGTTCGATTCCTCTCACCAGCTCCAGAAAGCGGGATCCTCAGAACAATCAAGTTCTGAGGATTTTTGCTTTGTGCGGAAAACAGTGCGGGATGCTCTATGCCTAAAAGCAGGAAAAGACGTTGTCTGAACCTGCTTTTGATTGAGAACTGTCCCCTGGACACTTTTCTGAATGAGTTTCCTATGAAAACCAAAGAGTAACTCCAAATAAACACTTTTTGTTAATCACCTGAATTATAAATTGTCCATAAGTTCAGCTTCAAAGTGACTTCTGAAGAACTGTCCCCAACCCAACATCCAAAAAACTGATTTAGACTGAATTTCTGCAGAACTGTCCCCCAAAATAGAACTGTCCCCGAAACTTAGTGTAAAATTGTTTTAGGTTAAAAAAACAAGAGACCCCTCTTTTTTGGTAAAATATTGATCAACAAAAAACAAACAAAATACCAAGGAGGAGTCTCTTATGAGTAATATTATATATCAGATT